>JAEEGL015758933.1_pt1 | contig 15257 bp, 14 predicted proteins | sample 9134231 | NCBI WGS metagenome assembly JAEEGL01 (sample SAMN16246548, study PRJNA631951) | gut metagenome | biome: gut microbiome; feature: rumen; material: fiber-attached | host: Bos | place: Iran: Karaj | collected 2018-10 | reverse complement strand
GCACGCGCCTATTACCGTTGGTCGGCAAAAACACGTCGGTCCCGCGAAGTGTCTCTCGTGCAACTGTCGCCCCCTACACTCGCCATCACGTGAAAGCGCGCTGGAATCGGCTAAAAGGCCGAGAGATTGCCTGAGCAGCGATTGACGGGCGCTGTGGTCATGCGGGACAAGGCGCGGAATCGGCTGCTGAGGCGGCGGCGAAAACATACGTTGGAAATTTCCAAAACCTACGTTGGAAATTTCCAAAACCTACGTTGGAAATTTCATCAACCAGCAAAGCATCTTTCATCAACCGGCAAATACTTCATCTCAAACAGGCGATAACAACTGGATTTACCGCGATTTCTGCGCATTTTGCGGCTGAAGACCGGCTTGCGACGTCCGACATTCTGCACTAGTCCTCCCTTTTTTGGTAGAATGATTGAACCATTTGCCGTCGAACCGCGTCTTAACTAGTGAAGGGTAAGGTTTGTTTCAAGGAGATTCGTTGGAAAACGACATAGCGCACAAGATACTGCATGACCGCGACAACGGCGCGGCCTTGCTCCTGTCGGAGTACAAGTCAGGGCTATACTCGGTGGCGCTTACGCTCTGCCGCGACTCGTCTGAGGCGGAAGACCTCGTTTTCCGCGCCGTCGAACGCGCAATCAGCAAGATAGACACCTTCCAGAACCATGATTCGCTTTACAGCTGGCTATGCGTGATTCTGGTGAACACCTATCGCGATTCCACCCGCAAAAAGGTCGTAAGCGGCACCTTTGCTGCCGGGGGCGCGGCGGAAATGGAGTCGTTTACCGAGCCCGCCGGCCCGGAAAGCCTGGTTTCGGAGATTGACGGCGGCTTTGTCCGGCAGGCCCTGAAGAGCATGCCCGAAAGCATGCGGGAAGTGCTGATTCTGCACTATTTCATGGACATGTCGACCGTCAAGATCGCCAAGTTCCTCGCGCTGCCGGTGGGCACCGTCAAGTCGCGGCTGCACTATGCGCGCCTCGCGCTGGGCGCAAGACTCGGCGCGCGGCTCAAAAAGACGGGCATGGTGCTGATCGCGGCAAGCCTCTTTCTGACGGCGGTCGCCACGGCAATTGTGTCCGTCATGCCGGATGCCGACGACGGACAGTACGGGGACGGGCCGACGCCCGCCTCCGTCTCCGCATCCGGCCCTTCCGCCGCGGAACCCGACGCTGCCGCGTATCAGGCAGACGGCCTCGCCGAATCTGGAATCTCCGGACCTCAAGAACCAGGCAAAGAAAGGAAAGCAATGAACAACACAATACTCGGAGGCCTCTTCCGCAAGGCGGCCAGGGGCATCTCCACGCTCGCAATGACCATGCTTGCCGCCAATGCCACGTACGGGGACGATCCGTACGTCGAGTCGGACGGCACAAGCGGCATCTCCACCGGCTACCGCATGAACGGAAAGTCGCGGCTTGAAGTCGACTTCGCGCTGACAACCACGAGCGGCTGCGCCCAGTGGCGCATATTCGGGGACGATGCAGTCGAGACATCCCTGAAGACTTACTTCTACATCGACGGCAATTTGCATCTGACGTCGATTGTGGGGCCCAATGGCATGAGCAAATATACGACCTACCAGGCGGACACGCTACGCCATACGGTCGTATTCGACTTAAACGATCCGGGGCTGTATTTCAGCACGGGAGGCGTTACCAATTGGTCGGGCACCTCGTCGGTCTCGTTCAGCGGGCGGGAAGCCGACATGCCCCTTTCCCTTTTCGGCCGCTGGGGTAACGCGCAGGCGACGAAGTTCGGCACTCTGGCCAAGGCCCGTATCTACGGCGTGAAAATCTACGAAAGCGACGTGCTTGTCCGCGACTTCGTGCCGTGCCTGAAGGACGGCGTCGCCTGCTTCAAGGATCTCGTGAACGGCGGCTTCATCATCGGCGAGAACGCTGCTGCATTCACGGCGGGCGGCGATGTCCAGACCTTCGCCGACGACGCCTACGTCTCCACGGCAGCCAATGCCGATGGCGGCAAGCTCTATTTCGACACGGGATACAAGACGACCGACAAGTCGGCGGTCGCGCTAGACTGCGCCCTTACGGTGAACAGGAACCTCGGCTCTGCAATCTGGCGTCTTTTCCAGGAAGGGTCTGGAAACATCTTCGATTTCAACCTGAACGGAAACAACGGACTCCGCTATCAGGTGGCCGGCACATATAAGAATGTCTTCACCAATGCCTTCAAGGAGACGCTCTACGACGACAAGGACGTCCGGCGCACCTTCTACCTTGACAATCGGGGACAAGCCGCCGTCGTCACATCCGGCTACACCAACCAGCTCGTCACATTCACGCAGTCTTCGTCGATATCCCACAGTTATTCGTTGAGACTCGCCTCCAACTGGGCGAACAACAGCGACTTCGCGGCAATCAAAATATACGGCTGCAAGATTTGGGAGGATGGCGCACTCAAGCGCGACTTTGAACCCTACGTCAACAACGGGACGCCCGGCCTCCGCGACAGCATTACGGGCGCGTTCATCTCCGCCAGCCGCGGCTCCGGCGACACCACGAGCGCGCTCGCCTACGGCGGAGCCATCGTCGATGACGCATACGTCCAGTCCGCAGGAACGGCGAACATGAGCACCGGCTACAAGATGAACGGCAGTTCGCGCCTTGAAGTCGATTTCTCGCTGATTTCCACCGCCACGCAGCAGCGGCTTTTCGGAACAGACTCGGGCGAGAATTTCAAGACATACATGTACATTGACGGCCAATCCCATTATTCGATGGTGACACCCTTTGGCCAGATCTACACGACGCACACAGCCGACACCGTCCGCCATACTGCCATTATCGACATGAACCACGGATGGGCTGGGCTTGTCACCGGCTGCACGACGAACTGGAGCAAGACGACTACGAACTCATACGCCGGGCAGAAGGCGGATGGCTCGCTGCCGCTGTTCGGGCGTGGCGGCGCATACGCCACGGAGCGCATCTACAGCGTCCGCATCTACGAGTCGGACGCGCTCGTCCACGAGTTCCTGCCGTACAGCAGGGGCGGCGTGGTCGGCTTCTACGACACTGTGACGGGCGAGATCATTTCCAACGGCACGTCGTTCACGTTCGGCGGCAAGGGGCAGGACTACGGACAGCTAAAGGCGTATGTAAACCCCAACTACAACGCCACGATCAGCCATTACGAGACGACAACGCTCACGGCATACGCTCCGGGCGCGGCATCGTACCGCTGGCTTCGCGACGGAGAGCCGATTGAAGGCGGCACGGACGGAGCGCTCTCCGTGGCCTGGATGCGCGGCGGCACTGTGCTGGCGGCAGGCTCCAGGGTGCGCTACTACCAGGCCGTTGCGGTTTTCGAAGACCTCAACGGCGCGACGCGCGAAAGCGAGCCGAGCGCGCCTGTCGACGTCAAGTTCCGCCAGCGCGGCATGTCCATACTGATAAAGTAGCATATGAAGAGAATCATTGCCATATCGGCGCTGATGGCGCTGACGGCCGCTGCATGCGGCTGCCACCATTCCGACACCGCGGCGGACGTTTCGCCGCGCACGTTCCGCATCGCGACGTTCAACATGCGCACCGACTGCGACAAGGGGGAGCACGCCTGGACCAACAGGCTGCCTCTTGTCGTGAAGATCGTCGGGAAGAACGGGTTCGACATCATCGGCGCCCAGGAGCTCAAGACGAACCAGGTCTTCGACCTGCGCCGCAGGCTAGGGCCGAAAGGCTATGTCGCGATAGGACGCCGCCGCACCTTCGACAGCAAGTACGACACGGAGGGCATCTACCTTCTGTTCAACACAAACAGGTTCGAGTGCCTCGAAAGCGGAACGTTCCAGCTTTCCGAGACGCCAGACGTTCCCGGGTCGAGGTCCTGGTCGACGGACTGTCCGCGCACATGCGTGTGGGCGAAGCTGAGGAGAAGAGGCGACGGCGCGAGGCTCCTCGTCTTCAACACGCATCTGGACCACATGAGCGAAGAGGCGCGGCGAAACGGAATGAAGCTCATCGTCTCCCGGATCAAGTCGGCCACGGCCGACGGAACGCCGGCGTTTCTGCTCGGGGACTTCAACTGCGCTCCGTCGGACGACAACGCCGTCGGAATCGCGGAAAGGTCGATGAAGGACGCGGCGGCGGTTTCCGAAACGCCTCACGAAGGGCCGGTGGAAACGTTCACTAACTGGAAGCCGAAGGCGCACTTCCTCATAGACTACATCTTCGTGTCCGGTCCCGTGCGCGTGCTTTCCCACAAGACGCACGACGACCTGCCAGGCGGGAAGTCGCCGTCCGACCACTTCCCCGTGTCAGTGGAGGTCGCACTATGACGACGAGACGCGATTTCATCTGTGCGGCGGCAGCGGCCGCGGCGTTTGGCGGCAGGGCGGCGGCGAAGCCTTCCGACGGTCTCGTCTGGGCGGCGCTTCTGCACATGGGCACGAACATGTGGTGCGACCATGTCGTCACGCGGCAGAGCTGGGGTCCCTTCAAGGGCGAGCAGGTAAAGCTCCTGTGCGCGGCGGACCACATACGCTTCGACGAAGGAGTCTGGCGCGCGCTTACGGGGCGCATGGCGGAAGTCGGCATGAACATGGTCGTCATCGACCTTGGCGAGGCTGTCAGGTACCCGAGCCATCCAGAGCTCGCGGTGGAGGGCAGCTGGGACGTCGACCGCTTCCGCAAGGAGCTGTCCCGTCTCCGCGCGATGGGGCTGGAGCCGATTCCGAAGATGAACTTCTCGACCACGCACGACGCATGGCTGAAGGAATACCACCGCATGGTTTCGACCGCGCCGTACTACAAGACGTGCTCGGACCTCATACGCGACGTCGCGGAGATATTCGACCATCCGCGCTTTCTGCATCTCGGCTACGACGAGGAGACCGAAGAGCTACAGAAGCGCCACGAGTACTGCGTCGTCAGGCACGGCGAACTCTGGTGGCACGACTTCCTCTGGTTCGTCGGGGAGACCGAGAAGGCGGGAATGCGCCCGTGGGCGTGGAGCGACTATTCGTGGAAGCACCCGCACTATCTGGCCCGCTGCCCGAAAAGCGTCATGCAGTCCAACTGGTATTACGAAAGCGAGTTCGGCGTCGAGAAGCTCAAGGCGGCGGGAAAGCACGGCGACGCAGTCGCCGTGAGGATGTACGAAGAGCTGGACAAGGCGGGCTTCGAGCAGATTCCGACCGGCTCCAACTGGAGCTGCGACGACAACTTCGCAAAGACCGTCGAACACTGCCGCAAGGTGTGTTCGCCCGAAAGGCTGAAGGGTTTCATGACGGCGCCGTGGTACTTCACGCTGCCGGAATGGGGAAAACGCAACATGGAGGCCATCGACCAGGTCGGCGCGGTCGTGAAGGACCAGCAGTCGATCTGAGGGAAGGCCAGGGGAAAACGCGGCCGCCGTCATTCTCTCTACCATATCTGCGCCATAGTATATCAAAAGTTCCGGCAGAAGCGCAGAAGCCTCGGAAAGACCGCAGAACCGCAGTCAGCTACAGGGTGCACGTCATATTTGACGAACCTTGCCTGAAGCATGGCGCAAGACGACGCGAAAGGCAAAAGACGACGAAAAATTTGGTATAATACGAACACTCAGCAGAGCACCGCTCCTGACTGCGGAGCCTGGCCGTCGACACCGGCAGCCGGAGGAGAAGCTAAACCGCGCATCGGAAACCCATTGGACGCAGAAAGGGAATGATTCAGACCATGAAGGCACAGGACATCTCGCGACGCGGCTTTCTGGCATCGTCGTTCGCCGGCATTGGCGCTGCCGCGGCGGCGGACTTGGGAAGCGCGCGCACGGGGAGCGGATCCATGACGCTCCGCAGAAGTCCGCGCGGCAGGCAGGTGTCGCTGCTCGGCTACGGAGCGATGAGGCTTCCCACCGTAGACGGCGGACACGCCAATGGATGGGCGAAAGAGGGGTATTCCTCATCCGGCATCGACCAGAAGATGCTGAACGCCCAGGTCAAGTATCTGCTCGACCACGGAGTGAACTATTTCGACACGTCGCCGGCCTATTGCCGCGGCGAATCGGAGGCCTGCATGGGCCAGGCACTTGCTACGAGCGGCTATGCGCGGGGAGACTATCTCATCGCCACGAAGCTCTCCAACTTCGCGCCGCAGCAGTATCCTCTCGAAAAGTGCAAGGAGATGTTCGAGAACTCGCTGAATTGCCTGCGCACAGACTACATCGACAACTACCTCCTCCACGCCATCGGCAATGGCGGCTTCGAGACATTCTCCAAACGCTACCTTGAAAACGGCGCCCTCGACTGGTGCGTCGAACTTCGCGCCTCGGGCCGCATCAAGAACCTGGGTTTCTCCTACCATGGCGACCCAAAGGCGTTCGAATGGTGCCTAGACCACCACGACAAATACAAATGGGACTTCTGCCAGATACAGATGAACTACGTGGACTGGCACCACGCCAAGGAGGTGAACGACCGCAACCTTGACGCGAAGTACCTCTACGAGCGCCTGACTGCGCTGAAGATACCCGTTGTCATCATGGAGCCCCTTCTCGGCGGACGCCTCGCGCGATACAACTACGCGCTTGCGAAGGAGCTGACGCCGCTCGACCCTGAGGCGTCGCTCGCCAAGTGGGCGCTTCGCTTCTGCGGAACGCATCCGAACGTCCTGACAATCCTCTCCGGCATGACGCGCACCGAGCATATAGAGGAGAACGTCGAGACGCTGTCGCCGCTGAAGCCGTGCTCGGAAGAGGAGCTCGCCGCGCTCGAACGCGCCGCGCAGGCGCTTCTCAAGCTCAACACGATTCCGTGCAACGACTGCAAGTACTGCATGCCGTGTCCCTACGGACTCGACATCCCCGCGATCCTGACTTTCCGGAACCAGCTGCTGACGGCGAAGACGGCGCCTTCGGCACGCGAGGTCCTCAGGATGTACGACAGGGCGATTCCCGAGGAACTGCGGCATGCAGACCACTGCACCGGATGCGGCAGATGCATTCCCCATTGCCCGCAGTCCATCGACATACCCAAGGAACTTGCCGCGATCGACGCATGGATCGACGCGCTCAAGAACGAGGAGGCCGCTAGATGAAGGCGAAGAGAATCCTGAAAGCGCTCGCGGCTGCCGCGATGCTCGCCGCAGTGACGGCCGCGTTCTTCGGCGCGCCCACGTCGCCCGCATGCCGCATCCAGCCAGCGGCGACGGTCGCGTTCCTTGTCGTTCTGCTGCTGACGCCGCTCGCAGGACGACTCTTCTGCGAGTGTTTCTGTCCGCTTGGGACGATCCAGTCGATAGTCAACTGGATATTCCATCCAAGGACGAAGGTCCGCCGCGTCTGCACGCGACTGCCCGAGACGAAAGCGCAGCAGACCGTCCGCTGGACCGTTCTCGCAGTGTCGGTCGCGCTGATTGCCGCGGGCTTCGGCGCCATAGGCTGGCTCCTTACGCCATATTCCGTCTACGGCAAGGCGCTTACGCTCTTTGCGCCTGGCGTCGCGATTTTCGCGGCGGTCGTCGTCCTCGCGGCGTTCGGCAAGGGGCGCATCTGGTGCAACTGGATATGCCCGGTCGGAACGCTTTTCAGCGTCCTTTCGAAGAAGAGCGTGTGCGTCCACAAGATAGGCCCCGGCTGCGCGAACTGCAAGGCGTGCTTCGAAGCGGGCGGCGGCAGGCGATCGACTAACGGAACAGACGGTGCGGACAGAACGGACAGGGCGAGCGCGACGCGACGCGAAACGATCAAGGGAGTCGCCGTGCTGGCGGCGGCCGAGGCAGTCGACAAGACGACTGACGGCGGATACGCCGCGGTCTCTCTGCCGGGCGTGCCGGATCGTCCGGCCGCTGTTCTTCCGCCTGGATCCGTTGACCGCGTGGAGTTCAACGTCAAGTGCGTTGCATGCGGCCTGTGCATTGCGAACTGCCGTGGCGGATGCCTCAGGGCATCGACGTCTCTGGCGCGCTTCGGGCAGCCGGAGATGGATTTCCGCCATGGATACTGCCTCGCAGGATGCGCCCAGCAGTGCGCAAAGGTGTGTCCTGCCGGCGCGATCCGTCCACTGGACGGCGTAGCGAGAAAGAACATCCACGCGGGCCACGCGATTTGGAGGAAAGACCTCTGCATACGCGAGACGGAAGGAGTCAACTGCACCGCATGCTCGCGCAAGTGCCCTGTCGGCGCAATACACATCGTCGAGGGATTCCCCGTCGTGGACAAAGGGGCCTGCATCGGATGCGGCGCGTGCGAGCACGTCTGTCCGGCGCGCCCGATGCCAGCGATATTCGTGAAGGGATTTGAGCGGCAGCGCATTGTGCGTCCCTTCGACGAGAAGGAACTTGCGGCGGAAATGGCTTCGCTTGTAACCAGAGGCGAGGCGTCGTGCGTTGCGGCGCGAGACGGCGTGATCGTCGGCAAGGCGTCCGGCAAGGGACTGATGCCTCTGTTCGAGCTGCTGGACAGGCGTTCGCTCGCCCACGCGCTTGTAGTCGACAAGGTGATCGGGCGCGCCGCCGCCGCGATCTGCATAGTCGGCAAGGCTAAGAAGGTCCATGCCCTTCTTATGGGCGCGGACGCGCTTTCGCTCCTGAAGGCGCATGGCGTGGAGGCGAGCGCCGAGAAGACCGTTCCGAAGATCCTCAACAGCGACCTGACCGGCGGCTGCCCGATGGAGCTGACCGTCGACGGCGTCGACGACCCGGCCGAAATGGTCAAGGCGCTCAAATCCCGACTGGGACTCTGACAAAAAAGGAGTAAGACATGAACAGAAGGCAATTCGCCAAGGGAGGGCTTGCCGTCGTGTTTGCGGCGGCCATGCCTCGCCTTGCATCAGCAGCCGAAGGAGAGAAGAGGATGAAAGCAGCAGTCGTCTACTATTCGTGGAGTGGCAACACGCGCTTTGCCGCCGAGACAATCGCGAAGAAGGCCGGAGCCGACATTTTCGAGATCAAGGCCGAGACGTCCTACAACGGCGACTTCCAGAAGTGCTGCGACGAGGCGAAGCCGGAGTGCCAGGGCAAGACGCTGCGTCCCATCAAGGCAATCGAGGGACTCGACCTCGCGAAATACGACATGGTGTTTGTCGGCACGCCCAACTGGTGGGGAACGATGGCGCCGCCTGTGCGCACCTGGGTGACGCAGAGCAAAGACGCGCTCAAGGGCAAGACGACATGCCTCTTCCAGACGAACGGCGGCGGCGGAATGCAGCGAGTCGGCAAGGAGTTCGCCGAAGTCGTCGGCAACGCGGCGAAGGTGCTGCCGCCCAAGGCGTTCGGCGGTTCGTCAATCAAGTCCAGCGTCTCCGCGCTGGAAGCCTTTGCCGACGAAAGGATGGCGGCGAAGTAGGGCAATCCCACGCAGAGGCTGCACGGGCGGCGCGCATAGGCGTGAACACTTCCTGCCGGATATATCCAATGTATAGGTACAACACCATGATAAACAAAGTAAATGAAAGAGACTGGAAATTGTTTCGCAAGCTGCTCCCCGAATGGCAGCTGCGCCATATGCAGTCGCTTCTCGACGACTATGCCGCAATAATTGCCGGTGATGGCGATTCCGGGACTAGGTTCTGGAAGCTGGAGAGGCGGCTGAAGAGGGACATCCGCCATGTCGGCGTCCAGGCGGAAATGAGACGCTCAATGATGGTCTTCAACTTGCTGAACCTTCTTAACGAGAAAGCCATCACGATGTCAGACCTCGAAGGATTCAGCGACGATGTGAAAACGTTTATTGCCGAGATGCAGGAGCATCCGGCCCAGTGAGCCGCAAGTAGGCGCAGTCGCTCTTGACGCCGGAATCGGGCGCGGCGGGCTCAGAGATTCCTTCGACTTTAGGCGCGTCTGCGACAAAATCGCGCCCGCGCCCGTGTCCGAAGGCTCCAGCCCTCAATCTACGCCTGCCGCGGCAGGCTCGAGCATTATCGAACGGAAGCGGCTGATCTCGTCCTGAGTGACGCCGCAGTCGGCAAGATACAGCTCGACACGCTTCGTAAAAGGCGTGTCGGCGTCGCCGTACGCTGCAAGGCCGTCCACGAAATGCTGTCTGCTTCTCCACTGGTCCTTCGTCGAGCCGACTTCATTGATGCCCGGGTAGAAGGTCGTCTCCCAGTCCACATCCGCATCATGCTGGGAAACGCCCAGCGCGCCCTCAAGGATGTACGCAAGGGAGCCGGTGCGATCCGCGCCGCCTGCGCAGTGGAAGTATATCGGATAGTTCGCCCTGTCGCAGAACAATCGGAAGTTCTCCGCCATGGCCTTCTTGCCGTCCGCGCACAGATGCCTGTTGAAGCTGTCAGACTTTTCGTCGACGACGAACAGCCCCTCATACGCCGGCGAAGCTCTGTGGACGAGACTTACGCTGGCTCCGAGCGGAGACTCGGTCATTCCGCCGGCCTCAAGGTCGGTGCGGAGATCGAGAACCGTCTTTATGCCGAGCACGTCCCTCAGATACTTCACGTCCTCGACCATCATCCGCGACGCACCCGGCTTTTCGCCTGTCGCGCTGCCATTGTTGAGGCCCTGTCCGCGAAATACCATTCCCTGCCGTATGCGACGCCCGTCAAGGCCCTTCCATCCGCCGATGTCGCGGACGTTCTTGACGTTTCCTTCGAGCTTGATCCAGCGCGGCGGCAGGTCCTCGGTCACGAAAGAGGCGACGTCCGACGCGACGGCCTGGCGTCCGCCGCAGAATGGACACTTGGCGTACATTGTGCAGCCATGAGGGAATTTCTTGCAGGCGACGTTGCTCCAGATCTTCCAGTAGTAGATGCGCCCGACTTCGAGATTTGCCCGAGGCATGTCGTAGGTGTAGACGTGGGTCTCGCCTTCGACCTTCTCGCCTGTCTGGCTCTTCTCGGTCAGAGTCATCTTGAGGGCCGCTTGCGAATTGATCCATGTCTCGGATGCACCGGCAAGGTCGGGAGAGGTTCCGATCATGATCTTCCAGGGACCGGTCTCTCCGTCGGTAGTGCGCCACTCGAGCTTCAGCGGCAGAGACGTGCGCCACTTCGAGGCGCGGTCCTTACCGTAGAAGCGCTCTTCCTCCGGCTTTTCGTTGTCGGCCCTGATCTCGGCGAGACGCTCCTCGTGCGTGGCAAACGACATGATCCTCTTCTGCGCCTCGGGAAGAAGCGCGACCTTCTCTCCGCCCGCGGGCGAAACCGGGACGACAGCCGCCGAAGCGGCGATGCCAAGCGCCTGAAGCGCTCCAGCCAGCGCCAATGGCGCAGCCCGCGACATCGCCACCGAGCCGATGACGCGCAATCCTCTGCTACAGGAAGATTTCATATGCATTTGCTCCTTCTCCTTCCACAATTCTAATTATACCACAAGAGCAGTGGCATCGGGTCTTATCTTGCGCACAACAGCGTCTCCTACAACTCTGGCTTCGACTCGCCGACGCACCTGAAGGCCCTCTTCAAGAAGACCTACGGAAAGGCCATGGGCGAGTGGCGCCAGCTTCCCTTCGGCGGCACCGGATCGTAGCCGCAGGCGCCAAACGGATGGCACCGCAGTATGCGCCAAAGGCCGAGCAGCGTGCCCTTCACCGCGCCGTGCACGCGGAGAGCCTCTATCATGTAGTTGGAGCAGCTTGGCTCGAAACGGCAGGCGCCGCCCATGAGCGGACCCAGGACCACCTGGTACGCCCTTACAAGCAGCGTCAGGATCTTTGCCGGAAGACCCATCTAAGCTCCCTTTCGACGTCGCCGCACTTCTTGCCGCGCAGCGCCGCGCGGCCTATCAGGACCCACTCGGTCCTCTCCGGAGCCGCGCCCTCCTTGACGAGAAGCCTGAACGCCTCGCGCATGACACGCTTGGCGCGGTTGCGGTCCACGGCGTCGTGAAAGCTCTTCTTTGAAACGACGACGCCGGCCTGCCGGTCGGCGTCCTCAGACGAAAGATGCCACGCGACTAGGAGACGCCCCTTTATGGAACGTCCCCGGTCGAAGACTCGTTTGTACTTCGCGCCGGGGAGCCGTGTGGTCATCCACAATGCCTTTGTCAGACCTGAGTCAGGCGCTTGCGTCCCTTTGCGCGACGCGCGGCGAGAACCTTGCGGCCTCCCTTGGTCGCCTTGCGGGCGCGATACCCGATTTTCCTTTTCCTCTTGATCTTCGACGGCTGCCATGTCATCTTCATGATTACTGTTCCTTTCAGCAGAAATTTGAATGCTTATTATACCAAAATCAGGCGTGGCTTTTCAAGTGGTCAAGCAGCTCAAAAAAACTTCCGACGCTTGCATCGAACCTCGAATCGCGCAGACGGCCGAAGCCGAACCTGCAGAAAGCCCCCTTCACGCCGGCGTTCGAGGCGCATTCCATGTCCGTCCACGAGTCCCCGACCATCCAGTCTTCGGGCGAAAGTTCATGGCGCATCTTCGCGGCGCACTCGCGCAGAGGCAGTGCGCTCGGCTTCAGCTCCGCGCAGTCGCCGCCCGCGACGACCGCGCCGCCGAAGAGCCCGGAGACGCCGAACTTCTCGAGAATCGCCCGCACGGCGAAGTTGGGCTTGTTGGTGTTGAGGCCGAGAAGCCAGCCTCGCTCCTTCAGCGCGCGAAGGGTCTCGAAGACGCCCGGATACGGCTCAAGCGCCTCACAGCAGTGTTCGGCGTAGTGCGAGAGGAACATCTCGCGCAGCCTCTCGTAGGGCACGGCGTCGCGGCCCGGCACACCGGGCGCGCCAGGGGCGAACTCGGGTATCGACCGCTCCAGCAGCAGCTTCGCGCCCTGCCCGACATAGCCTATCGCGGTCTCGACAGGAATCTCGGCGAGCCCGAGGTCGCGGCGAGTGTGGTTGACGGTCGCCGCGAGGTCTCGCCTCGTGTCGAACAGCGTGCCGTCCAGATCGAAGAACGCGGCGTTCACCGGCCGTCCGCTCAGTAGCCGCAGTCCATTATCGGCTTTTCGAGGCCGAACGTCGCGGCGATCAGCGCGGCGCGGATCCACATTCCGTTGCGCATCTGGCGCCAGTACATGGCGCGGGGATCCCTGTCGCAGCATGTCGCGATCTCGTCGCGGCGCGGCAGCGGATGCAGCAGGGCGCCGTCCTTCTTGAGTAGGGAAAGCTCCTCAGCGCCGAACTTGAACTTCGACGTGTCGATGCGCGCCGACGCCCCCTTCGACGAGTCCCACTCGTCCTGGATGCGCGTCATGTAGACGGCGTCGGACACCTTCACTGCGCTCTTCAGGTCGTCGGTCACCTCGAAGTCGATGCCCTTCTTCGCAAGTATCATGACGACGTCGGCAGGCACCTGCAGTTCCTGCGGAGCCACGAAGATCTGCTTCACGTCCCTGAAGTTGGTGAGCAGGTACGAAAGCGAGCGCACCGTGCGGCCGCGCATGAGGTCGCCGCAGAAGGTCACGGTGCGGCCGTCGAGGCCGCCCTTCGTCTCGAAGGAGCGCACGAGCGTGTAGATGTCGAGGAGAGCCTGCGTCGGATGCTGGTCCTTGCCGGAGCCCGCGTTGAGAATGGGAATCGGCCGCGAGCTGTTCGAGAGCTCCCACGCCATCCTCTCGGCAAGGCCCTGCTCGGGCGAGCGCATGATGATCATGTCGAAGTACGACGAGAACGTGCGTATCGAGTCCTCGTGGCTCTCGCCCTTGAACTCCGACGACGTCGCCGCGTCCCGCACGGAGCCTGTCGTCATGCCGAGTATCTGGCAGGCCGCGAGGTGCGACAGGAACGTGCGCGAGGACGGCTGCGAGAAGTACAGCATCGCGCGCTTGTGCGCGAGGACTGTCTTCAGGTAGAGCGCCCCCTCCCGCGACTTGTTGATGAACCGTATGCGGTTGGCAAGCGTGCAGAGGCGCTCGAGGATGCCTCTGTCGAACTGCTGCGCGAAGAGAGTGTGATACGGCAGCCCGTCGCCCTCGCAGCGCTCCAGGTACGGGCGTTTCGCCTCCAGCGAAAGCCTTGAGAAATCTTCCCTGCTGATATCGGTGAGCTTAGCCATGCATGCTCCTTTTCATTGATGTTTCAGTCCGCCGCGGGCCGCCTCGTCCATGCGCGAAAGCAGCGCGGCCGCGGCTCGGCTCTCGGCTTCCTTGTGGCTGTGCGCGGTGGCCTCGGCCTCGCCGACGCCATCGACCAGGACCCTGACCGTGAAGACCGGCTCGTGCGCCTTGCCGGCCGTGGAGACGAGCAGATACTCGGGGCGCCGCGGCGGCTTCATCGCCTGCGCCCTTATCTGGAGCTCCCCTTTCGGATTGCCCCCCCACTTCGCGTCGGCCTCGGCCGTCTCGCCAAGCGAAAGCCTGTCGAAGAGGTCCCGGGCCGACTCAAGGCCGCCGTCAAGATACGCCGCGCCAATCAGCGCCTCGACCGCGTCCGCAAACGTCTTCGAGCCCTCGGGCAGCGCCGCCGCTCCGCAGTTGCGCCTGAGGCGGTCCGAAAGGTCCGTTCGGCCGGCCGCCCTGCAGAGCGCGCTCGTCGAGACCATTCGCGTGCGGCGCACGGTCAGCGGACCCTCCTCCTCGTCCGGAAACTCCGAGTAGAGGCGCTCCGCGGCAAGCAGCCCGAGCACCGCGTCGCCGAGGAACTCAAGCCGCTGGTTGTCGCGGACGCGCCTTCCGTCCATGCGGCAGGACGGCGTGGTGAGCGCCTCGTCGAGCAGCGCCGCGTCGGCGAACGCATGCCCGGCGAACGACGCTCGTGAGCCCATGCCGCTCTTGTCGTCGCCCACGGCCCAAGACCTATGCAAGCTCGCTCGCAAGAAGCGCACGCGCGCTGCCGGGGCCGGAGAAGAGCTTCTTGCAGTAGCCCTCGATCCTGTCGGCAAGCGGCGTCTTGGTGAGGTCGAGGCCGAAGATGGTCTCGTTCGAGAGAATCTCGCGGAACGCGCCGGCCTTCACCTTCGCGGTCAGCTCGTCCTTGAGCGGATCGGACGAGACCTCCATCGGCCTGCCGTCGTCGAACGTGCCGGCGAGATACCTCAGCCAGCCCGCGATCGCAAGCGGAATCGCGACCAGGGTGCCGAGGTCGCGGCCTTCGCGGATGTAGCTCTTGACCGTCTCGCCGAAGCGGATGCCGACCTTCTGCGACGTGTCGGTCGCGATGCGGCGCGGGTCGTCCGGCATGAACGGATTGGGCAGACGCTCGTTGACGACCTCGTCGATGAACGCCTTGGGCGAGATGATCTTCGGGTCCACTACGACCGGCAGCCCCTCGACGTAGCCGAGACGCTTGACGAGCTTGACGATGTCGGGGTCCTTCATCTCCTCGCAGATGAGCGTGTAGCCGAGCAGGCACCCGTACATCGACATCGCCGTGTGCAGCGGGTTGAGGCACGTCGTCACCTTCATCTTCTCG
>JAEEGL013379017.1_pt1 | contig 15257 bp, 13 predicted proteins | sample 9134231 | NCBI WGS metagenome assembly JAEEGL01 (sample SAMN16246548, study PRJNA631951) | gut metagenome | biome: gut microbiome; feature: rumen; material: fiber-attached | host: Bos | place: Iran: Karaj | collected 2018-10 | reverse complement strand
CTTGCGCTGAAGAATGCTTAAATGGCTTAGGAAATATCCGTTTGCAGGAATGCTCGTTGCTATGGTAGCGGGCATTCTGCTTTCTTATTATGACCTTATCGCGGTCTGTCCGGTCTTGTTGGCTGCGGCCACGGTCTTTTTTCTTCTTCTGATATTGGGGTTTTTCCTCAGGAGCCAGCGCGAAACGGTTTGGGGTAGTGCTGCGTTGGTGTTCCTGTTTGCTTTCTCTGTCTGGCATACCACGCGTGCTATCCAGCGGAGCGACTGGGATGAGGTTTCTGTCACGCCTCAGGTTTATGCCGTGCAGGTGCTGGAAGATCCGGTCGAGCGGGCCAAGAGTTATATGGTGCGAGTTAGGCTGGAAGAAAACAAACGGGCTGTGCTGTACCTGCAGAAAGACAGCACATTGCGTCTGCCCGTGCCGGGTGATCTGCTGCTGGTTCGTACGGCTATCACGTGTCCCAAACCTGCGGACGAGTTCAGTTTTGATTACGGCGAGTACCTTCGTCTGCAGGGATATGTCGGAAGTGGCGTGGTAGGCAAGGGCGGAATGGTGTATGCAGGACACAAAGACCTTCGCGGACTGATGCCGGCCATGCATCGTTTGCGCAACCGTATTGAAACGCTGTTCGACGGTTTCGCTCTTCGCGAACGCAGTGTGCTGGAGGCTCTGCTCCTTGGCGACAGAAGACATCTGAATGCTGATACCCGTGAGGCATTTGCCGCTTCCGGTGCGATGCACGTCCTGGCCGTCAGCGGTTTGCATGTGGGAATCATCGCAACGATGCTGGTTTGGCTGGTATCGTTTGGTAACCGCCGCAAACCTTCGTATGAACAGCGAGTTTGGCGCTATCTGCAGGCGGCAATACTATGTTTGGCTCTGGTGTTTTATGCAGTGCTTACAGGACTTTCACCCTCTGTTTCCCGCAGTGTGCTGATGTTTATTCTGCTGAGTATAGGCAGTCTTATCCGCCCTAACCGAAGCCGGTACAACGATATTGCTGCTTCAGCATTTCTCATATTGCTTGCTAATCCTCTTGCGCTATTCCATAGCGGTTTTTTGCTGAGCTATTCCGCGGTTCTTGCCATCGTCCGTTTCTATCCTTCGATGATAATACACGCAAAGAACAAATTCCTGGGACGCGTGTGGGATATTGTCGCTGTTTCCCTCTGTGCGCAGTTGGGTACATTGCCCTGGACGATTTGTTTCTTCCATCGCGTAAGCAACTACTTCGTACTGACCAACCTGGGCGTGCTGCCTTTGGTAGAATTCCTACTCATCCCCACTTTCTTTGTCTTTCTGCTGCTCTCGCCTGTGCCGTGGATAGGACCGTTGGCGGGAAAATTGCTGGAGCGTGAGACGTGGGTGATGAACGAATATGTTGGGTGGATTCAAGCGCTTCCGGGCTCGTCGGCTGAGGTGTACCTGAACGGCTGGTTAACAACCATCCTTATCGCCATTGTCGTATGTTTTATGCTTCGCGGGTACAAACGCTGGTGGGTAGCAGGCGCACTGACAGTGCTGTTTGTTGTCGGGTTGTGCATAGACTACCGAAACGCATGTTTGGAAAAGGACACGCGCACGTACCGGCGAGGGAAAGATGTGGTTATTATGGCCAGAGAAGGACGGGCTGCGATGCTGCTGAGCAACGATTCGACATATGCTTTCCGCGTCACGCACGACTATCGTTTGGCGCGTCACGTGAAAGCGTCTGCTACTACTTATTTCCCTCTTCAGGAACCTTGATGTCGGCGGAAAAATCTCCGTTGGAATCGGCGTTTTCGGGCATTTTAACCAGTGCTGTTTCATTGGTGATAATAGTCTCTTCGCCAATGATATAACGCTTGTAGTAGGAGATCATCAGTGTGGTCATCGGCAATGCGATAATCATTCCCACTATGCCGAGCAGGCTACCCCAGATTGATAGAGCCAACAGGATGATAGCAGGATGAAGTCCGGTAACTCCCCCCATAATCTTGGGCGTGAGAACCATGTCCTGAATAGCTTGTACCACGATAAAAACCACTGCTATCAAGGCGTACACCAGCCAAATAGAACGTCCTGTTTCTGCTGCTTGCAGTACCCCCAAAATGGCACAAGGGATGATGCCTATCGTTTGCAGGTAGGGAACCAGATTCAGCACACCTACGAACAAACCGACCAAAATACCCAATGGCAGTCCGATAATCTCGAAGCCGATGGCAAACAGCACACCCACGATGGCCGCCACAGTGGCTTGACCACGAAAATAGCTGTTCATTCCGTTTTCCAGGTCACTCATCAGGTTCTCGGCTGCAGTGCGGTATTTGGTGGGGATCATCGAAGACCATGAACTGGTTAACGATTCGTAATCCAGCAGGATGAAGATGACATACAGTGCGCAGATGGCTACTACTGCCAGACCCATTACAACGCTGATGGAACCGGAGAGAAACTCCCATAGTTTAGGCGCCATTTTCTGCATCAGCGCGATGAATTTCTCGTCCTGCATCAATTTGGTAACGTCCATGTTAGCTAACACCTCCAGATACTCCTGTTGCCAATCGGCAGGCAAGAAGGCCAGCACTTTCTGCGTATCCACGGACTCGATGTAGAACGAAATATAATCAGACAGTACCGCCATTTCTCGCGAGATCATAGGTACAATAATTGCGATAATCGCCGCGATGATGCCTATCACTACCACGATAGCAGCTGCAATGCTCAGGCCGCGGTTTTTCAGGTGGCATTTGTACTGCAGAAAACTGACCAGCGGGTTCATCAGATAGGCGATGATCCAACTGATGAGGAAAGGTAGCAACACCGAGCTTAGACGACGCGTCAGCAGATACAGACCTGCGATGACAAGGATAGTGATTACTCCGCGTGTGATGTTGTCGAGGTTATACTCTTTCGGGCCCAATGTGCTCATAGTGTTTGTTTTTTTCGGTTCTCTTTATTGTGTTTGAGGGCGATGTCGTACGCCTGCTCGTAGTAAGTGAAGAAATGTTTCCACTCGGCTTGTTCGGCAATTTCAGCCGCGCTTTTGCGTGCTGTTTCCACCGCTTCGGGTGTCATCTGCGAAAAACGGAACAATGCGTCTGCCGTGGAGGCAATCAGTTCGCCCCAGTTGCTGTCCGTGCGGTGGATGACCTGCGCACCCGCTTCGATACTGCACGTACCGCCCAGATCCTTGATCCACATGCCGTAGCCGGCTTTGTCGGTGGTGATGGTAGGCACATGGAACGCGTTCGACTCCAGCGGCGTATAACCCCATGGCTCGTAGTACGAAGGAAAGATGGTTGCGTCCATTCCGATGAGCAAATCATAGTACGGCATGTTGAAAATACCGTCGTTGCCATTCAGATACGAGGGCACAAAGATGACTTTCACACGCGATTGCGGACGGTTGTAAAGGCCCAATTCATGTAAGGTGCGGATGACAGGATCTTCGCTTGGATTGACCAGCCGGTGTGTGGTCCAGTAGTCGTCTCGGCCCAGTTCTTCTTTCGCGCCGTTTTGCCATGCAGGCACCAGAATATACGCCACAATCGTCTTGCCGGAGCGAATACAATCCAGTTTGTCACGAAGTGCACGCAGGCTGTATAGCGTGGCATCAATGCCTTTGTTGCGCCATTCGTAGCGGCCGGATGTGCAGACAAACATACAATCTGCAGGCAGTTGGTAAGCCATAACCTGCTCTGCCACCTCGCGCAGTTTGTGACGGGCACGTTCACGCGCCGCAGTAAAGGCTGCACCCTTGGGCACAAAATCCGGCTCAAAACCATTGGGAGTTACGATGTCCACAGGTCTGTCCAACAGTTGTTTGCACTCTTTGGCGGTGATGTTGCTGACAGTGGTGAAGCAATCGGCAAAATGGGCCGCCTGGCGCTCGGCTGAATGCTTGGACACCATGTTCAGTTCTTCCGCCATCTGGTTGCCGTTGTACCCCTCGAAATAGTCGTACAGCGGTTTGTTGTTGCCTGCAATGGAGCGCCCTATTCCTGTGGCGTGCGTCGTGAACAACGTACCCACTTCGGGGCAATGCTCTTTCAGGTAGAAAAGGCCAAATGCGGTCTGCCATTCGTTGAAATGTGCCACAAACGGCTCCTCTTGACCTTTGACCTTTGACTCTTGACCTTTAACCAAATACCGATACAGACTCTCCATGGCCATGCCGGCATAGTGGCCGAACATCGATGACTCGTCATAATCGCCGTAGGCTGCGTGCGACTTGACCTCGTATTTCTCCCAAGCGTGGGCATAGATCTCGTCTTTATGTGCCATCATTTCGCGCGAGTCGAGCAGGATAGCAATAGGTCTGCCCGGCACTTCCCAACGCCCGATACGCAGGCGCAGACCGGCTTTCTCGGCTTGTTTCTGCCAAGTCGGAAGAAGCGATTTGGTTTCTGTAAAATACGGCGAAGGCGTCCCGCCGAACATACGCTCGATGTCTGGGCCGAAGAAAAAAACTTTGTCTTTGGCTATTCGTTGCATGGAAGCGGCGCGGGTGGAGAGCACGGCATAGATGCCGCCCACGCGGTTGCACACTTCCCAAGAGGTTTCAAAAATGTACATGGTATGTGGTTGTTATAATTTTCCGTGGCGCGGCGTCGGGTCCGAGACAATGGCCTCTACGTCACTGTGAGTGTTGAATTGCGTCGGTATGTCCGTGGTGGCGTTATTGGCGCTTTGGATAAGCGGCAGGCAGAAGACGCCGTTGTCCTGCGTCCAATAGATGCGTCCGGTGGTGTTGTCCACACACAGCGCCTGCCCGTTGGCAGAAGAGCTGATCAGACGTCTGTTGTCGCCATTGAAATTGCAGATGTACAACCCTCCGGATGTAAGGTAATACACTTTCTTGGCGATAGGATCAAGGGCAAAATGCTCGACAGTGATGTCGGTCAGGATCGCACCGGCTTCAGGAGGCGTGGTGGCGCCGCGATTGGCCGCTGTAAATCGGTAGATGCCCTGACCATAACCCATAAGGAAATAGTCGTTGTAAGCCGCCAGACCGCTAACGACACTACCCGGCGTGAGCGGGTATCCCACATGACAGATATCGCCCCAGTACTGCGCGGAACCTGTCCCGGCAGTAAATGCACGGTCGCGCACGTTGCTGGGAACGTGGTACATCATACCGCCCGTCGCGTCTGTCCAGTAGAGTATCCCGTTGTGGAAAATTCCGTTGTAGAAACCCTGTCCTTCACCAGCCATGGCGTTATACACGACTTTACTGAAATCGCCGCTTGCCAGTTCGTACACCCTGAGGGCTGCGTCTTGCGTCGGGTCGGCACTGAAGAGGAACAGGCTGTTACCATCTACCGCCATGGAATAGATGGTGCTGGTCTCCGGATTAGCACTCCAACCGAGTTGGACGATGCGCGGTTCTTCTATGCCGTTGATGAAGGTGCGTTGGAGCATGAGAACATTGTCTTTGCGGCTCATGATGATTTGCGGCGCTACCGTGTCGTGAACATAGAACGACTTTTCGCAGGTGTAAGACGCATCGCCGATAGTCACTTTGCACGAAACGCTTTGCTCGCAACTGTGTTGTTTGTTGAACAGCACGGTGATGTATTCGCTTGTTAAGGACCCGCCTACCAACTCTACGTTCTCGTTCAACTGCCATTGATAACTCTTTGTGTAATTGTATGGGTTATATGCATTCATGCGCAACTTTACGGGGTGCATGAAGAATACCAGAGAATCGTCGGCCAGCGTTATCTGCGGAATGGTGTCCACTACCGTGATGGTCGCAGATGCGCGGCGGCCTTGCTTCTTGTCCACAACAAGCACGACCGTATAGGTCCCCGGGCGTTTGTACACTTTGCTCGGGTTCTTCGATGAAGCCGTGGTGCCATCACCGAAGTTCCACTCCCAAGTCTCGCCTTCCGAGGTGGTGTTGCTGAAACGAATACTCTCACCCGCCCGTGGCTCTTGGGGTGAGTATGTGAAACTGACTTCTTTCTCCTTGCAGGCCGCCAGTAGCAGGCACAACGCGGTCAGAAAAATATGTGTCTTAACCTTCATTATCTTGTATTATTTGCATTACGTTTATCAAATCCTCCGGCGTGTCCGTGAGGTTTACCCAGCGCATCTCGGGGTCAGCGTTGAACCACGTCAGTTGTCGTTTGGCATAGTGGCGCGAGTTCTGCCTCACCATGTCAGCGGCCGCCTCCAGGGTCCATTCGCCGTCTAAATAACGGAACATCTCCTTGTATCCCACCGTGTTCAGGGCGTTCAGGTGTCGGAGTGACTCTACAGCCCGTACTTCCTCCAGCAAACCCTGTGCCAACATATTGTCCACACGGGCATTGATGCGGGTATACAACTCTTCACGAGGTCGGGTCAAACCGATTTTTACGACCCGAAAGGGCCTCTCTTTTCTGCTGCCGAGGCGAAACGACGAGTAGGGTCTTCCGCCGGCCAGACAAATCTCTAAGGCGTGCAGTAGTCGCTGTGGATTCTGTATGTCCGCTTCGCCGAAATACTGCGGATCGGCCTCTTTTACCTGAGTTTGCAGCCATTCCAACCCGTTCGCTGCGTATTGTTGTTGAACCTGTTCACGCAGTTCGGCGGACACATGCGGCATCTCGTCCAGCCCCTTGCACACGGCATCAATGTACAGCATCGCTCCGCCTACCATCAGCACGTGGTCACGCGTCCGGAACAGTTCCTCCAAGGCCGCCAACGCCTCACGCTCGTATTCGCCTGCATTATAGCGGTCGGTCAGGGTGTGCGTGCCAACGAACAAGTGCGGGACGCGGGCTTGCTCAGCGGCGGTCGGGGCTGCCGTTCCTATGGGCAACTCCCGGTAAATCTGACGCGAGTCAGCGTTCACGATAGGCGACCCAAGACGCTCTGCCACGCTCAGGCTCAATTCCGTCTTACCTACGCCCGTAGGGCCTGTCAGCACCACCAATGTCTTCATTCCGTCATCCGCAGGTCTGTCGTCGCCGGCAACTCGCCGGTTAAAACATCGTTCCGTCCTCGAAACTCAGGTCTTGGAAGCCTTCCATGTCCAGGTCGCCCTCGTCGTACTGGTCGTCGCCGTAGAATTCACTGTCCAAATCCAGATCATCGGCTCCGGTCTTGACATTCAACGGATCGTCTTCTTTGATCTGCTTGGGCGCTTTCCCCTTACTTTCAACCAACTGCACGCCTTCTACATGACCTTCTTTGATGCTGTTCAGACTGCCAAAGAAATTGCGGTCCATCATCGGGTCAAACACGTACATCAGACGTTGTTTGGGTTCGGTCAGCAGGTCGGACAACTTGGTAGCCTCCATCGTCATATTGTCCCATTGATCCGTGTCAGGCATCGGTACCAAGGTAATTTCCTGCACGCGCTCCCATTCCGAGTTGCACAGATAGAAAGCCGTCATCTGGTCATCTTTGTAGTCAACAGAGGCCAGCAGTGCCTTGTGTAGGTCAAGGAAAGTGGCTTCGGGGTCCGCCTCGAAAACACGCTTGAAAGTGTCCACTTCCTCGTTCATAAAGGTGATTCTATAAATCATTTTCTGTCAAATTTATAAATTTGGCTGCAAAGTTACTGCTTTTTTTTCAAATTACCAAACATTTTATAGAAAAAAATCACTCTTTTATACTTTTCTTTGTTTTATCCGCGCATGTTTCACCGTGCGTGCCAAGTGCGTGTGTGCTCACGAAAAGCATCTTTTTTTTAACAAATTGGCAAAGAAAAAATGCATTTTTAGTGGCAAAAAGTCGTTTTTTCTTGCACGAACGAAAAAAAAACACTAATTTTGCAGGCGAAAACGGAAAAACGGCATAAAATGAAAAGAGCAGTAGGTTTTGCGCAAATAGCTCAAGTAGTGGACCAGAGCGACATCGTCATCTCACAAAACATCCATGAGATGAGCATGCTCAACAAGAATGTGGTGTTCTCGTTCATCGTGCTGGACTATTGTCACAAGGGCAGTGCGCGTGCGCTGTACGATATGAATGAGATAACGCATAGCAAAAACGAGTTGGCTATCCTTATGCCCGGCCATGTAATCAAACCGTTGGAATGTTCCGACGACTACACTTTCACGCGAGTGGCTGTGTCTTCGGAACTGTTCGCCGACCTGCGGGCAATAGCTTTCAGCCATGACTACGGCAAGTTCCATTTCAACCCTATCTGCAAACTTACGGACGACCAGGCGGAAAATTTGCTCTTAGTGGTCAAACTGCTGGAAATCATCTCGTTGCACGGGACAAGCGACCTCCAGTACCGGCGCCAGATGCTGCTCACACAACTGTCCATAGGCTATGAGTTAGTCAACTACTATCGCCGCGAACAGGACATGATGTGGAGCGCCGGACGTAACGCCGAACTCTATCACCGTTTCTGCCAACTGGTGGTTGAGCACTACAAAGAGTCGCGCGAAGTGAAGTTCTACGCCGAACAACTGAACATGACACCCAAACACCTCACGAAAATCATCCGTATGGTGTCCGGAGGCATAACTCCCTCCGATTGGATTGAGCAATATGTTGTCACCAGGGCCAAACGCCTCATCGAAACCCAGCCCGACCATAGTATCAAGGAAATAGCCTATACGCTCGGGTTCGACGAACCGACCACGTTCCACCGGTATTTCAAGCGCGTCGCCGGCACTACTGCCAAGCATTTCAAGGCTTTGGTACTTGCTTCCAAACCCTAAATCGGTTCAACGCGGTTCAGGCACTTCTTTTCCACGGCAGAAACGGTGCAGAATCTGCCTGTCATCTCCCAGATAGATAAACCGCTCCAGACGATGTAGCAGGGAATACTCGTCAGGATGTAGCACTTCGTCGTCGATGACCAGTGCGTCAAACTCGTACCCGGGCTCGAAACTGCCCACTTTTCCGAAGAAACTGCCGGCCGACTTGGTGGCAATCCAGAATATCTCGGGCAAAGTGAGAAACGCTTTGTCGTGATTCTGCTGGTACTGCATCTTGCTTACCTGAATAGCATACACAAGCATGCGGAACATGTTCAGGTCGTGCCCGCCGCTGATGTCGCTGCCCAAACCCACATGCAACCCTTCTTCCAGGAACGTCCGGATAGGAGCCATGCCCGAGGCGATGTTGAAATTGGAAGTCGGACAATGTGCCACCATCACGCCATTGCGTCGCATCAGCTCCAACTCCTTGCCCTGCGTCCACACGCAATGAGCCATAATTGTGGGAGTTTGTCCGAACAACCCATATTGGTCATAGGCCGCTCCGTAGTTCTCGCTGTCCGGCTCAAGCTCTGCCACCCAGGCTATCTCGGATTTGTTCTCCGACAGGTGCGACTGAACAGGCAAACCGTATTTCCTGGCTAGTTCACCGCAGGCCTGCAGCAGCTCCGGCGTACACGAAGGCACAAAACGCGGGGTGATGATTGGTCGAACCAGCGCATCGGGTTTGTTGAACTCGGCTATGAGGCGTTCATTGCCCTCTACTGCCTCTTTCACATCTTCGCACAGCGCCTCCGGACAGTTGCGGTTCATCGCCACTTTGCCCACCAACGCACCCATCCCGGCCTCCTGGTAGAGTTGCATCAGCAGCCGGGTGCTCTCTGTATGAACGGTTCCGAAAACTACACTGCGCATAGTGCCGAATAGCCATTGCGTGTGCAGAAACCGACGGTACATACGCTCCGCATAGCGGGTATCGGCGTATTTGGCTTCCTCGGGGAAAGTGTAGTTCTGCAGCCACGGCAGCAACTCCAGATCCATCGCCACCCCCTGATTGTGTACCTGCGGAGCATGCACATGCATGTCGTTCATGGCCGGAATAAGAAGCCTGTTGCCGAAGTCCACTATCTCCGCTCCTTCGCTGTCCAACTCATCCAAACACGACGCAACACCGGTCACGCGACCGGAGTCATCCACTGCAACATAACCGTTCTCATAGACCTCAAAATGGTCTTTTTGCTTCGTAAAAAGAATATGCGCTTTGTAAATTCTCTTCATCTTATCGCGTTTTAGGCATACGCTTGGCTGCGCTTATGGCACCGGTCGGGCAGACCAACTTGCATAGATGGCAACCTACGCAGCGCTGACCGACAATATGCGGCTTGCGTTCCTCGTCAAATTCGATAGCCTGATGCCCACCGTCCCGACAGGAGATATAGCAACGGCCGCAGCCGATACATTTGTTGCGGTCCACCTTGGGGAATACCATTGTGTCGCGGTCCAGGTCGGCAGGTAGTACGACATTCTTCAATTCTTCGCCAACCAGTGTCTTCAGCTCCGTCACACCGCGTTCCTGCATGTAGTGCTTCAGACCCAAAATCAGGTCATCTACAATGCGGTATCCGTACTCCATCACTGCCGTACAAACCTGCACGTTACGGCAGCCCAATTGGATGAAATCCAACGCGTCACGCCAGGTCTCAATACCACCTATGCCACTGACGTCCATATGTTTCTCAACACCGGCTCGCTGAAGCAGCGGAGTGCCGGTTATCTCGTAAATCATACGCAGCGCGATAGGCTTGACCGCCTTACCCGAATAACCGCTCACAGTCTTCTTCTGGCTCACCTCAGCCTCGTGACTCATGGTGATAGACTTGATGGTGTTGATGGCACTGATACCATGCGCCCCGGCATAGAAACATGCCAAAGCCGGATTGGTCATGGACATGATGTTCGGAGTCATCTTCGGAATCACGGGGATATCGACAGCCTCTTTGACATAACTGGTATAGAACAGTATCAACTCCGGATTCTGACCAATATCGCTCCCCAAACCCGTCAGTCGCATCTGCGGGCACGAAAAGTTCAACTCCACTGCGTCGCATCCCGCATCCTCCGCCATCTTGGCCAACTCAATCCACTCTTCCTCTGTTTGGCCCATGATGGAGGCTACTATCACCTTCGAGGGGAATCTCTGTTTCAGCCGATGCAGTATGTCGAAGTCCACGGTATGCGGATTCTCGCTCAATTGCTCCATGTTACGAAAACCAACGAAAGGAGTCCCCTCTTTGCGCACGGCATCAAAGCGCGGCGACACCTCGCGAATATCCTGCTTGCAGATGGTCTTGTAGAACACGCCGGCCCAACCAGCCTCCAACGCACGCGCTACCATGTCGTAGTTGGTGCACACAGCCGAACTGGCCAAAAAGAACGGATTCTCGCACACGATGTCGCAAAAGTTTATCTCCAGAGAGGGTAGTGCTCTTTTCTGGTCACAAACAGCCGGCTCGGAAGGAAGACTCCGTTTTAACTCTGCAATACGAATAGGGCGGTCATAGTGAATACAAGCATTCTCTGCCGCTTCTATCTCTGCATCAGTGATCTCGGAAAACAGTTCACGGGCTGTCCATAGATTGTCAAAACGCAGTGCACGAATGGCGCGCGCTACTTTGTCGCCGCATGGCGCATTTTCGCACAACAGACAGCGAGCAACCTCTTCGTTGATGTGTATCATGGCTGTAGGGCGTTTTATTGGTTCTTAACTACTGTAAAAGTCGGCGTAAGCGGAGTAGTAACGGAGCCTTGATGCGAGTCGTTCTGGAAAACGAACACGTTCTTGGCCTCGAACAGATTTTTGAAGTAAGCCGAGTAGTAACGCAGCGATACTTGGGTTTCTGTCGTGCCTTCAGGCTCGGTGATATATAGGAAGAACAGCCCGTCCGTGGGCTCAATGACACCGCAGCACTCGTCACCCATAAAGGCCGCCAGACGGTCATCAGGCGAAAGAACCCAATCTTTGGCTGACTCGGGATAATTGGACTGCAGGTCCACTTTGATTACTGACGTCATGCTGGACGAATAGTCGTACTCCGTAGGATTGGTCCAGGTTGGAGCACTTACGTTTCCCGACAGGTTCTCCGGTGTGGGAGAATCGGGCTTTTTGTCACAACTTGCCACCAACAGTAGTGCAGCTAAGCAGAAGATGTTTACAAATAGCTTTTTCATTCGTATTAATTTGCTTCTTTTTCTGTGTTTGTTATCTTTGCGGCTGCAAAGTTACTGCTTTTTTTTGAATTACGCAAGTCTTTTATCGAAAAAAAATCATTCTTACGCAGATTTCTTTCTAATCACTCCTTTAGTATTATACTACGTATAATACACACACGTGAGTGAAAAAGGCTGATTTATCGGGACCTGGTGAAGGAAGCTTGCATACTTCTCCTATACACCTGCGTCTTTTTTGCAAAAAAACACGTTTTTTCTTGCATAATTGAAAAAAAAGCAGTAACTTTGCAGCCGCAAACTGAATTTATGAAAATCGACATTACTCTCATGCGCGATATTCTCTTCGGAGAGGCGCGCTTGCACATACCTCAACAAACCATGGAAGCCGTAGCACACTGCCACCACTTCCTGGCTGACTTTGCCCGCGACAAAGTAATCTATGGTATCAACACAGGCTTCGGACCTATGGCCCAGTGGCGCGTGAGTGATACCCACCTCCGCGACCTGCAGTACAACATTATCCGCTCACACGCCACTGGTGCCGGTGAGCCCCTCGACGACGTGTTTGTACGCGCCGCAATGATTGCCCGAATAGGCTCGTTCATCCAGGCCAAAAGCGGCATCCACCCCGAAGCCGTCGAGCTTCTCACCGAGTTCGTCAATCGTGGCATCCATCCGTTTATCCCCAAGCACGGCAGCGTAGGCGCCAGTGGCGATCTGGTGCAACTGGCACACATAGCCCTCTGCCTCATCGGAGAAGGCAAAGTCCATTACCGGGGACAATGGCGACCCACCGCCGAAGTGCTCGCTGAGTGTGGCCTGCACCCCATGCAGATACATATCCGAGAGGGCCTCAGCGCCACCAACGGAACCAGCGTCATGACTGGCATCAGCGTCGTCAACCAGCTCGACGCCGAGAACCTCCTCCGCCACGCTACCCTTGCTTCCCTCTGGATCAACGAGATAGCCGGCAGTTACGACGATTTCATGGCTGAGCCTCTCAATGCCTGTCGTCGCCATGAGGGCCAGATTCACATTGCCGCCGAACTGCGCCGACTCAGTCAGGGCAGCCGCTGCCTCAAGGAGCGGAAAGTTCTGCTGTACGACGAAGGACACGCCGACGTGCAGGTCTTCAAAGACAAAGTTCAGGCCTACTATTCCCTCCGCTGCACCCCGCAGATTCTCGGGCCTGTTTACGAGACGCTCCAAAACGCCAAACGTATTATCGAGGAGGAACTGAACTCTGCCAGCGACAACCCCATCGTCGATCCCGAAACGCAGAACGTGTACCACGGCGGCAATTTCCACGGCGACTACATCTCCCTCGAAGAGGACAAAGTCAAGATAGCCATTGTCCGACTGGTCATGCTGGCCGAGCGACAACTCAACTACCTCTGCCACGACCGCATCAACGGCATCCTCCCTCCGTTCCTCAACCTCGGCACACTGGGACTCAACTACGGCATCCAGGCCTGTCAGTTCACTGCCACCAGCACCACCGCCGAGTGCCAGACGCTGGCTATGCCCAACTACGTGCACTCTATCCCCAACAACAATGATAATCAGGATATTGTGTCCATGGGTACTAACACTGCCGAACTCTGTCATCAGGTGCTCGACAACGCCTATCAGGTGCTCTCTATCCTCTTCCTGGCGCTGGCTCAGGCTGTCGATTGTTTGGGCCTTCAGGACCGTCTCGCACCTGCTACCCGCAAGCAGTATGAGGCCATCCGACGCCTCACCCCTACTATCGTCGAGGACACTCCTTTTTACGAAGATTTGGTACGTATAGAACAGTATTTACGACAGATATGAAACGCTTATTGCCTCTTTTGACCCTTGCCTTTGCGCTGCTCTCTTGCACCCAATCGCAGACATGCTCCTTCCCGCAGGCCGATTCACTCATCACCGCTGCCGTCGCAGAAGGACAAGTCCCCGGAGCTGTACTCTGCGTAGTGCACGGAGACCGCATCCTATACAACCAAGCCTATGGTTGCCGTCGCGTCTTCCCAGACAGCATCCCCATGACTCCCAACACCGTCTTCGACCTGGCCTCACTCAGCAAGGTGGTGGGAACAGGCATGACGGCCATGTCGCTGGTGGACGAAGGACTCCTGGACCTGGATGCCAAAGTAAGTCAGTATCTGCCTGATTTTGAGGGAGATGCCACCGTCCGTGACCTCATGACCCACGTGTCCGGATTGCCGGCTTATGCGCAATGGAAACTGCTGCTGGCAGACCATCCCGATGCCGATAAAGCCGAGAAACGGGCTATCCTCCTCAACCATGTCTGCCACCAGCCGCGTCACAGCGAGCCGCGAACCAAATATGTGTACAGTTGCCTCAATTTCATCACCCTCCAGTATGTAATGGAAGCCATCACCGGCAAAACCTTGGATGAGTTGGCTGAGGAACGTGTTTTCGGGCCTTTGGGCATGACCAACACAGGCTATAATCCCGGCCCGCAAGAGTTGGTCGCGCCTACAGAAATGCAGGCCGACAGCACTTGCCTTTGGGGAGTGGTGCACGACCCGTTGGCTCAGGTGATGAACAGCGGCGTCAGCGGAAATGCGGGAGTGTTTGCGCCTTCGGAGGACCTGGCCAAATTAGCCCTATGGATGTTTGCTACGCTCGATGGCAAAACCGAACAAAAAGGTCCTTTTGGGAAAGAAACGCTGCAGACGATGCTCCGCGTTCCCGAAGGTTACGAGGCCTTTGAGCGTACGCTCGCTTGGGGAGTATGGGAGGATTTCCTCGACGAACGCGAACCGACTATCTGCCCCAAATCTGTGTACCATACAGGCTACACGGGCACGTTCATCGTGGTGGATCCCGAGCAACGACTGGCAGTCATCCTCCTCACCAATCGTGTCCACCCGCATGACGAGGGCGGAATCAACACCCTTCGCCGCGACGTCGTGGACGCCATCGCCCACCAGCTCAATCATCCATAAATCGTAAATTGTCAATCGTCCAATCAATTGTAAATCGTAAATTGTCCCACGCGCCAGCGATCGTCCGAAGCGCAGCGCAGGAAAGAATCGTCAATAGTTTGTGCATATAGCAGTAGCAGGAAATATCGGAGCCGGCAAGACCACCCTCACCAACATGCTCGCAGACCATTATGGCTGGGAGAAACGACTTGAGCCCGTGGTCGAAAACCCCTACATGGAGGACTACTACAGCGACATCAAACGCTGGTCCTTCGCCATGGAGGTGTTCTTCCTCAAAGAGCGCTTCCGCGATGTGCTCGATGTGGCCAAATCCGACCACACCATCATTCAGGACCGCTCCATCTTCGAGGGCGTGCAAGTCTCCACCGCGAACAACTACCGGCAGGGCAACCGCTCCGCGGCCGGCTCCAAGACCTAAACGGATCG
>JAEEGL012154997.1_pt1 | contig 15257 bp, 8 predicted proteins | sample 9134231 | NCBI WGS metagenome assembly JAEEGL01 (sample SAMN16246548, study PRJNA631951) | gut metagenome | biome: gut microbiome; feature: rumen; material: fiber-attached | host: Bos | place: Iran: Karaj | collected 2018-10 | reverse complement strand
TTCAGGTATTCCGGGAGACGTGATCGTATCGAATAAATCGGTTTATGTGAAAAACGATACGCGCGGGCATGCATGACCGCGGGAGAATGTATCGAATATAGTGGGATTTGTAAAAAACGATACGCAAGGGAATGCGGGATCGCAGGAGAATGTATCGAATAAAGCAGTTTTTGTGAAAAACGATACGCGCGGGGTTACATGACCGCGGGAGAATGTATCGAATAAAGCAGTTTTTGTGAAAAACGATACGCGCGGGGGTGCATGACCGCGGGAGAGAGTATCAAATAGAGCGTTTTTGTGAAAAACGATACGTTCGGTCAGGAAGGGGACTTCATATGGATGAGAAAATGATACAGAGGATGATCACAGCCGCAATCGAAGCGCGCAGAAACGCCTATGCCCCCTATTCGCACTACCTTGTGGGGGCGTCCGTGCTCACGGAGGACGGGCGGATCTTCAGCGGCTGCAATGTGGAGAATGCCAGCTACGGTGCAACGAATTGTGCGGAGCGTACCGTGATCTTTAAAGCAGTGAGCGAGGGAGTCCGCAGGATCAGAGCGCTCTGTGTGACCGGCGGCAATGAGAAATATGCGGATGAAGTACCCGATGAGGCCACGCCCTGCGGTATCTGCAGACAGGTCATCAGGGAGTTTGCCGATCCGGCGGACTGTCCGATCATTATCGCTAAATCATTAACAGATTATCGAATCACCGATCTCGAAACGCTCCTTCCGGAGAGTTTCGGTCCTGAAAACCTGTCATAACCGGTCACTGTCCACAACTACACAGCAATCAGACGGTACGTCGGGTTATCTCCAGAACACCCACAGGAAGATATAGGCGCTGATCACGGCCGCCAGCGTGAAGGGGATCCCGATCCGGGTGAAATCCTTAAAGCCGGTCTCGTATCCCTCTTTACGCAGCATCCCGACGCCGGCAATATTGCAGCTTGCCCCGACCGGGGTGATATTGCCGCCGAGTGTCGCGCCGCACAGGAGACCGAAATACAGCAGATACGGCTCCACGCCCATGGCCATCGTGACACCTCTTAAGACGGGCAGCATGGTCGCCACATAAGGGATGTTGTCGATAAAGGCCGAGATCGCGACCGAACCCCAGACCACAATGGTGAAGAGCAGGAAGAGATTGTCGCCGCCGGCGGAGGCGATGATGCCCGCCAGATCATCGATCACGCCCACCTCGGTGATCCCGGCGATGACAGCGAAGAGACCCGTGAGGAGCAGCAGCGTATCGTAATCCAGATTCTTCAGGACCCGCACCACACGGTCCCGGTCTCTGTCCTTGGCGAATTCCCATAGGATTCCGACCACACCGCAGGCCATGCAGATCACACCGTTGGTGATCTCCGGCTTGTCCGGGATAAATGAAGCGATCATCAGCAGGACCACATGCGCGATCATCATGATCGTGGGTACATAGTCATTGACGACGGTTTTATCCACCGCTTCCACCGGCTCTTTATCCTTGCGGAAGAGGATCATCATGATGGGAATGGTCACCAGAGCACCCAGTTCCACAGCGAAGAAGATCCCCGGCCGTCCATGCATCCAGAAGAAACTGTTGAAATCCATCCCCGCGTAGGAAGCCAGCATGATGGAAGTGGTATCGCCGACCAGCGTCGCCGCACCCTGCAGATTGGAGGAAACAGCGATGGAGATGATCATCGGCACCGGATTGATCTTCAGTTTCTTGCATACGGCCAGCCCGACCGGCGCCACCATGAGAAGAGTGGCCACATTATCGATGAAGGCCGAGATGATGCCGGAGAACAGGGACATGAGGATCGTCACCCACATGACATTGGGAGCAATATCCAGGAGTTTGTCCGCGATGAGATTGGGCATTTTGGATTCAATGAAGTAATCGACGAGCAACAGTGTTCCCAGGATCATGAGCAGCACGTTCCAGTCGATCGCGGTCGGGACCTTTGTAAACGGCAGGATCCCCAGGATCACAAAGACAGCCGCCGTGATGAGCGCGATAACGGCGCGCCGCTTGGGCAGCGTGATAAGCAGGATATACATAAGGATGAAGAGGATGATGGCAATGGTCTTAAGCGGCATGGCTTGCTCCTTTCCGAAGGGGCTGTGATAATAAGAAAGCAAGACTCTATCACAGCAATACAAATGCATCGTGATAAAAGTCTTGCCGTCGGTCTCCCTTAGGCCGGATCCGGATGCCTGCGCATCGTGATGACGTCTCCGGCAGCCGCATCATACGCGGCCGGCTACTCCCTTAAATCTCTCCCATCATAACGAAGCGGAACGGGATTTGTCAAGTCGTTTTCATATTCAGCCATTTGCGTAAGCATACTGGCGATTGAGTGTAGAGAAGATGAGTTTATCACAGGTGGTGTTTTTCAGACCGGCCATCTCCGGCGCTGTCCGGACAACTCTGCCGATCAGTTCATCATAGGAGGCAGACTCAAGCGCAATCCCAAGACTGTCACATATGGCAACCCATACAGCGGCTTCATCATCCCACATGATGTTTACGATATGCATAAGTAATCCCATCGCCTTTCTCCTTTCCTCGTAACGGTAAAGATCAGGAAAGGAAAACCATGCTTATCCCGTTACGATGATTCTAACATTTTTTGCCTGATTTACAAGGTGCAACCTCTCCATTCGCATTGTGATATAATAGACCCGTTGCCACCGGTCACCCATTCAGGAAAGGAAGGCGCCATGAAAACAGCGGCGGAAGTTGCGGACGGATATATGACAACGGGGATGAACAAGGCCTCGCTCCCGGCGGGACGGATGTTCCTCTCTGCCATGTTTGCGGGTGCGTTCATCGCGCTGGGCGCGGTGGGAAGCCAGATCGCGGGGGCCGTCGCGGGGAGACTCGCCGGTGCCTGTGTCTTTCCGGTGGGACTGGTGCTCGTGGTGAGCGTCGGCGTCGAACTTTTCACCGGCAACTGCCTGCTGTTCATCCCGTTTCTGGATAAGAAGATCACACTCGCCGCGATGTTGCGCAACTGGGGCATCGTCTGGCTCGGCAATCTCACGGGGAGCGTACTCGTCGCGCTGGCCGCGTGCTTCGGACATGTCTACGGCCCGATCGAGAGTGCCGCGGGGAGTCTCGCACCCGTCATCGACACGGCGGGCGCGAAATGTTCCATAAGCATCGGTAACGGCCTCCTGCGCGGGATCCTGTGCAATGTGCTCGTCTGCCTCGCCGTGTGGCTCGCCATGTCGGCCACGGACGCGGCAGGCAAGATCATAGGGACCTGCCTGCCCGTCATGCTCTTCGTGCTGTGCGGCTATGAGCACAGCGTCGCCAACATGTATTTCATTCCCGCCGGGATGCTGCTCTCCGGCGATACGGGCCTCTTCCCCGGCTTTCTGATGAATCTCATCATCGTCACGCTGGGCAATATCCTCGGCGGCGCCGTGATCGCAGGCGGCGGGATTTATCTGCTCTTCGTCAGACCGCGCAGGAAATGACACCGTCGCGGCAGTAATAGACATGGTCGGAGAGCTGATCGTCCGGCTCCACGCACATCGAATTGATCTCCCGCACCATATCGGAGAAGGTGCCCGCCGAGGAGGCGTCCTCCTCGGAGACACATAATACCTCATGCACGGAAGAGGGGAGGATCAGATAGTTGCTCCCCAAAAGTCCCGAGAGCCGTTCCCTCACATCATCGCACAGGATCGCCGCGGCGCCGAAGGCCTTATCCCGGTTGGAAACGAACCACACGGGAAAGGCGGGATCGGTCTCCTCGGCGAATTCCGCGAGATCCCCGTTGAAAGGTGCGAACGAAGCCAGGATCTCCCACAGGGGCATCAGCAGTGTCTGTCTTGAGAGATTCTGCACGGCGCGGGCGAGGAGCTCCTCGCAGGAAAGACCGATCCGTTCAAAGAGCGGCTTCGTGACGAGAATGCTCGCGTTCTTCTCCTGTGTCGAGGCTTCGGGGAAAGGCAGATAGAAGCACAGATACAGATCGAGCCACGGGATCAGGAGCGCTTCCCGCTCCCGCAGCGCGTCCAGCCGGTTGCCGGACACGAATTTCGGCAGTACCAGTTCCGCGGCGGAGTCGATGATCTCCTCCGCACGCTGTTCCAATTTGTCTGATCGCATAAATACCTCCGGAAAAATGGGGAATGACAAAAACAGGACGCCGCGCGATGCGCGTCATCAGAGGCTATTGCTGCGTGGGATCATCGTTACAGAAATGAAGTGAATCTTAAAATAACAGATACGGGGGCGTTTGTCAAGAAGCGTTCGAAATCTTGTATACTTTTAGTACCTTTTCCCGATAGGAAACCGTTGTATAATGGATGATATGAAACAGGTGCAGAACGGGCCCGGAGAGGCCGCGAAAACAGACAGAAAGCTGCTGATCAGGCTGAAGGAGTTCATTGTCCCGCCGGGGAGCGAGATCCAGGTTGCCGCGTTTAACATCCTCGCGGTCTGCGGGATCCTGGTGAGTATCTTTACCGCTTTCTACAACCTGTTCACCGGCTTCGGCTTCCTGTCCTTTTTTGAATGCATGTCCGGGGTGTTCATCTCTCTGGCACTGATGTACTATACGCGCAGGACCGGCAATTACCGGCTGGCGATGATCCTGACCGTCGTCATCATCTTCCTCGTCCTGTTCACCTTTCTCTATCTGACGAACGGCGGATATTTCGGCGGTGTGCCGTATTTCTTTGTGTTTGCCACGGTGTTTACGGCGTTCCTGCTGGACGGCATCGCCGTGCCGCTCTTCATCCTGCTGGAGCTTGTCTGGTACGGCGTGCTGTGCATGTATACCTATTACCATCCCGTCACGACATTCCTGAAGGACAGCGGCGAGGTCCGCGTGATGGATGTGGTGGTGTGCGAGACGATCGTCTCCCTAAGCCTCTCGCTCACCATGTATCTCCAGATCAGGGTCTACCGCAGGAAGCAGCAGGAACTCAACGAGGCGATCCTCGCGGCCGAGGAGGCCAACCGCGCCAAGAGCGATTTCCTGGCGAAGATGAGCCATGATATCCGGACGCCGCTCAACACGATCATGGCGACGAATGAACTGATCGTCTCCAACACCTCCTCCGCGAGGATCCGGGACTGGGTGGGCGACAGCAACGCCTCCGGCCGCATCCTGATGTCACTGATCGACGACATGCTGGATCTGACGAAGATCGAAGCGGGCCGGATGGAACTGCATGAGCAGCCCTGGGAGCCCGGCAGACTTTTCGAAGAGGCGGCGCGCGCATGGAAGGTACAGGCCGATAAGGCGGGCCTCCTGTTCCTGTACGAGATGGATGAGGCGGTCCCCTCCTGTCTGAAGGGCGATGAGGATGTCATCCGCAAGATCACAAACAACCTGTTGAGCAATGCCGTGAAGTATACCAGGGCCGGCTGCATCCGCCTGGCGATCCGCTGGAGTGACGAGCTGGTGATCCTGGTGAGCGACACGGGGATCGGGATCGCGCCGGAGTATCTGGGGACCATCTTCAAACCCTTTGAGCGCGGCGTGCAGGAGATCTACCGGGAGACCAGCGGGAGCGGACTGGGACTCGCGATCGTCAAGGAACTCGTGGACGCGATGGGCGGGAGCATCACCTGCGAGAGCAAGCTGAATGAGGGGACGACCTTTACGGTACACCTCCCGCAGCGGATCGCAGCCGGCAGCACGGACGGGTCGCACGGACAGACGGACGCGGAAGAGTCCGGGCATGTACACCACGGGCAGTTCATCGCGCCGGAGGCACAGATCCTCGTGGTGGATGACAATGCCTTCAACCGCAAGGTGATCTCGGCCTTTCTGGAGCCCACGCTGATCCGGATCGACGACGTCGAGAGCGGCTATGAGGCGCTGGAGATGATCGATATCAAGGAATATGATCTGGTCCTCATGGATCTCAGGATGCCCGGCATGGACGGCGCGGAAACGTTGGAACGGATCCGCAGCGATTACCCGGATTTTCACGCGCCGGTCGTGGTCCTCACGGCGGACATCATGAACGGCGTCGAGGAGCGGCTGCTCGGGCAGGGCTTCTCCGGATTCCTGTCCAAGCCGGTCAGTTCGTCGGTACTGCTCGATACGATCGCGGGCTTTCTCCCGGATAAGGTGGTGCCGCTTGGGGATCCGGCAGAGGGGAGCCTTACGCGCGCGAAACTGGAGAGCTATCAGGAGACCCTCATGCCTTACGGGATCGATCTCCGGCTGGCGCTGGAATACAATGCCGGCAGCGCGGAGGAATTCCTGATGCGTGCTGAGCTGTTTGAGCAGTATGCCGGAGAGACCATCGAGCGTCTCGACCGCGCAGAGACACCGGAGGAATACTACCTGCAGGTACATTCCGTCAAATCGATCGCGCGGGGCGTCGGCGCCCATCTGCTGGCGCAGCTCTCCGAGACGATCGAGTACCGGCAGGATGACACCTTTGCCGGCAAGGCCAAGGAGGTCTATCTGGATGAGTATGCGCGCGTGCGCCGCGGACTGGAGAGATTTCTTAAGGAAGTAAGAGGGAGCGTATGAACCGTAAGCGAGTGATGATCATCGATGACGATACCGAATCCCTGGAGCTGATGAAGAAGCAGCTGGAGGCGCTCTACGAGGTGGAGGTATATACCGCCGGAGCGGGGGCGCTCGCAGCGCTTGCCGGGACGGCGCCGGATGCGCTGCCGGATCTGATCCTGCTGGACATCGTCATGAACGGGATGGACGGCTATGAGGTGCTGGACCGTCTCAAGGCGGACGATACGACCCGCGCGATCCCCGTGGTATTCCTCACCGGCATGACGGACGAGATGTCCGAGATCCGCGGCCTCGAGATGAATGTCGTCGACTATCTCAAGAAACCCGTCGCGGGCAAGGTGCTTTTCGCGCGGATCCAGCATTATCTGGGGCTGTACGGCACCGCGAACACGGGCGGCAAACTCGATGAAGAACGGCTCGGCGCCCTGCCGCAGCCGCTCACGGACCGCGAGATGGAGGTCGCGAAGCTCATGGGCGAATTCCGCTCCGACCGCGAGATCTGCGACATGCTCTATATCTCCATGCCCTATACCAAGAAGCTTGTCGCCGCGGTCAAGGAGAAGCTCGCCCTCGAGAAACGCGGAGACATCCGGCGATATCTGGTGACGTGAGGGAATCCGGTATGCTCTCTTGACACATACCTCCGAAATGTGCTATCCTTTCCGCACTCGGGAATACGAGGCACGGTCATCAGGGAATTCCCCATCTGATTCCAACGTGAACGATTAAGGTATACTCATTTATTCTTTTTCTTTATTATTCTCTTTTGGTTTATTCACGATCGGATCCACAGTCTCTTTAACTGTCCTCCGCTTTCCGGGCGTAACTGTTGCCATGATCAGAAAGGAGGAAGGTGTATGGGCAGAAAAGATTCCGCCAACAAAGTATTCTTCTCCGATCCGGAGCGGTTCGCCGATTTGGTGAACGGCATCTGCTTCGGCGGAGAACAGATCCTGCGTGCAGAGGATCTGACGGATGTGGATCCGCATCCGGGGAGACGCACGAGAGATGTCATCAAAATGACCTCGTTCGGTGTGGGTTTCGCCATCATCGGCGAGGAAAGTCAGGAAACTGTGGATTACGAGTTGCCGGTAAGGATCCTGGAGAGCGACCTCGCAGACTACCGGAGGCAGGTGCGGGCGATCCAGAAAGATATCCGGCAGAAGATCAGGGATAAGGATCTCGAAATCCAAACACTCAGCCGCGGAGAGCGGTTGTACCGTTATCCGAAAGATGCTAAAATATTACCGGTGGTGACGATCGTGCTCAGTGCCGCACAGGTCTGGGACGGACCGAGGGATCTGACGGACATGCTGGATACGGAGCATGTGCCGGAGGCACTGATCCCATATATCAGCGGTTACCGGATCAATATCGTGGAACTGCCAAAACTGACAGAAGATGTGACGAGCCGCTTCCGGACCGATGTACGTCAGGTGATGGACGTACTGAGATGCGCATGGGACGGCGAAGCATTGATCCGGCTGCTGAGAGGCAACACGGACTATCAGGATCTTGATGAAGATGCATACAAAGTGATCAACGAGTATGCTGCTTTACGGAAATACGGGTTTGCAGAAACGAATGAAGGAGGAAAATGTGATATGAAAAACGGATTCGATTGGATCGTTGAACATTATCAGGAAATCGGTGAGGAGATCGGCAAGGAGCAGGAAGCGGAGAAGAACAGGAAGAACCTCATGGAGATCGTGGCAAATTTCCTCCGCTCCGGAGACAGTCCAGAAAAGATCAGCGAGTGCACCAAGGTGCCGCTGGAGGAAGTGCGAAAGATCGAGTCGCAGCTGCTGCAGCAGGTATGAAATCAAAAAAACAAAGTGCCGGAGAGATAATGAAAACATCTCTCCGGCGTTTTTTTTTCGCTCCCGGATCGGATCTTTTTGAAGAGTATACTTTTAGTATGTATCGTATCTTTTTCCGTTTCGTTATAATTCGTGTAAATCGATAAACTATAGCCTGAAAAGGCTGCATATCACCCCCATCGCACTACGGCAAAGCCACAAGGGAAAGGAAGGAACGGAACATGAAGACAGGGAAGAGCTTGAAAAAGCGCGTGTTCGCGATCGTGCTGGCTATGATGCTCATGGCAGGCATGATCCCGCAGGAGTTCATGGCGACGCAGGCCAAGGCCGCGTCCTCGGGCAACAACTCCTCGGGCTATGATGCCCTGAAGGCGATCGGTATCGACACCGATAAAATGCCTGAGGGATTCGATGCGGAGGATACCGATACCAATCCTTACGGCAAGAAGACGACGACCATGATGCAGTCCGACGAAGTCTTTGTGGCGACGATGGGAACGCCCGGCAGCGCGATCATCGGTGAGGATGTGACGACGCCGCCGACCGGTATGACTTATTCCTATGGGAATCCCGACGATGACAATTATCTCATAACCTACCGGAATGGTACCGGTTACAACCCGGATACCGGGAATACTCAGGATGTAGATGCATACTTGTCCGAGATCGTACTTGGCGTGGGTGCTACTGAGGAAGATGCCGCGAACGAGCTGGCGGATCGTGGATATTCCATAGTGACAGACGGAAATGGCTACTGTCAGAACCTGAATCAGGGGAATAACGGCAAGAAGATCTATCTCGGCTATAAGACAACGAGAAATGCGCATGAAGCGATCACGGATGTCGATATGCTGGCGACCATTGGTGGGATCCTCTTAAGCGGTAAAGATATATATAGTTTCGAGTGGGGCGAAGAAGTGCCGCAATCTGACGGAAGGACCATGGCATGTGCCTATGCGTACGGTGACAGTCGGATCATCGGCGATCTCGTTTCCGGTGCGGGAGCGGACAATTATCATCTCTATTTGAGGTATTGGCGCGGACTGGGGAACGACGAGTCAAAGACGCCGATCACGGGCTTTACGGTTTCCGGACAGATGCCGTCGAATCAAACGGATTACATCGGTGGCCTTGATTGCAGAGAAATTATTTCTACCAATAAGGTGTCTGTCATGAGCACAAACTTCGGTGTCGGCGGGAATAATATCTATCTGCACAAGGAAAAACCGACGGACTTCCATTATGCCGATGTGGAGGGAACAACTTCCGATGCGGAAAACAGTGAATCTCTGCAGGATAATTTCATGAACGTGACGGCCGGCGGAAATTTTGACGGCAATACCGAGGGCAAGAAGAACCAGTTCGCGATGGTTCGCTTTGATGACACCAACAGGAGATACCTGCTGAATGTGGTCGATGCGAAGACAAATATGTCAGGCTCTGCTGTGGAACTCGGGTTTTGCTGGTCGGGAAATTTCCGCGGTTACATTTCCGGGGACGAGTTTTCGGAGAAGTACCAGGCAGTCGCCCATATGAAGGTCGTTACCGGTGATTTCGACGGGAACGGGGTGGATGAGATCGCAGTCTACAATCCGTCTTCCGAAGCGGGCGGGCGCGTGGAGATCTATGCCTTAATAAACAGATCGTCCCGGAGTGAAGATATCTGTGATATGGCCGGCAATTGGGAGATCCGCAACACCATTCAGACCCAGGGGATAACCATTTCCATGGATGCCGGAGATGTGACCGGGGACGGGATCGATGATCTTGCGATCGGTGATGACAGCAAGGTCACGGTATACAGCGGTTCCCGGACAAATATGCTGGCAAAGGAAATAGGGGTCGATTTAAGCTGGGGCCAGCAGCTGTCCGCAGATGTGCACGATGCTTCCGTCCTCATCTTCAATGAAAAGATGGGCGGAAAGCAGACCACTTTCCTGGGCGTTCTGGCGATCAACAGTTTTCACCTGGGTACGAGCGAGGATGGAAATCCCTCAACACTGTATGTTTATAAGTATGACGGAGTAAAAGGGAGATTCACCGGGGTTAACTATACCCGGGATCTCAGCACGTATACTGAACAATACATGTTACATCTCACACCATATGAGGTCCGGTTTCCGCTGGAACTGTACTATGTCAATCACCGTTTCATGACTCCCTTCCCCGCTTTTGATGACAAGGATCATGCGATTTACTTCAGTGAGGGCTCACTGACCGAAGTAACGGTGGAAGGAGCGCATCCCTATAGCTCGTTGCGTAAAATTATATATGATATTCAGGTGGCAGATTTAAATGGGACCGGTGAACAGACGGCTTTCTACCATGCCCTGGATGACTGGGGGAGAGGTCACTATATCGGCGCGATTTCTGCCGGTTCCGATGGCCCTGTAATGCCGGAGGACTTCAGCGATCCCGGGCGCAAGACGGTGTATGCCGTCCTCAATACCGATGACGATACCATGTATGCCAGTTATACCGGTACCCATTATGTGCTTTATTCGGACCCCGCAGTTCTGGCCGTGCTGGCTTCCCCGCCGCACTTCAAGGATCTGGTGAACAAGGAAGGTCTGTCAGGCAGTTACGGGGAATCAGAGACTTCCTACGGTAAGACGACGGGCAGCGGTTCAGGCGAAACGAATACCACAACGATCACCGCAGGTGCCTATCAGAAGGTGGAAGAGGATATCAGCATCATCGTGAAGGTCGGCACGATCGAATCGGAGCTCTCGGAAGAATACCATTACACGGAGCAATTTGAGAATACATCGGAGATCAGCTATACGGCGGAATATGCCACCAGGGCCGGCGAAGATGCGGTGGTATTCTACTCGATCCCCACAGAGATCTACGAATATGACATGAAGTATATCGACAGGGATTCCGGTGAATCGTATATCGTAAAAAAGAAGATCTGCTTCCCGAAGAATCCCTGTATTACAACGATCGAACTGGGAAGATACCGGGAGATCGCCGCACAGTATCCGGATCAGCTGCCGGAGATCGAATTGGATCATCAGGTCGGTTATCCGGCAACCTATCCGACAAACGATCCGACGCATGATACTCATTATACGAATGCGCGTGTCTACAACGGGGACTGGGCCGCGGTCAATTATTCCCGCGTGGGCAGATCTGTGAGCCAGTCCATTGAAGTGAGCACGAGCCACAGTAACACGACGGAGAATTCTTTTGAGTTGAGTTTTTCCGCCGGCGGCGGTCTCTTCGGGACGATCGTGGGCGCAAAGGCCGGGACTGAGATCGGTACCGGCCAGACCAAGACCACGACCAACGGCAGTACCTATACGGCCACGATGTATGATATGCCTATGGAAGCGGAGAAACTGGGCTACGGGCTGAGCTGGAAGCTCTTTACCCATGAAGGGACTTATGTGGATGCCAGCAATCAGACGATCAGATATCCGGTGGTGGATTATCTGGTATCCGATGTCAAAGAGCCGCCGTATATGCCGGTGGAACTGAGGCAGAATTTCCAGGCTTCCACATCCAAATCCATTGTGCTGGAGTGGGAGTATGAGGATCCGTCCCAGGCAGAGTTTTTTGACATCCACCGGGTCGTCACGACAGACGGTGTCTCAGCGGACGTTCATGCCGGACGGGTCTCGACTGTGGGCGGCACATTGAACAAGAACGGCACCTATGATTATTCCTGGGAGGACAACGGTGTTAATTTCGATGACACCTCGACGCCGCTGGCCCCGGGTGTGGCCTACGAATACTATGTCAAGGCCTGCAGGGACCCGATGGATCCGCCTGACAAATCGCTTAACAGTGAGCAGATCAAGGCCTATACCCATTCCGGGGATGTCTATCCGGATCTGACGGTGGAGGGGATTGACGGGGATACCTACACCGTCTTCCCGGACAGAGTCTATGACATTGTGACCGATGTGCGGAACCGCGGCGCTTTCCGGCAGGTGACCTGCCAGTGGCAGAAGTATGATACCAGAGGCAAACGGTGGGTTGATCTGTTATACAAGGAAGGAGCGGACGGTGAACTGCTGCATTTTGAGCAGGCAACCGGCAGTGTGGCCGGGGATTACCGGTGCCGTGTGGACGCGGTCATGTACGATGAAAGGGCGCAGAAGCTGTCAACGGTGACCGCCTACACCGGGGAACTGCATATCGATTTCGGGATGCGCGATGTGGCGGTGGATCAGATCCTGGCGACATCGACTGACAGGATCCCGCAGGTGGAGATGACGCTGAAGCCCGCCATGGCCAGCTGTGTCTGTACCCCCAGCGGTCAGGTGCGGTTCATTCTGGAAAAGGACGGAACAAGTCAGACCTATACGGTTCCCCTCGTTCCTGCGGGAAGCCGCAAGGCGACGGCAAAGCTCTCGGATGCGGAGGGTGTAGCGGAACTGGCAGACGGCGGATACCGGGTCACGATCATGTATCTGGGAGACGATGTCTTCGGCTCGTATACCAGTGATGTGCAGTATATCGTTATCGGCGATGAGGTGATCTGCCCGGTCCTCACCGATGTGAACGGCAGGGTCGCCAACACCTTTGCGTACGGCGACACCATGCGGATCGATTTCTACCGCTATTACAGGAACGAGGCCGGAAACACGGTGGAGGAGCCGCTGCTGGATGAGACCCACGAGAATGGTTTCAGTATGCAGGTGAGACCGCCCACTACAGCCTGGTACAACACCTACCCGTATCAGGCCAGAAATCAGCAGATTACGGTAAAACTCGAGGGATATGACGAGGAGCAGACCTTTACCTATAATTACACCATAAGAAAACGGCGGATCGAGGTCGGTGTGACCGAGGAAGGACTGGAACTGCGCAAAGGGGATGTGGAGGGTAAACTGCCCGGCATGGAGCTTCTGGACGGGTATTCCCTCGGGTTTGAAGACCGTCTGGAGGATATCGTCCGGCTGAAATTTAAGAATAAAGCCGGAACGTTGGATGTGAATCTGAACAATTCGACGGCCCCCGGCACCTATACGGCGGCTTTGGAGGCGCTCGGATGGCAGGACAGTAACGATTACATCTGTCTCAATTATGACGTGGTTCTGCATTCTGCCAAGATCAATATCCGCTCGCAGGCCTATGGTCTGGAGATCGTCTCGGATCCGGTGGGCGAAGAAGAGGGCGGCACCGTCACCATGTCCAAGCCTGTGCGGAAGGCGGGGATCACCGATGAGACCTTCAACTATGAGAACGGCGCTTCGGTCAAACTCACCGCGGTGCCTCATCAGGGCTTCCGGTTTGATCACTGGGAGATCACCGTGGGGGCGGAGGCAACAACATCTCAGGACAGGTCGATCGAGTTTACGATGACTGAGGCGGGTGCGGCGATCCACGCGGTGTTTGTCGAAGATCTCTACCGCGTAACGGTGGATGAGAGTGTGAGCAACGGCGGTACGATCATCTATCCGGAGGGATTTGAGAACGGCGTGCTGTACCGGTCGGGGACTTCGTTCAAATTCACGCAGGTCGAGGATGAGAATCAGGTTCCGGACCACTGGATCAAACAGGTTGGCAAGAGGTCCTATTATGTGGACGGGGCGAGCCTGTCCGTGACAGTCCCCGAAGATAATCTCACCCTGTATCCGATCTTTAAGGGCAAGCCCTGCAGAGTCACGCTGGGTGATGGTGTGATCGCGGAGTACACCGAGATCAATGCACAGGAGGTCCCGGTCACAAGAAGGCTGAAGAGCGGCGAGCAGATCCCGAAGTTTTCGGAGCTCACGCTCAAGCCCGGAAACGGGTACACGCGCTACCTCTGGTATGTGAACGGCAAGATCGTCGCCAGAAACCGCAGCGCCATCGTCACGGTGAAGGGGGATACCACGATCGAGATCCGTTCGATGGATTCCGTCTGGGTCGAGGAGATCCAGGACCAGACGTACACCGGGTCGGCGATCAAGCCTGAAGTCCATGTATACTTCGGACTGAAGGAACTGAAAGAAAACGAATACACGCTTTCCTATAAGAACAACACCAATGTCGCGGCATCGGATGCAGTCAACAGGAGCGGCGCGAGCATCGCACCGACCGCCACCGTGACCGGTAAGGGCAACTTCACGGGATCCGCATCCGTGACCTTTGCGATCGTCCCGGCCTCCATCGCCGGAGCGGAGGTGACGGATCTCAGTCTCGTCGCGAACAGCAAGGCGCAGTACGGCAAGCCCAAGGTGACGATGCAGGCCGGCGGCAAGGCGGTGACGCTGCGTGAGAATAAGGATTACACGCTGACGTACGAGAAGAAGAACGCGTCCAACAGATATGAAACCTGCGAGCCCAAGGAGGAGGGCGTATACCGCATCACGGTCACCGGCACGGGCAACTACACCGGAACCGTCTATTGCACGGAGACGATCATCGAGAAGGTGCACCAGATCTCGCAGGTGAAGCTGCCGGCCATCCCGGCGCAGAAGTACACATCAACACAGGCAGGGCAGGGTCTGGCATTTGTGCTGGAGGATGCGCAGCTGACACCCGGTACGACGAGAGTCCTGGATAATAAGGGCAATGCGTTTGCCTTTACCGTCAAGAGCGGGAATGACACGCTGGTGTACGGGCAGAACTACACGCTGAGCTACACGGACAATACCGCGATCGGCACGGCCACCGTCACGGTCACCGGTATCGCACCGTTCGTCGGTACGAAGACGGCCACCTTTAAGATCAACGGGACGAATTTCAGCTCGATCAGGAATAACGGTCAGTTTAACAACAAGGTAGCGTATACGGGCAGCCCGATCACGCAGACCGGATATGATGAGAAATTCTATTTCACGACCGGTACCGGCACAAATAAGGTGACGAACTATCTGAGAAAGAACATCGACTACACCGTGACCTACAGTGATAACACGGAGATCGGCAAGGCGACGGTCGTCTATACCGGCATCGGCGGGTACACCGGCACGCAGAAGAAGACCTTTGAGATCACCGGTACG
>JAEEGL011104286.1_pt1 | contig 15257 bp, 13 predicted proteins | sample 9134231 | NCBI WGS metagenome assembly JAEEGL01 (sample SAMN16246548, study PRJNA631951) | gut metagenome | biome: gut microbiome; feature: rumen; material: fiber-attached | host: Bos | place: Iran: Karaj | collected 2018-10 | reverse complement strand
TATTATAATATTAAAATTATTGATTTTGGAACTGCTAAAATTAGACAAAGTGATAAAAGTGAAAATAAAGTTTTAGGAAGTTGTTATTATATTGCTCCTGAAGTTTTAAATAAAAAATATAATGAAAAATGTGATATTTGGTCTTGTGGAGTAATATTATATATTTTGTTGTATGGAAATGTCCCTTTTAATGGAAGAGATGAAAGAGAAATTACACAGAAAATAAAATTAGGGAAATTTGATTTGAATAGAAAAAATTTTGAAAATATTTCTGAAGAAGCAAAAGATTTAATTAAACAATGTTTAGAAATGAATGTTAATAAAAGAATTAGTGCTAAAGAAGCAATGGAACATCCTTGGTTTAGTTTATTAAATACTAAAGAATATTTTGTTAAAGTTAATGAATATTTCATGAATAAAACTATTAATAATTTAATTATGTACAAACCAAAGAATAAATTACAACAATTAGCTTTAACTTATCTTGTTCATAATTTTCCAGATTTGAATGAAATTAAAAATATTAATAAAATATTTATTAATTTTAATACAAGTGGAAATGGGAAACTATCTAGAGAAGAAACTTATCAAGGATTATTAAAATATTTAAATTATTCTTCCACTGATGAATTAAATCAAAAAGTAAGAGATATATTTAAAAATATTGATAATGATAATAATGGTTTTATTGAATGTGAAGAATTTTCAAGAGCTGCTTTAGATAAAAGAATATTTTTAGATGAAAATGTTTTAAAATTTACTTTTGATTTTATGGATAAAGATGGCTCTGGTGAAATTAGTTTAAATGAATTAAAAGAAGTTTTTGGGGTTAAAGATGATAAAGAAGCAGAAAAAAGTTTGAAGGAAATTATAGATAAAATTGATAAAGATGGTAATGGAGAAATTTCAATCCAGGAATATAGTGATATGATGAAAAATATCATTATTTAGATAAAATTGTAAATATTATAATTTTTTCGTCAAAAGAGTAAATTATATTAAAATTATATTTTTTGAATAATAAAATAATACTTTCTAAAAAGAAATTTGGAAAAAAACAAAATTTTTTCAACAAAAAACCTTAATTAAAAACAAAGATTATTTAAAAATAATACTAATATAAATAATATAACAAACAACCAAAAAATTAATTTCTGAAAAAAATCAAAAAAAAAATGAAAAAAAAAAAAACAATTCCAATATTTAGAAAACCATTAAAATAAAATTTAATGACTATCCAAATTAGCACTTTTCAAGCTTTCAGCATTAAAACTTTTTCCATACATTCCTTCACTAATAACTCCTCTTCTGAATCCTCCATATCCAACAACATAAGGTACTTCAGTAATTTCTTTTTTTCCCATAGTAACAGCTCTTTGAAAAGCATCACTAAGACCTTCAAACATAGCTTTAGTTTTTCTACATTCTCCTTTAACCCATTTAGGTCTAACAAGATTATCAAATTCTTCTAATTCTTTTTCTTCATTAACACTTCTAATTTTAGGTTTAACAAATTTATCTTTCATTTCACTAACATACCTTAAATTTTGTGGTAAATCAGCATCATTACAGAAATTTCCTTTAACAGCAATGGAAGATCCTTTAGCATAAGAAGAACCGAAAATTTCACTTCCTTTCCTATCATTAATTTCCAAACCACTTAAATGACCTGTATAACCAGGAATATGTTCTGGATATAAAACATGTTTTTGACCTGAAATCCATGTTCGAGCATCTTTTGAACGATTTGAATATATTTTATCTTCTTCTAAAGGATATGCTTTTGATATATCTTTTGTAAAGTAACGACGGTTGTAATATGTGTAATCTTCATCTGGGATTGGCTCCAATTGTGCTTTGTAATCTGGCTCCTTTGTTAATAATGATTTTATATGATTATTTGTTGCTCCCACTGTCATACCTATTACTTCACTTTTATAAGGAATGTGACCCATGTATCCTGGGAAGTATTCACGGAAGAGACTTTGTTTTTCCATTTTTTTTTACTTTTTTTTATGGTTTTTTTTTTAATTTTTTTTCAGGGGTTATGAAATTCTTTTTTTATTTTTTTTTTTTAATTTATTTATTTATTTACTTGTTTATTTATTTATATTTTTTTATTTCTTTTTTGTTATTTTTATTAAATTTGTGTTTAAATTAGAATTTTTTTCAATTAAAAATGGAGGATAAAAAGAATGAGAAAAAAACAAAAGAACAAGAATTTATAGTAGAAACTCCAATAGAAATAGAAGAGAAAATAAATGGAAGTGATAAAACGATAAAATATGAAAGGGGTAAATTTCTAGGAAAAGGAGGATTTGCAAAATGTTATGAAATGAAGAGAGTAGATACAGGAAAATTTTTTGCAGCAAAAGCATTTGAAAAGAAAGCATTAAACAATGCGAAATCAAGGAAAAAGTTAATAAATGAGATAAAACTACATAAAAAACTTCATCATCAAAATATAGTAAATTTTGAGCATTTTTTTGAAGACAAAGAGAATGTATATATTTTATTAGAATTATGTTCAAATCAAACATTAAATGAATTAGTAAAGAGAAGGAAAAGATTAACAGAAATAGAGACTCAATGTTATACTCTCCAAATAATAAAAGCATTAAAATATATTCATAGTCATCGTATAATTCATAGAGATTTAAAATTAGGAAATTTATTTTTAACAAATAAATTAGAATTAAAATTAGGAGATTTTGGTCTTGCAGCAAAATTAGAATATGAAGGTCAAAGAAGAAGAACAATATGTGGAACCCCAAATTATATAGCACCTGAAATATTAGAAAAAAAAAATGGTCATTCATATGAAGTTGATATATGGTCTTTAGGAGTAATTATGTATACTATGTTATTTGGGAGACCTCCTTTTGAAACTGCAGATGTAAAATTAACTTATAAAAGAATTAAAATGAACTCTTATTCTTTTCCAGAAAATATTAAAGTTGATCCTTCTGCTAAAAAATTAATTTCTAGTATATTAAATTTAGATCCTTCTAAAAGACCTTCTTTAGATGCTATTACTGAACATGATTTTTTTAAAATGTTTCATACAATTCCTTTTACTTTACCTTTAAGTACTTTATCTTGTCCTCCTTCTCAAAATTATATTAATCAATTTAGTAAAAGTGAAAGTAAATATGGAAATGATAATAATGATAATTATAATAAAATGAATTCGAGTAGAAATTTTAAAGAATTAAATGCTTATAATAGTGATGGTCTTAATGATAATAATATTGATGATTTTGATGATGGAGTTCTTAAAAAATTAAGTGATGGAACTAATAAATTTTTATATGGAAATGAAGGACAAAATTATCAAGGAACTAAAAATTTTTTTAGTAGGAAAATTTCAAGATATTTTGATTATGCTTCTAAATTTGGTTTTGTTTATTTTATTAATAATACTCATATTGGTATTTGTTTTAATGATTATAGTAATATTTTAAGACATATGAATAAAGATCAAAATGATCAAGATTTAGCGAATACTAATAATTATGATTATATTTATTTAGAAAAAGATGCTCAATCAAGTCAAAATTTTGATGAAATTGAATTAGAAAATTATTTAGCTAGTAAAAATACTAGTAAAGATATTATTAAGAAATTTGATATTTTTAAACATATTGTTAATAAGCATTTACAAGATTTTGAAGCTGTTAAAAAAGAAAAATTTATTAATAATGCTACTACTTATAATAATGATAGTGTTATGAATAAATTATTTTTTGTTAAAAAATTTTTAATTTCTAAAAATGCTATTTTGTTTAGATTAAGTAATAAATTAATTCAAATTTTTTTTAACGACCAAACTGAAATTATTTTTTCTACTGAAACCAGTGATTTTATTTTTAAAAATAAAAAAGGAGAAGAAGAACAAGAAACTATTCAAAATGCTATGAATGGAGATAATAATGATGTCATTAAAAAAATTAAACTTGCTAAAACTATGTTAATTTATTTTGTTAAAAATCATAAAAGTAAAAAGGTTCCAAATCATTAATTAGGATTAACATTCATTAATTATTTTTTTTAATTTTTTTTAATTCAATTTTGAATGTTAAATTTTAAGTTCATTTTTTAAATAAATTCAAATAAATTGTTTATATATTTATTTTATTAATCTAATTATTTATTTATTGTTTTAATAGTTATATTGTTGAAAAAAGGTTTTTTAGCTTTTTGAAGAATTTCTTCAGTATTTTTATTTATATTTATAAATTCTTCTAATTTAATAAATTTATTATTATCTAATTCAACTTTTAATTCTGAATTTTCTAGTTTTACTTTAACTTTTTTTGAACCGAATTGAATTAAATTATGAGAAAGTTTATTTATTTTTACAGAGGTTAATTTCATATTTTCAATTTCTTTAATTTTTTTATCAATATTTCTTTCATAAATAGAATCTTCACTATCATATTCTTTTTCTTCATCAACTTCTTTAATTGCTATTATAGGTTTAATACCATAATGCTTTTTATTATTTATTGTTCTTAATATAATAATATTATCTTTTACTATTGGACCATAAATTTCTTCATTTTCTTTTATGTTATTTTTAAATAATATTGATTTAAATTTTATTTTTAAATCTTCTCTATCATCATAAATATCTGAAATATTTCCGAATGAAAATATACATCCTTTTATACAATTTAATAATAAATTGAATATATTTTTATCATCTATGTTTTTATTTATTAATGATTCTTTATATTTTAATATATCATATTCAAAGTAATGTAAATTAAAAATATTCTGAAATATCTTTAGTTCTTTTTTTCTTATTTGATTTTGATTTCTATAAATATTTAAATTACATTGTAAATTTAAATTTACTTTTATTTTAGAACTATTTAAATTTATTATTAATTTATTAATTGCATTATATTGTTTTTTAACTTGATTTAAATTCTCATGATTTAATATTAACTCTTTCTTCAAATAATTTTTTTTAACTATTAAATGTTTTAATTTCAAAATAAAAAGAGAATGAAAATGAATTAAATTTTCAATTTTTTCTTTCAATGTTTTTTGATTAATACTCTCTCTTAATGATTTATTATTAATAGCTTTACAATTAATATTATTCAAATAAGAATAAATTTCCTTTTTTACTTTTTCAGAATTATCTTCAGTTTCAATATAATTATCATATAAATTAGGTTCTATTGTAGAAAGATTTTTAGAAGTGTCATCAAAAGGATTTTTTAAATCTGTTGCACTATGAACATAATTTTGTTTTGTAAATCTATTAAATTTATTTAAAGTTGGAGAAGTATTTAAAAATAAATCACTGTTATCATTTATTATTGATTTACTCTTTTTTGATTTTAAATTATTATTTTCTTTTACCATTCTTAAACTATAATAATCATTTTTTAAATAAAATTTTTTATTTTTATCTATTGATCTTTTATATGTTCTATATGATGAAAGAGGAATATTTGATAATGTTTTTATATTTTTTTCATTTGGTTTTGTCGTTAATTTATTTATAAAGGGAGAATTATTAAATTCTTTTTGTAATTCAGTGAAATAATTAAATTTTTGATTTAATGGATTTTTAATTTTTATATTTTTTTTATTTAGAGAATTTAAACTCATATTATATCTTTTAGATGGTAGATGATATTTCACTGCATTTAATATTTGAAATCTAATTTTAATATGTATTATGATATCTTCATTTATTTCATTATTTTTTATTATACATTTTTTATTTATTTCATTTTTTATAAAAGAATGAGAATTTTTTATTAGAGAAAAAGGAATGATAATTTCAGAGAATCCAAATGTTAAAATAGTTTTAAAGTTAAATATTTTAATTGTATATTTTAAGTCTTTTTTAATATTATTAATTTGATGATTTATTTTTTGAAATTTATATTGTCCTATATTTATTGTACCTTCATAATTATTAATTTGAAATATACAAATAAGATCATTAAAAGGAATTAAAGCATTTTTTTTTGGTTCATAATTGATAATTTGTATCGTTATATCACAATTACTCATTTTAATTTTTTTTAATTATTTTTTTTTAAATAAAAACTTAAATATTATATTTATCAAAATATAATAATATAAATATCTAATTATAAGAAAAAAAATCTTTTTATTTTTATCTATTAATAAATTTTGGAACTATATTTAACATATTCTAATTATCAAATAATATTTTTGTGATTTTTGAATTCATTTCATTTTTAATATTATTTAATTCTGTTTTTTCATATTCTTATTCTTCATAAAATTCATAAACAAGTACTTTTACTTTAATCATAACTAACTCTATAATTATTGAAACATTACCAAAAACATTTTTTAATTAAAGTGAAAAGAGGTTGAATTATTTTTCCAGAGAATTCAAAATTTATTTTATTTCATATTCTAAATAAAAAAAACCATTAAATTCTGGTTTTAATATATTTATTACTTTATCTATATTTTATATTGAATTTACTTGCAAATTCAATTTAATATATTTATATGAAGTTTTATCTCAACTTGTTTGTATTTTATCATCTTTTATTTCTATTGAAGACTATTCAAAATGATGTTCATAATTGAATAATTTAATCTTCTTTGGATAAAATTTTGTATTTTTTTAATATATTTACTATTGGGATATTTTCTTTTTAACTTAATGATTAATTCATCCTCTTAAAGTTTTCATATTTTTATTTTTTTAAATTTATATCCATTTTTTCTTATCTTTTTCTTGTTTTATTTATTGCTTTATTTTTATTATTCTTTTGTTTTTTTAAACTAATATCCTCATTATCATAAATTTCACTTATAGTATCATCTTTATTAATAATATTTTTATCTTTAAAATCTTTTGAATCAAATATATTTTCGACATTTTTCAAAACTATATTTATTTTATCTATATTTTCAGTAATAATAATGTTCTTGAATTAAATTTGTATTTAATTTTCATTCTTCTTTTATTGTTGATAAAGATATATTGGTGATTTAGATTTGTCTTTTGAAAATCTAATATAAAATTTATTTTTTTATCTATTCTATTTCTTGCTCCTTAAATATCATTTTATTATTTATTTCTTATTTTATACTTACTTTAATGAATTTAATAAAAAAATCTTTTTTATTTTTCAATTAATTAAAACTATATTAAATGAATAAAAAAAAGAAAACCAATTATTTTAAAAAAAAATAAATTTAAAAACAATAAAAAAGAAAGAATTTATTTAAGAAGCTAAACTTAATTTTGATTTAGTATAATTATTCATAAAAAGCCAATAGCAAAAATGTTGAATAATTTCAATTAATTCAGCTTTATCATCATCAGAAAAGTCAAAAAATTGATATTTTTCAAGGAAATTTGAAAAAAATTCATTACATTGTTCAGGAAAGATTTCAGCACTTTCACAAGTACTAAATTCTTTTTCATTATATTTTTCATCTTTACTTTGATTAACATTAACACATTCTCTAAATAAAATAATAAATTTAGTAGCAAAGATATAGTATTTTTCATTAGTTAAAGTAGAAATATAATCAAGATATGAGCAAATAATGTCATCACATATTTTTAAATCTAAATTTTCTTTTTTATTAATTAAATAATTTAAAATTGGATTGTCTTTTGCTTCATTTAATTTTTTTGAAAAGCAATTAGAATGTTTTATATAAAGATCTTCAAAAACATTATTAACAACATTTTCCATATTAATAACTTCATTTTCATTTTTCTTTCTTTTAGCATCTTGAAAATAAGGATTATATTTTTGTTTTTCATAATTATTATTATCAGAGGAATCAACAAGCTAAAAAATTAAAAAATAAAAATAAAAATAAAAGAAAAAATTAAATAAAATATATATTTTACATATTTTCTAGGTCTTCCTCTTTTTCTTTTCTCAATATTCATTTGCTTTAAAATTTCAGCATGTTTGGTATTCATATGGTTATTTAAAGCAGGTTTACTTAAATAAGATTTTCCACAATATTCACAATTATATATTCTTCCTTCTAGCTCGTGTTTTGAACGTCTATGTCTTCCTATATTTAATTATATTATCATTTATTTACTTTTGTCTAAAGGATCTTGATTTAAAGGAAGATTCTGATTCAATTGAGGGGATATCATTTCTTGAGGTTGTTGGATTTCTTGAGTGTTTATTTGAGGAGTGAGGACAATATTATTCATTTTTATTTTAAAAATAATGATTTTTTTTATTTTTTTTATTTATATATGAAAAAAAAATTTTATTTTTTAACTTTTATTTTTTTTTATTATGTTTTTATTTGATGTTTTATGAAGAAATGGATATATTTTAATTATTTATATATTAATTACTTTTTACACTAAATGTTTGATTTTAGTTTTTTAATATTATGTTATATTTTAAAAACAAAAATTATAATTTTTTTCTTTTTTTGTTTAGATTATTATATATTAATGATACATCTTCTGAATCACAATTATTATTTGAAGAAATGAAAAAGAAACAAAATAATTTATAATTAAATAAGTTTTTTTTTTGAAATATAACAGAATATTAAATTTCATATTTATCTTTTTATAAAAAATTTAACTTATTTCTTTTAGTTTAACAGTATTTATAATTAAATATTTATTTATTTTAGCAGTTTCTTTAGGTTAATTAAAATTTAATATATAATATATTAAAATAAAAAATTTAGAAGTTTTACTTTGAATTTTTTTTAATAAAATCTAGAAATACTTTTTGCATTTTTAGATATTTTAAATAATTAATAAACTATTTCTTCTCAAAATTATTTCAACAAAAAACAAATAAATTAATTAAATCTTAAATTAATTTCATTTATTTAATTCTAAAGAAAATTTGAACATAAAAATATTCAATTAAAAAAGATTATTTATTACCCTTTCTTGTTATTCCTTAGCATGAATATTAATGATATTTTTTAATACAGTGTTGTTATTTACTTTATTTCTATCATATAAATTTTTTATATTTTAATAATCCAATATAAAATTTTGCTGCTGAAAGATATTTTGTATTAACACTAGTATTAGCTCAAGATTCCTTAAATAAATTTAAATGATTTTGATTTATAGTTTTTTCCTTTTTCCTTACTATCTTTTCTTTAAATTAAACATTTATTAAAATTATTTTTAATTTAATTTATTTTATTTTTTAGTTTTATTTGAAAGTTTATGAAGTTTTTCTTATTTTTGGAGTTTTTAAGATTTTTATTTGGGAAAGAATATGATTTAAAAGTAATTTCTTCTGTTAAGAATGATTCTTATTATAAAGATATATTTAAAACTTTTTGTGTTTCATTAAATTTTATTGATAATCAAAATAAAACTAAAACAATAGAAAATGTAATTATTGATTTAACTAGAAGTAATTCTTGGTTTAAAAATTTGAGTAATATTGGCACCCTAATGAAAGAAGACGAATCTAAAATAGAATTTTATCATCAATCAATACCAACATCAAGAGAATATAAATATTATAATAATGAAACTAATAATTCTTTGTCATTTTTCACTTCCAATGTAGATATTCTGTTTCATTCATCAATAAATGGAATAATTTCTTTAGATAGAAATAATAATAATATTTATTCATTTTTAAATTATAATAAAATAATAAAAGGAGAACCAAAATTTAGTATAATATATAATTCAAAAGAAGTTATAAAATTAAATATTTATGGAGAAGAAAACGAAAATGAAGATATATTCAAAAAAAAGGGAAATTATTGTAACATTTCAAATGAAAATTTCGTGAAAAATCTATGGAATTGTAAAATTCAAGCATATTCAAAAAACAGTTCTCAAATTACATTAAGTGGGCAATATATAGTTTTTGATACTAATTTAGATGTAATAATACCACCCTCTCCAATAGGAAGTGTCATATTAAACGAATATGCTAACACAATTAATTCTACTTTTGGGGGAAAATGCTTGTTTTTTGAAGATGATCATATAAAATTATTATATTGTAATATATCAAATTCACAATTAAAAGATAATGAAGGAATTCCTGATTTTTCTTTAATTATTGAAAATAACATTAAACTTACTGCAATCATTGATGATTTATTTAAAGAACATAGTGGTTCAATTCAAATATTTAAAATTATTATTGACAAAAAAAAAGAAGATAACATTAAACTTTGGTATATTGGTCATCCTATTCTTAAAAATTATCATCTTTTATTTATTTCTAAGAACAATACTATTTATATTGCAGAAAATTTTGATTTTGGGTTATATTTAGTTTATATTGGTTTTATTATCGGATTTTCTATTTTACTTATTTTTTTATTTATGTTATATAAAGCAAGAAAAAAAGGGAATGAAATTAGTATTAGTCTTATTAATAAATAATAATTTTTAAATATTAAAATTATATATCATATTATCATATTTTAATGGCAGAAATTTTCAATTTATATAAAAATAATCTAGATAAAAATATTATAAATATTAATTCAAATTTCACAGAAATAAATAATAATTTAAATAATACATGTGACAATTCATTAATAAATGACACATTTAAAATAATAAATGAAGGAGAAAAAATAATAAAACAAATGCAAATTCAATTAACCTCATTATATGATTCAAATTTATATAATGAATATTCAAAACAAGTTAAAGAATATCAAAATTCATTTCATAATTTCAAAATAAAATTAAGGAAAATAGAAGAATCTTTAAAAGATAAAGAAAATAATTGTTTATTATCAAATAATAATAATAATAATATAATCAATAATGAATTATTATCATATTCTGGAAAACAGAAATTAGAAGAAGCAAGAAGAAATTTATATAGTATTGAAGATAATGGAAAAGAAGCTTTATATAGTTTGGAGCAACAAACTGATTCTATGAAAGCTGTAAATGTTAAAATTAAAGGAATGAATGATGATTTAGAAAGTTCTAATAATTTATTAAATCAAATGAAAGAAAGAATTGAAAAAAATAAAAAACAAATTTATCTTTTTGGAGGATTTATTATGATTATTTTAATTTTTATTATTACTTATAAATTAGTATTTTAAATTATTTTATATATTTTATTTATTTTAAAAAAAATTTTTTTAATTTATTATTTTAATTAAAATAAAAAATAAATAATTTGAATTCTTCTAAAAATATTAATTAAAATATAATAAATATTCTAAAATAATATAATAAAAAAATTAGATAAATGTTATGCTACAGTAGAGGAAGAAATTTTATGTCCTTTAAAAATATTTTTATTATTGAATTGTTTCTCTCTTGTTGAAAAGTAATTTTCAGTTAATTTTCCTTTATTTCTTTCATTTCTATTCATTCTTCCAGAATTTTTTTTACTTTTATTTTCTAAAACAGAATTTAATAAATAAGAAACAATATCATTTTTAGTTTGAATTTTATTTTTCTTTTTTTCACTTCCATAATCATGAGAATTATTTTTTTTCTTTATATGTTGATTTATTATTATTTTTTTTGTATTAATAATATAATTATTAGTATTTATTAAGGAATTTTCATTATTAGATTTTGATGATTTTGTTGTTTTTGATAAAGGAGAAATATTCGAAATGATTTTTTTTTTATTTTTACTATTTTTACTACTTTTTTCACTTTTTATTTCTGAAATTTCACTGTTTTCAATTATTTTTATATCATCAGTTTTAATTATATTTTTAATTGTATGCCGATTATTATTTTCATTATTTTTTTGATTTACTCTAATTTTTGATATAATATTATATATAATATTAAATGATTCGTTCCCATTATTAAATAAATTTTTAGTATTTATAATAAAATGTCCTTCTTTTGTTGTTTTAATACTTTCATTTAAATGATTTATTATTTTTTTTCCTTCTATTTCAAGAACATCATCAATTAAATTATCTATATTTTTATTATTATCTTTTTTTTTGTTTATTTCTATATTTTTATTAAGTTCAAATTGTTCATCACAGACTTTATTTTGAATTTTAATTGGATTTGCTTTTTGAGTTGTTGAACCATATATTTTATTATTATTTGATACTCTATTTGTTACGACATCTGTTGCTAAACTTGATATTGATGGAGATACTTTGGTTCTTAAATTCATTATTTTTCTTTTTGGATTTGAATAATATTGAACTAAGGTTTTTTTTGGATATTTATTTTTCATATTATATTTTAATTTTCAAAATTTTTTTTTATAATATTAAAAAAAAATAAATTTTTTATGCAATTATATTATTCTATGTATGAAAGAAAATATTGTTTATTTTTTATTTTGTTTATTTAAAAATTAATTACTTTTTTTAAAATTAAATATTGCAAAATCTGACTCTTCTTCATTTAATTTTTGTTTTTTTTTCTTATAATTTAATAAAGAAGATTTATTCTTAATCATTAAATTATCGTAATAATTTTCATCATTACCTTTGCTATTATCTTTAAATTTTTTAACTTCTGAAATATCAGAATTTTTAAAATTAAACTTTTGATGTGGTGTAGAATTAAAAATGTTAGATTTATCATTAGTTAATTTATTTGGAGTATCATTATTAAAATTTTCTTTTAAATCTAACATATTTTTAAGTGATTTTTCTAAAATTGATTGTCTTGTTTGACTTAATTGATTTGGATTTTCTACTAATTGCATATCATATTCTTCTTTTGATTTTAAACATACACATAAACTTCCCATATTTTTTTTATTTAAATTTGAAATAGAAAATTAAATCATTAATTTTTTTATATTTAAAAATATTTCAAAACCAAAATTATAATCAAAAATTGAATAAAAATATTGTTTTTTAAATTTGAAAAAATTTATTGTGAAAAATAATGGAAAACGAAAAGAGCAAAAAAAATTGATAAAATAATAAAAAATTATTAAGATGTAATATATTATATGAAATATTTTATGAGCTATAAATATAAAAAATTGTCTTTATATGTTTTTCAACTATTTTTCCATTTAAATATTTTGTTTTAATTTTAATATCTCCTTTTAATATGGGAATGTAAATATATGTTAAATCATTTACTAATTTATTTGATTATCTCCCTTTAGCATCTGTTGTTGATAATCAAATATTTTGTCTTCCTGGTGGTTTAAGTCCATCAATAGAAGCATTAGATAATATAAATTATTAGAAAGAATTCAAGAAATACCACAAGAAGGTTCAATGTGTGATTTACTTTGGAGTGATCATTTTGGATGGGGGATGAGTCCTCGAGGTGTGGGATATATTTTCAGACATGATATTAGTGAACAGTTTAATAATAGAAATAAATTAAGAATGATTTCCAGATCTCATCACTTAACTATGACTGGCTATAATTGATGCCATAATAGGCAGGTTTGTACTATCTTTTCTCCACCTAATTATTGTTATAGATGTGGGAAACAAGCTGCTATTGTGGAAATTGATGAACATTCAAGATATGCTTCCTTACAGTATAATCCTAGTTATATACAAGGAAATGATAATGGGAAGGTTAATAAAAGAACCCCAGATTATTTCCTTTGATATTTTTTAAATGTATTTTAAATGTTGTTACTTTTGTTTATTTTGAGTAATAAATTTAAAAAAGAAAAAATATAAAAATAAAAAATGTTAAATTATAATATTTCAAATATATTATCATAAATAATTATATTCCAATTCTATTAAAATTAGATAAAATAATGAATGAAATCATATAAATAATAATGATAGAAATAAATATGGCTTAAAAAAAAAAGTTATTATAGTACAAAAAGTCAATGATTTTAGTATTTATTAATATAAAAATAGTTTTTCTCATTAAATTGTTTTAAATATTAAAATAATATTTTAAAAATATTTTTAAAAATATTGACAACAATTTTTCCTTTTAGCTAACATTAATTGTGTAGTAGCATTAGGATTTTGAATAACAATACTAGTTCTTTTATTATCATCATCAATATAATCATTATTATTTTTAGAAACATCTTCAATTTTATCAATAATATAACTTAACAAATAATCCATACATTCATTAATATTTTTTCCATTTTTACAAGAAGTATTAAAATAATAAGTAAAATGATTATCTTGGCAAAATTGATTAATATCATCATTATTAATATCATTTTCTGAAATTAAATCAATTTTATTTTGGACTAAAATAGTAGGAATATTCTCACCATTAATAAATTTAGTATTTTCATCAATTGATTTTTTCCATAATAAACTTTTTTCTAATGTTTCTTTATTTGTTATATCTGAAACAATTAAACAACCATGAGCTCCTTTTAAAAATACTTTTGAAGTATATATATTTTTATCTTGACCTGCTATATCCCAAAATTGAATTTTATAGTAATTTCCTTTATATTCATATATTTTATAACTAAAATCTGACATTACTGTTGCTTTATAATCATCTGTAAATTTATCTTTCATCCATCTATTACAAAATGATGTTTTTCCTGTTCCTGAATTTCCTACTATTACTATTTTTAAGGATGTTCTGCAATTTTTGAAATTTGGTTTTGAATTTAACATTTTTTTGAGATTTTAAATAATATTATTTTATTTATTTTAATTTTTTTTTTTTTAAATATTTTTGTTTGTTAAAATTATTATTTACTTTTTTAGAAATACAATAGTTTTGAAATTGCTGGAGTATTATATCTTATTAATTTATTAGAAGTTTCTTTAAAATCATTTACTTTATATATTGAGGATACTCTTATTAGAGTTTTGGTTTTTTTTCTTCTTGTTAATGAAGAATTTGAATTTGATAAATTTTTATTATAACTTCTCAAATTAGATTTTTTTAAATCTTCGTTTTTTCTTTCTGATAATATATTATTTAGTAGTTTTCTATTTTCTTTTATTTTTAATTCTATTTTTTTATTTATTTTATTTTTTTCATAATTTGAAAATTTCGAATATAAATTCCAAGAATTATCATTATCATAATTATTATTATTTAAATTTTGTTCATTTAATTTCTTCCTAATAAATATTTTATTTTTTTCTCTGTAATCTTTTGAAAAATCACTCATTATTTCATCAAAATTTGTATCTAATTCATTCATTGATAATTCATCAAATTTATTATTTCCTCTATCAATAATGATTTCTCTATTTTTTGTGATGATTTCAAAAACATTTTTAATTTTATTTTTTAATTTATTTTCTTTTATATTTTTAATTGTAATTTTTTCATAATTTTTTCTGAAATCATTTTTTTTATTAAATATATTTTTATCTCTTTT
>JAEEGL017224724.1_pt1 | contig 15258 bp, 16 predicted proteins | sample 9134231 | NCBI WGS metagenome assembly JAEEGL01 (sample SAMN16246548, study PRJNA631951) | gut metagenome | biome: gut microbiome; feature: rumen; material: fiber-attached | host: Bos | place: Iran: Karaj | collected 2018-10 | reverse complement strand
GGCCTTATCCGATGATCGTGCGCTGTCACCGCGCCTTTTTGGTTAACCTGCAACAAGTGGAGCAGATTATCTCAAAGGCAGGCACCATGCAGCTGCTTATCAAGCACTGCAACGACTACCTACCCGTTTCACGCAGCAACATGACAGAAATAAAAAAGGCCATCAATCCATGATGGCCCCTTTAATAGATGTATCTTTGTGGCGATTAATCCCTAAACTCAAAAGATATGCCGAACATGACAAAAAAGTGCTCAGTGATTGTATTTGCCTGGTTGTGCCTGCTTGCTCTGGCGGGATGCAATAAACCTGTTGACGTGGAGCAGCAGGTCAATGAACTCTACAACCGAATGTCACAGCCCGAGCGCATCGCCCAGCTCAAGAGTATGTATATGGACGAACTGTTCAACGAACAGGGGCAACTCGACACGGCCAAGTGCCGTGAACTGATACCTTACGGCATCGGACATTTCTCGCAGTTTGCCATGCAGCAGCCCCGCGACCCCAATGTGCTGCGCGACCGCGTGGCAGCTGTCCAAGACTGGCTGATGCACCACACGCCCAACGGCATACCCGCACTGTGTCATGAAGAGGCATTGACTGGCATCAATACCATGGGGGCGACCATCTATCCCCAGCAGATTGGGCAGGCTTGCTCGTTCAATCAGCAGCTGGCAGAACTAAAGACCTGCCAGACGGGCACTGCCATGCGGAAGATGGGTGCCGTGTTGGCGCTCTCGCCGATGGTCGATGTGTGCCGCACGCCCAGTTTCAATCGTTTGGAAGAGTCTTACGGCGAGGATGCCTATCTGTCGGCTGTGATGGGTACGGCATTTGTCAAGGGGATGCAGCAGGGCGACCTCAAACAGGGCGTCGGTGCATGCTCGAAGCATTATCTCGGCTATGGCGGCGGTGGCGATGCCGACGAAAAAGAGTTGATGGAGGAGATTCTTCTGCCGCATGAGGCAATCATTCGCCTGGCGGGTAGCCATGTCATCATGCCAGGATATCATGCGGTGCATGGCACAAACTGTGTGGCGAACACCGAAATCCTGCAAGACATCTTGCAAGGCTATCTTGGCTTCGACGGCATGGTGGTGAGCGACTATGGTTCCATCAGTCAGATTCCCGAGCTGGCCGACCCCGTCCACAAGGCGGCGGCAGCGATCAATGCCGGCAATGATGTGGACTTCCCCACTGGTGCCGACTACCAGCACTTACAGCAGGCCATTGATGAGGGATTGGTCAAACCAGAGACCTTTGAGCGTGCTGTGAAGAATGTGTTGCGGCACAAGTTCCGCGCAGGACTGTTTGACAAGAACCCATACCTCTACACCACCGAGCAGATAACCCTGGACACCCCCGAAGAACGCCAAACGGCATACGATATCGCCACCCAGTCGGTGGTGCTACTTGAGAACAATGGCATTTTGCCCCTCAACGAGGCGAAGACCATTCTGGTGACCGGACCCAATGCCAACACCATGTAGTCGATGTGCGGGGACTACTCATTCCCTGCTATGTCCTACTTCTGGAAGAAGATGGAAACGGGCTATGAGCATCCGCATATAGTGACCTTGCTCGAGGGCATGAATGGTCACAAGCCCGCAGGCACCAGCATCCTCTACTCCCGTGGCTGCGACTGGACCGAGGAGGTTGAGACCAAGTATGACAAGACGGGCGACGAGCGCTCGTGGGAGTATGGGCTTCTTCACCGTAAGGTCGACTCGGGTGAGAAGGCCGATAAGGCCGAGGCTTTAAGTATGGCTAGCCAATGCGACGTCATCATTGCGGCAGTGGGTGAGAACGTGATGCTCTGCGGCGAGAATCGCGACCGCCAGGGCCTGCACTTGCCCGGCAAACAGGAGCAGTATGTCGAAGAACTGCTGGCAACAGGCAAGCCAGTTGTGCTGGTGGTATTCGGTGGCCGCGCGCAGGTCATTACAGGCATAGCCGAGCGCTGCGCAGCCGTCATTCAGGCATGGTATCCGGGTGAGGAAGGCGGAAATGCCGTCGCCGACATTCTCTACGGCAAGGTGGCACCATCGGCAAAACTGTCGGTCAGCTATCCCAACACCGAGGTCTATGAGCCGTTGTGCTATAACTACAGTGCCGAGAAGGACCCGCGTGTCCAGTGGCCATTTGGCTATGGCTTGAGTTACACCACATTCCAGTACAGCAACTTGAAGGTTGAAGGCGAGTTCGCGACATCTGACCCCTACATAAATCTCTCGTTTGATGTCAAGAACACGGGACAAATGGCAGCCGATGAAATTGCCCAGATCTATCTGTCGCCGACAACGAGTGACCAACCCATTCGTCCCATTCAGTTGCAGGGTTTTGCCCGCGTCACGCTGCAGCCCGGTGAGACTCGCACCGTCAAGGTAAAACTCTACACTGAGCAGTTCGGCTACTATAGCCACAATGGCAAGCGTCAATGGAATGTCAGCCCAGGCACGTATGTCCTGAAGGTAGGTGCCTCATCAACTGATATCCGGTTACAGAAACAGGTCACCCTGAAGGGGCAACCTGTTGTCAAACCATTAAGGGAGTACTATTTCTCGGAATGCTCAATACTTTAAGGTGCCACTCAGAATCTTGCTTCTGACACCTTTTACGGCAGGTTTGTAATAGTCTATTTCCATCCCTTCGAGGGTGCGCTTCAGTTCGTCCATCAGTTCAGGATAGAATTTGCACATGCGGAAAGCGAGTTTCATGCAAACAGACTGAATGCCAGGAAATTCCTCTACATTCATCATGTGCTCAAAACAGAAGTCGAGGAAGTCGGTTCGGAGTTCGTCTTCCTTTATTTCGAGGCGTTCAATGATGTTCAGGGTCAGTCGTCTGACCGAGGAGTTCTCGGTCTGCATGGCCTGGTCGATTAATTCATTGAGCATCCCCTGCAGTTGCGACAGTTCCTCCTTGCTGGCCTTGGTCAGTCCCCACAACGCACTCCTCGCTACCCGATAATCAGGATGAAATCCGTACTGACGGGTAAAGCTGAGGAAATCGCCACCAGACTTTACCTCGAGGTAAATCTCCTGGGCACCTCCTTCGCTGAAGGTCTGCTGAAGCCGCTGTATCGTTATCGCCATGTTAATTTATTAATCTCATTTTGCAACTCTTCTAGGAAGCGAGCGGCATGACCACCATCCATTTGCACATGATGAAATTGAAATGAGATGGGTAATGTAACTTTGAACAGACTCTTGCGATATTTGCCCCACATTACCATCGGGTTGCAAAATTGGTCGGTGTATTGATTGACGATGCTCTCAAGAACTGTGTTTACCATCGCTGAGGTCCCAATCACCATAGCACCTTCTTCAAAGATGCTTTCACACGAATCGTTGGCCGATTGTGTTAAATTCATGTAACTTGTATTAAACTGCTCCAAGTCATCGACATACGGGATATCACAAGAGCTGATGCCACCATCCTTGTTGTTTACGATCACATTGATTGCAAGGCGGTCAAATCTGAACAATTTGCCTTGCTCAGGCAGTGTGTAAAATTCTTCTATCTTGCTAGCGGCTTTACCGATACACCAACACAAGAGCATGTTGAATTTCATCCCTTTTCGATTGCCAATCTTTCGAATATGGCTCACATCAAAGGTCTTGGTGAGCGTCACCATGGGCATGGGTGACTTCATCCAAGAGTTGAATGCCTGCTCTCTGTTGGTGTCTTGCGGATTGATTTCTCGTTTCATAGTCTCATGCGTTGCTGTGCGTCTTTGCCGGCACCAGTGCCCTTGTACTTGCTGCGGGTGGCGTTGAGGCGGTAGATGACGGTGAACTGTAACTTGTGGGTTGAGTAACGGTTGTTCTGCTGAATCTGATAGTAGCCCATGTCGGCATACTCGTTCAGACGGTTGCGTTGCAGAACGTCGAGCACAGCGGCACGCAGCGTGAGCGATTTGTTGAGGAAACTCTTCTGCGCCACGAAACCCAAGCGGATGTTGTCGCAGTCGTTGTAGAAGTTCAACTGATGCCCGCGCGAGCGGAACATGAAATTGATGTCAAACTTCCAGTCATGCTTCAAACTGAAGCTGTTGAAGGCATTGACCGTGTACACAGGCTTGTCGTAGTAGGAACGACGCGTGCCGCCGGCAACATGTATGTCTTCCAAGTCGAGATAGAGGTCTTGCTTCTCGACACCAGCTGTGGCGTTGAGCGACCAGATGCCTATTTGCGGCGTGGCCGAGACAAACAGGCTGTAGTTATTCACCGGTCGCTCAAGGTTGATGTGCTTGATGAGCGCGGCGTCATCGTCGCTGATAAATGCCCATTGCGTGATGGCGTTCTTGCACCGCACATAGGATGCCGCGAGCGAGAGCCAACGCCACGACACATTCAACGTGAGGTCGCGCAGACGCTCGTTGAGCAGTTGGGAGTTGCCCGCTTGCATCGAGTAGCGGCTGATGTAGGTGACGGCGTCGTTCATCGCAAAGAAACTGGGACGGTTGGTCTTCAAGCCATAAGACAAGCCCGCCTGGACAGGGCCTAGCGTGACTGAATAGGATGCCGTGGGGAAGAACTCGTCCATGCTGCGATGCAGGTAGTCGCTGTTCATCGCGTCGTCATAGTCATAAAGCGTATGTTCATAGCGCAGGCCCACGCTCGCCCGGCCATAACGCTCAAGGTTGCAGGAATACTCAGCAAATGCAGCCAAGTTGTTCTCGGTGATGTCAGCATCGGTGTTGGCAATTGTCTCTTTGTCAATCCAATAGGTGTTGTGGCGCTTGGCGAAGGCCATTTCGGTGCCAGCCTCAAAGGTGCCTTTCCAGATGGGATAAGAAAGCACCAGTTTGGTGGCGTACAAGTGGCTGTCAGTGCCCGAGCGGCTCAAGACGAAGTCATCGTTCACGGTGCTTTCCTCGATGTTCTCGCGGTCGGTGTTGATCTGCGAGGACATGAAGTCAAAGTTGAAGTCGATGCCCAGTTTGCCTGCTGTGCCGCTATAATAGGCATTGGTGAGCCAACCTAGCGGCTTGCTTTCGTGGCTGGTCTGCTCGGAGTAGAGATGGTCAATCTTAACGTCGTTCTCATAGACATCCTCGTCATAGATGACCATGTTCGTGCCGCCCAGGTAGTGGGTCAGGTCGGCACGGGCACCCACCGAGTGCTGGTCGTTGATTTGCCAGTTGACACCGGCGGTGTAGGTCAATTGATCATTCTTCCACGTCATGGTGTAGGGACCATTCTGACGGAAGACCTTGTCGATGTTGGTGATCTCTTCCAGCGAGCTGTACTGATGGTAATTCTGATGGAAATAATACACCGAACCGAACACGTCAACGCCGCTCGTGCGGTAGTTCAGCCCGAGTTTGCCTGAAGGCCTGTTGAACCCATAGCGCAGGTCCTGATCATCGGTCGCCGTAAGGTCCAGACTGAGGCCATCGCCCTGCTGCCGGCGGGTATGGATGCGCACTACCGCCCTGACCGTGGCGTCATACTGCGCGCCGGGGTTGTTGATGACTTCCACATCGCGAATGTCCTCGCTGCGCAACCGCTTCAGCTCGCTCGCATCGCGCAACAGACGGCCGTTGATATAGATGAGGGGCGCACCTTTTCCCAGCACCTCAGGACTCTCTTCGGTGCCCGTCATGCCCGGCACCTTGACGAGCATCTCGCCCAGTGTGCCTGCGGACGCTAACGAGGTACCCTCGATGCGGGTAATCATGGCGTTCCCTTTTAGACGGGTATTGGGGAGGTTGCCCTTGACGACAATCTCCATCAACTCGTGCATCTTGATTTCAGACTGCAGCGTGTCCTGCTCTTGCCCCCATGCGGTGACCCACACAAGACACGCAAGCAATCCTGACAATATGGTTTTTTTCATTTTATCTTGATTGTTACTATTATTTAGACGTGGCTGCGCCCAGATTATTACGGTCTCCCCTTAAAAAGTCTAGATTTTTCAACATTTTCATTTTTCTATTCAATTCAGTTGGAATTTTAGAAATCTTTTTGTATCTTTGCCGTGTGATTTTTAAATGGTTCTGTATATGAGTTTTCAGATTTTACAGCAATTGATAGCGGAATACTTCAAGACTCAACCTGTCTTGAAGGCTTGGTTGTTTGGCTCATATTCACGCGGTGAACAGAAGCCATGGAGCGATGTAGATATTCTAGTACAATATGACCGTTGTCGACCTGTTGGACTGTTGAAGATCGCAAGCATGAAGAATGATTTGGAAGACCTGCTTAATTGCGAAGTCGATTTAGTTGAAGATGGCACCCTCCGTCCTTGGGCTATCGAAAGTGTAAACAAAGACAAAAAATTGATTTATGAGAGAGCATAGCAGAGATTGTGGCCGATTGGAGGACATCCTTAAATATGCACAAAATGTTGAGCAAATGGTTTGTGGTATCAGTTACGAACAGTTCGTGGCTGATATACGCATCTATTATGCTGTCATGAAGAATCTTGAAATTATTGGTGAAGCAGCAAACATGCTGACTAGGCATTTCAAAGAAATATACAAAGAACTTCCTTGGCGTCAAATCGTCAGTATGCGAAACATACTAGTTCATGGATATGCTCAAGTCTCTGACATTGACCTATGGCAAACTGCGACAAATGATATCCAGCCTTTACGTGAACAAGTTCAAAAATACCTCGCAGAAATTAATTGGGAGGAATGGTCGCAGTGCGAAGACCCCTACACCGAAGTTGAAAACACAGTCTATAAGACGATGGTAGATTCAGCAAGACGCATGAAAGCCAAGGGATTCACCGAGGCTGTGATAGCTGAAATTACGGGGTTGTCAGTTGAAGAAATAAGGAGAATTTGAGAGCTTTGATGTGAATAATTCCTATCCCCCCTCAAAAATATTAATCCTTAAATTCTATAATTCGTGATATTTTTTTGCCCAAAACTCGCCATTAAGTGATTTCACGTTATTTGCGGTTTAGGTGTTTTCTCCCCTGTGGTACCCGTGGACGAGGCGGTACTTCCGCACATCGCGGAACAGGTCGGTGGCGTAGACAAAGTTGTTCAGGTCGTCGTTGTCCTGACTGTAAACCTCGTCCTTGTTGCCTATCCAGCCCACATGGCCCTTGTTGATAAACACGATGTTCTCGCCGATGCCCATCACCGAGTTCATGTCGTGCGTGTTGATGATGGTGGTGATGTTGAACTCGTGCGTGATGTCGCTCAGCAGTTCGTCAATCACTATCGAGGTCTTCGGGTCAAGGCCTGAGTTGGGCTCGTCGCAGAACAGGTACTTCGGGTTCAAGGCGATGGCACGGGCAATAGCAGCACGCTTCTGCATACCGCCCGACAGCTCGCTGGGATACTTGTTCTCACTGCCCGTCAGGTTAACGCGGTCGATGCAGAACTGCGCGCGTTCGCGCTGCTCCTCTGGGCTCATGCTCGAGAACATCATCAACGGGAACATCACGTTGCCCATCACCGTCTCGCTGTCAAATAGGGCAGACCCCTGGAACAGCATGCCAATCTCCTTACGCAATTCCTTCAGTTGCTTGCGGTCCATCTGCGTGATGTCGCGGCCGTCATATAGAATCTGGCCCACGTCGGGCTTGAAGAGTCCCACGATGTTTTTCACCAGCACGGTCTTGCCCGAACCGCTCTGGCCGATAATCAGGTTGGTCTTCCCGTCATAGAATGTCGCGTTGATGTCGAACAGCACTTGTCGACGACCGCCTGCTTCTTCAAACGATTTTTCTACTCCCTTGACTTCTATCATTTTTTTAGACTTTAGGCTTTAGGCATTAGGCTTTAGACCTTAGACTTCAGACCGTCTTGCCCCTTTCTAGCTACTTAACTACTTAACTCCCTTTAACTACTTAACTACTTTAATTATTGCAGCATTAGCTTGGTTAAAATCACGTCGGCGACCAGAATCATGATGTTGCTCATCACCACGGCGTCGGTGCTGGCCTTACCCACCTCGACCGATCCGCCTTGGACGGTATAGCCATAATAGGACGAGATGCTCGAGATGATAAAGGCAAAGAACAGCGACTTAATCAACGCGAACCACACATACCACTCAATGAACATGGCTTGGATACCATAAATATAGGTGTCTGGGTCGACGATGCCCGTGAGAATACAGATCAGGTAGCCACCAAATAGGCTGGTCGCCATACAGATGATCACGATAAAAGGCATGATGGTGATGAGACCCAGCACCTTGGGCATTACCAGGAAGTTGGCAGAGTTGATGCCCATGATGTCGAGCGCGTCAATCTGCTCGGTCACGCGCATCGTACCTATCTCGCTGGCGATGTTCGAACCAATCTTGCCCGACAATATCAGGCACAGGATGGATGACGAGAACTCCAGCAGAATAATCTCACGCGTGGTCATGCCCACCGTGTAACGAGGCAGCAACGGATTGCTGATATTGAGCTTGATGAGGATGGTACACAACGAGCCGATAAACAGTGACACAATCAATATCAAGGGGATTGAGTCGATGCCCAACTTGGTAATTTCGTCGGCATAGCGGCGGAAAAACACCTTCCACTTCTCAGGGACACCAAAACTGCGCCACATGAACATGCAGTAGCTCCCAAAACGATCAAGCGATTTGTTTAATGCCATCTTTATATAGACTTTAGACCTTAGACTTTAGACCTTAGACTTCGTCAATTAAATTATGTAATATTGCATAGACCGTGAGGCCTGCCACGCTCTTGATGCCGGTCTTGTGCATGATGTTCTTACGATGCGAGATGACCGTATGAATCGACACATTCAGCGCGTCGGCAATCTCCTTGTTGGTCATGCCGCGAGCCACCTGTACCAGCACATCGGTCTCACGCTTCGACAGTTCGTAGTTGCCCGACGAAACGCTTGTCTCGTGCTCGGTCGACTGGGCTGCCTTGACCAGGGTGTCGGCGATGGTGCCACGTGCGTCGCGGATGTCAATCACGCTGTCATAGCGCTTCAGCACCAACGGCTCGACATATTGGTAGACCAGCGCAACCACAGGGGTGGGGCGGTCGCCCAGCAATTGGGCGGGTTGGCTCGACAGGGTAGGGTTGAGCACAATCACGTCGGGTTTGCCCGTGACTAATCGCTCGGTCAAGCCCTCTAGGCTATATAGCGGGGGCAGCACCTTAAAGCGCGTCTGGGCACCGAGCAGACTCGACAACCCCTCGACAATCACCTCTGAAGGCTCGATGATGAGCACACGCGTCTTCATCGCACACTCCTTTCTAGGTGCATCACGTATGGCACCATTACCTTTTCTTCGACGAGGCTGTGACGATTCAGGTCTAGCGACAATTGCAGGATGTCATACACTACATCCACCGTGTCGTCACTGGTCACGCTTTCAGGCAAATATTTGAAGATAATCTGCACCAGGTCATTGAGCTTCTCTTCAAGGTTGCCGTGGTTCTCGACAAAGTCGCGCATCTGGTAACTTGAGTCTTGTTGTCCAGCCTGCAACGCCTCGATGTGGCGAAACACCGTGCCCTCTTCGTGCCCAAAATGATCAAGTACCTCGGTCTTGTAAATCTCAAAAAACCTAGTGAGCACAGTGGCAACTCGCTCAGGCAACTGCTCGACAATGTGCCCCAAGTGCTGCTCGATGTGCGGCAGCCGCTTGTGAACGTAGTAGTCATGCGAGTTGCGCAGGTAGGGCACGAGGCCCAGCATGTCGGTCGATAGAATCTCCTCGGTTGAGGGCTCATATTGAGCATTGCTATATACATTGCTGATGAGCAGGAAAAAGTCGGGTGCCACGCCGTGTCGACGGCACACATCATTCACCGAACGGTCGCCAAACCCCAGCGCAATGCCCATGCGTTGCAGCATCATCACCAGCTCGACATGAGCCGTGATGAGCTCGCTCATCTTTATCGTCGTATCTTTCATTCTAAATGAAAATTATAGTTTTCTCAGTCCTCCCAGTTCTCCCAGTTCTCCCGGAACTCCCAGAGAAACTACAAAGATACTGCTTTTCACTGAATGCCACAAAAAAATCACGCAAATCAAAAAAAATTCTTAATTCTTAATTCTTAATTCTTAATTATTTACTAACTTTGTCGTTTGGATTGGAGGGAAGTCACTACTTTACTCCCTTTAACTACTTAACTCCTTAACTGCTAAAAGAATGATTATCATCGGTATCGCTGGCGGCACCGGCTCAGGAAAAACTACCGTGGTGCGAAAAATCATGGAACGTCTGCCACAGGGCGAAGTGGGCATCATCTCACAGGACAATTACTACAAGGACTCAAGCCACATACCCCTAGAGGAACGTCAGAAAATCAACTTTGACGAGCCGGCGGCATTCGATTGGGACCTCTTGCTCAATCACTTGCAGATGCTCAAGCAAGGCAAGTCTATCGAGATGCCTACCTATTCCTACATTACCAGTACGCGCCAAGAAGAGACCATACCCATGGGACCCCACGAGGTGGTAGTTATTGAGGGTATCCTCGTGCTCAGCGACAAGCGCCTGCGCAACATGATGGACATCAAGGTCTTTGTTGATGCCGATGCTGATGACCGACTCATTCGAGTCATCGCTCGTGACTGCATCGAGCGAGGACGCACCGCGCAGGAGGTCATCGATCGCTATCAGAGTGTGCTGAAGCCCATGCACATGTTGCACATTGAGCCTTGCAAGCGATATGCCAATATCATCGTGCCCGAGGGAGGACACAATGAAGTGGCAATCAACATGATTACCGACTACATCAAGGCAAAACTCACGAAATAACCTACAAGCATGGCGATTAAGCTACCCTGGCCCAAGAAGAAACCCACCGGCAAGGCAGAACAGACGAATGTCATCAAGCCCGGCAGCAAGGAGGTGGCCGAACGACTTCACCAGTCGGGAGAGGAAGGTACCCTTGTCCTTACCACCGACAAGCTGGTGAAGAAGTACCGTCAGCGTACCGTTGCCAACCAGGTGTCCATCGAGGTGCATCAGGGAGAGATTGTAGGACTGCTTGGGCCTAATGGTGCCGGAAAGACGACTACCTTCTATATGACCACCGGACTGGTGGCACCCAATTCGGGCCGCGTTTTCCTTAACGATGTCGACATCACCAGTCTGCCTGTCTACAAGCGGGCACAACTGGGCATCGGCTACTTGCCTCAGGAGGCATCGGTGTTCCGTGCGCTCAGCGTCGAGGACAACCTGCGACTAGTGCTCGAGATGACCGACATCACACCCGAGCAGCAGAAGGAACGATTGGAGCAACTCATCGCAGAACTCCACCTCGAGAAGGTGCGTAAGAACTTGGGTAACCGACTTTCGGGAGGTGAGCGCCGCCGTTGCGAAATCGCACGCTGCCTCGCAATCAATCCGCGCTTCATCATGCTTGACGAACCTTTTGCGGGTGTTGACCCCATTGCCGTCGAGGACATCCAGAGCATTGTATACAAACTCAAGTCGAAGAACATAGGCATCCTCATCACCGACCACAATGCCCCGGAGACATTGAGTATCACTGATCGTGCCTATCTCTTGTTCGAGGGAAAAATCCTCTTCGAGGGCACCAGTGAAGAGCTCGCCGTCAACCCCGTCGTGCGTGAGAAATACCTCGGCACAAACTTCGTCTTCCGCCGCAAGCACTTCGACTAATAGCAAGATACTAGAAACAAGAAGCAGGAAGCAAGCTTGTAGGGACGCGGCTCCAGCCACGTCCGCAAGAATCAAGAAGCAAGATAGTTGTGTGACAAAAGAACCGTCCCCATGTCACATTCTTACATTCTTATGTCACACTCTTACGAGTATGACAATAATGGCAATCTCCTTTACGTTAATACATTAAGATTGAAGCCCGACATGACCGCCCAACCAGATACCGTGCAGCGTACCCGCGAGGAGAAATTCCGCTGGGACGAAGACAACCGCCTGACGGCTCTCTCCCAGAACGGCTACGTCTCCAATTATTGGTATGACGCGAATGGCGATAGGGTCATCAAGGAGCATGGCAGCAACATGGTGGTGTTCGTCAACAGCCGCCAGGACGGTTGTGTGACACAGACCGGCAGGTACAGCGTTTATCCCAACCCCTATTACAGCTACGGCGACGATGGCCGTTACACCAAGCACATCTACATCGGCGGTGAGCGTGTCCTCTCGCAGGTGGGCGGTGTGTATGGCGAGCCAAGAATTCTTGATTTGATTGGTAAAGTCCAAATAGAAACGCAACGTTTTTTCCTCTCGGCGAAGCCCAAAACATGAAAAACACCGAGGGGAGCGCCTAGCGGCAAGGGGGCGAGCAGCCCGCGCCGAGCGTCAAGAACAGATGCAACACAAAAAAGGGAGACCGAGGTCTCCCGACAATTAATTAATTTTGTGTTGCAATGTCAAATCAATTAATTGAGGCACAAAGGTACGAAATTTATTTGGGAATCAAGCGAGGCTGGTCATTTTCTCGCATTTCCCAGGAGATTGGTGTCAACAAGAGCACCGTCAGTCGCGAAGTGTCCCGCAACAGGAAGGCTGACGGGGAATATGTCTGGAAGATAGCGCAGTCCAAGAGCGAGTCCCGCCGTCACGTCCTTGCCGGCAACCACCGGAAGGACCCTTTGCTGTGGCTTCGGGTCGACCAGCTGATCACCGAGGAGCAGTGGTCTCCGGCACAGATTGCCGGCTACCTTCGCCAGCGTGGCGTGTCGGTGTGCAAGCAGACGATCTACAACCATGTCCACGCCGACCCGACAGGTGTGCTGGCACGTAACATGCGCCACAGGCTCAAGTACAGGCGGAGGCTGAGCCGGCAGCGCCCCACCAAGGCCACAAACATTCCGAACCGCACGAGCATCCACGAGCGTCCCAACGAGGTCGACGGCAAGCGCCGGGGGGACTGGCAGATGGACCTGATCGTGGACTCTTTCGGGCATGCCATATTGACCTTGACCGAAACGGCCACCAACATGCTCATGATGGAGAAACTCAGATACGGCAAGCGGGCAAAACCGGTCGCAAGAGTGGTCAGCAGGCTGCTGTCACCGTACAGGGGCGAGGCAGTCAAGACCATCACCACAGACAACGGAAGCGAGTTCGCCGCGCACATGGACATCACGAAGGCCATCGGCGCGAAAGTCTATTTCACGGACAGCTACTGCTCATGGCAGAAGGGAGCCATTGAGAACATGAACAAACTCATCAGGCAGTACATACCGAAAACGGCCAACTTCAATGACTTCTCTAACAAGAAAATCATGGAGATACAAAAGAAAATCAATCGAAGACCAAGAGAAAAACTCAATTTCTCAACACCAAAACAAGAGTTTTTCAAATTTTTCAACTAATTTTGTCAGGTGTTGCATTTGTTGTTGGACTCTACATCTTGATTTGATTGATGAAATATATCGACAATGATTACATTTTGTTTGCTAATTTTCTGTATTTATTGTATTTTTGTCGTTTTGTTGTAAGAAAACAGCGGTGTCTTTTGACTATGTATATCACTAGTGTCCTAATTCTCAATTGTTTTTTCGCAGAACTCACATTATATATAATAACAAAGTAAACACTCATATGAATATATTTAATTCGTTAATTATTAAAGCCTGTTTTCAGTATTGTGACATTTTAAGAATTCTCATTTCTTTATGCCTATTGCTGGTACTTCTGTTTACCCTAAGTTGTAGCGATAATAATATCATCAAATCAAAAGGTTTGCTAATCCAGGGCTTGCATCCTGAAAGAATCTTATTTGTATCCGAGACTCGAGGATTTCTGGTCGGTTATTTAACTGAATTTGACGGTTCAACTATTGACAACATGCGTGACCCAAAGCACCCTCCTCAACCAAATAATAAGACAGTGATTTTTCAGACGTTAGATGGAGGGCATAATTGGGCTGAGGTTTGTTCAATTCCGAATACAAGAATCTCAAAAATCTCGAATATTGAAAACAATCGTTTCTATCTGGTTTCATGCGATAACAACGATGATTACACTCAGATAATCACATATGATATAAATAAGAATCAAGCCGTACCGCTTTTTCATGTCTCTGATGCAATTTCGGCAATATGGTCTGCTAATGAGAAATTGTTTTATTCTGTTAGTCATCCACCCTATATAATGGTATGTATTGACGCAGATGGTAATGATAATAACGTGAACCTAAATAACTATATTTTAGAAGGCATATGCGTTCAGGACATTGTTTTCGGCATTCTTAATAATAAAACTGCAAATTGCTTTACTAAGATTGGCAATCAGAGTCAGTCAATTGATCTTCCACTAGACCCAAAGCATTTATGCAAAACAAGAGACTCTAATGTCTTGATAGCTGGATATGCCAATAATCCTGTTAAGCATACAAGGATAGGGCTGTATGATATTGCTTCAAAATCATTAGAGATAGTTTCCTCTTTCGATGATTATTCTATTATTGGAGAGATGCAATCCTGTGACAATTACGTTGTCGCGACAATAGGAAATGGAGGACCTTTTTTTAATACTTACGATTTAGCCTATAGTACTGACAGTGGGCATCAATGGCGAATTGTCAAATTAAATGAATCCATTATTTCGCTGAGCTTAGTGTACGATGTTGTTTATGTGTTACGTGACGATATGAATATTATCAAGGTTGATTTGCATAATCCATAATTGATGTGACAGGGGGACGGTACTTTTGTCACAATATATTTTAGGAGTTTTATGACACGCTCGAACACCAACTACCGCACGGCACTGGTCGCGCCGACTGCTGGCGACAGCATCCGTGAGGCGCATTCTTACTAGCAGCATCGTTCACATTCAATATGACACTAGTTTTTTTATGTTTAATTTAACTGCGATTCCCAGATTGATGGAATCATTATAAGTATGAAACATCTTTACATAATTGGCAATGGATTTGATCTTCACCATGAGATGAAGACTAGCTACCCTCATTTCAGGGAGTGGCTTGAAGCAAATGACACGTGACACGACGTATTCGCGTAATTGACAAAGGTTCGCTGTTCGCACACCACCGCTGGCGCTGTGACTTATGCTGCGAACTTTAGATAAAATTGGCTGCACCTCAACAATACTCGAGCTAGCTCGGCATTGTATTCGGCTTGCACAATTTTTGTCGAGCTAAAGGTTTGCGGTTCAAAAATCATTTCGCGTCTTTCGCGGTTGGATTAGACATAAGAACAAAAGATGTTTCGCGTGCTTCGCGGTTAGAATTATGGCCAAAATGTTAAAAATCACGCAAATCACAAAAATAATTCTTAATTCTTAATTCTTAATTCTTAATTATTCACTACCTTTGCCGCGCTTTTTTGAGAACGCTCAAGTTTGCCAAAGG
>JAEEGL016352930.1_pt1 | contig 15258 bp, 9 predicted proteins | sample 9134231 | NCBI WGS metagenome assembly JAEEGL01 (sample SAMN16246548, study PRJNA631951) | gut metagenome | biome: gut microbiome; feature: rumen; material: fiber-attached | host: Bos | place: Iran: Karaj | collected 2018-10 | reverse complement strand
TTAGAGGATAAGGTGCAGATTGGTGGCCCAGGTCTTGTCTGCACTCGAAAACCGAAGGCTGGGATAAGCGTGTAGAAAGCACAGGACGTCCCTGTTTGGACGAGGGTTCAATCCCCTCCAGCTCCACTCATTTGAAGGACAAGGTATAGTAATGAAGTTGTATGCTAAGGTAATTGCCATATTAGCGTTGCCACTATTTTTTGTGGTTGCTTATGCACTATGCCCTATCCAACTCCCCCCTCCAGGCTGGAAACTCAGCAAAATAGAATTAAAAGCCTCCCCCAACCCCTCCCAAGGAGGGGAGAGAGACTCCGTCTCACCTTGTACTACCACCCCTCCTCTAGAAGAATTGGGAGAGACGTTTGTTGATACGACAATCCAGCGCATTCTCTTCTTGGGAGATTCTATGGCCGAAGGCTTAGTGCGCCGCATGGCAGACTATGCTCAGGAAAACGGATACGATCTTTCTCGTGTTGTGTGGTACAACTCTACCACAAAATTGTGGGCCACAACAGATACCCTCCAATATTTCATTCACAAATACCAGCCCACCTTCTGCATGGTCTGTATTGGAGGAAACGAGCAGTTCGTAAAGAATCCTTCCGAAAGAGAAGCATATATCCACCAGATTATGGGCACAATGGGAAAGACGCCCTTTATTTGGATAGGAATCCCCACATGGAAAAAGGATACCGGTTTCAATGATATAGTTCAGCAATGTGTAGGAGAAAACCGATATTTTGACAGTAGAAAGCTAACACTCCGACGTGGTTCTGATCATGTTCATCCCACCTTCGGTGCAGCCAGCATGTGGATGGACAGCATAGCAGCATGGATGCAACGTCCTGATGCACGACATCCTTTGAAGATGCAGAAACCCACTAACAAGGCTACCCGGAAATACCCTTTACATCTACTGCAACCGATGAAAGATTAGGAAATAGAGATTAGAGTTATGTTATTTACAAGCATTCAATTCTGGACCGTTTTTATCATCTTCCTGATGATATTTGCAGTTCTCCGTCGTTCTTCCAAGACGGGAATGATGCTGTATGTAACCATTGTAAGTCTGGGGTTCTTCTATTATGCCAACGGATGGCTGATGCAGTTGCTTCCCCTTACAGCTCTTATATCTTGGTCTCTGACCAAAATCATGAGACAATACACAGGAACCAAGCGGAAGCTCTTCTTACTTAGCATTATCCTGTTGGATTTGGTTCCTTTAGCCTACTTCAAATATGCAGATGCCACTCTTTTCTGGCTGAGCACCCTTTGGGGGAGCAATTTTTCACTACATGATATTGCACTGCCTATAGGCATATCATTTTACACCTTCCAAGCTATCAGCTATTCTGTAGATGTCTATAGAAGCAAGTTTACGCTTGATGTGAGTTTCCTTGAATACATCTTCTACCTATCATTCTTCCCCATCCTCTTTGCAGGTCCTATCACACGCGCAGAGACATTCTTCCCTCAGATTCGTCGTCAGCAGACAACAAGTGAACGACTTATGTACACAGGTCTGTGGCTTATCATTATAGGAATCCTCAAGAAAGCAGTTGTAGCCGATTACATAGCTCAGTACAACAACTGGATCTTCGAATCTCCCCTCACCTATTCAGGTTTTGAGAACTTAATGGGATTGTTGGGATTCTCCATGCAGATATATCTGGACTTCTCGGGATATAGCGATATCAGCATTGGTATAGCCGCCCTGATGGGTATCCGATTACGAGAAAACTTCCGTTTCCCCTACCAGAGCCTCAACGTTACAGAATTCTGGCGCAGGTGGCACATTTCTCTTTCCACCTGGTTCAGAGACTATGTTTATATTCCTTTAGGAGGCAACAAATACGGGAAGATACGTACAGGACTCCATTGTCTCATTACCTTCCTGCTGGTAGGAATTTGGCACGGAAGCAACTGTATGTTTGCTTTGTGGGGACTGCTGCACGGACTGGCACTGGTCATACACAAGAGCCTCCAACGCATGCTCCGTAGCATTCCTGACAATTGGTTTACCAAGCCACTCAGCGTTCTCGTCACAAGCATCTTTATTGTATGCAGTTGGACTATTTTCCGCTCCCCAGACATAGAAACAGCCTATGCTCTATTCCAACAGATATTCACCAACTTCCAGCCAAAGAGCATCCCTACCTTCTGGACTATGCGCTCTACTTGGCTGATGATGATGGTTGGAAGCTGCCTGCTTCTTTGCATAAAGGAACGATATTACAACAGAATGATGATAAAGTTCATTTACTCTCCCTGGCTAATGAAACTGTTAGCTTTTGCTTGCGCGGTGCAATTAGCTATAGAGTTCAACACCAGCAATATCACACCATTTCTGTATTACAGCTTTTGAATGTTAGACTTTAGATAAAAATCCAAAATAAAATATATAAGACAATGAAAGAATTACAACTTAAGTACGGATGCAATCCCAACCAGAAGCCCTCAAGAATTTATATGGAGGGAGGCGAATTACCCATCGAAGTATTAAATGGTCGTCCCGGCTACATCAACTTCCTTGATGCTCTCAACGCATGGCAGTTGGTAAAGGAGCTGAAGGCTGCTACCGGTCTGCCTGCTGCAGCCAGTTTCAAGCACGTAAGTCCTGCCGGTGCTGCCGTAGGCCTTCCCCTTTCTGATACACTGCGCCACATCTATTTCGTTCCCGAAAGCATTGGTGAACTGAGTGCACAGGCCTGTGCCTATGCCAGAGCCCGTGGTGCTGACCGTATGAGTAGCTATGGTGATTTTATCGCTCTCTCAGACTGCTGTGATAAGGCTACAGCCTTGCTCATCAAGCCCGAAGTAAGCGATGGCGTGATTGCTCCCGAATTTACAGAAGAGGCCTTGCAGATTCTCCGCGAGAAGCGTAAGGGTACCTACAACGTTATCAAGATTGACCCAGCTTATAAGCCCGAGCCCATTGAGCGTAAGCAAGTCTTTGGCATTACCTTTGAGCAAGGTCGTAATGAAGTGAAGTTGGACAATCCCGCTCTCTTTGAGAACATTCCCACACAAAACAAGAACTTCCCCGCTGATGCCAAGCGCGACCTGATTATCGCCCTCATCACCCTTAAATACACTCAGAGCAATAGCGTTTGCTATGTCAAGGATGGCCAGGCTATTGGTATCGGAGCTGGTCAGCAGAGTCGTATTCACTGTACACGTTTGGCTGGCAACAAGGCGGACATCTGGTGGCTGCGCCAAAATCCCAAGGTAATGGCGCTTCCCTTCCTGCCCAACATCCGTCGTGCCGACCGTGACAATACCATTGATATCTATATCAGCGATGATTATATGGACGTACTCGCCGATGGTGAGTGGCAGAAGTTCTTTACTGAGAAGCCAGAGCCTCTTACACGCGAGGAAAAGAAAGCATGGATTGCTCAGAATACCAATGTTTGTCTGGGTAGCGATGCATTCTTCCCCTTCGGTGACAATGTAGAGCGTGCTCACAAGAGCGGTGTTCAGTACATTGCACAAGCAGGTGGTAGCGTTCGTGACGATCATGTTATCGATACCTGTGATAAGTACGGCATAGCCATGACCTTTACAGGTGTCCGTCTGTTCCATCATTAAAAAGATCCATCCCATGAGTAATTACGGAGGAGATGATATTGATGCTGTCATCCTTGGAGGTATAACCTTCAAGGGCGGCGGCAAAGGGCCTAAGCGCGAAGAGCAGCCAAAGGTGAAGACAAAAGCTAAGAAAAAACAGTATATCACCGGAGCCCATGGTAGTGGAGCGGCCAAGATGAAGGCCGACATCCGCAAGAAACGTGCTAACCGGCACAAATAACACATCAGAAAAATCCTTAAGTTTAAACATATGAAAATAAGATTGTTACAATTATTGGCCATACTGCTGACTTTCTATGCGGCACACGCTCAGGAACTCTGCGTGATGACCTACAATGTGAGGTACAGCAATTCCAGCGATACCAACGCAGGAAACGGTTGGGCAACCAGAAAGGCCTACCTCATGAATCTTGTCAACTTCCAGCAACCGGATTTGGTTGGCGTGCAGGAAGCCACAAAGGGACAAATGACAGATTTGGATGCCGGGCTGAAAGGTTACGGTCGCATTGGTGTCGGTCGTAACGACGGACAAAGCAGCGGCGAGCATTCTGCCATCTTCTATAAGAAGGAGCGTTTGAGACTTGTAGATCATGGAGACTTCTGGCTGAGCGACACACCCGAAAAGCCCTCAAAAGGTTTTCCCAGCAAAGGTGGCTCCACCACGTACTATCGTATCTGCACATGGGGAAAGTTCATCGATAAGGCTACTGGGTCATACCTCTATCACTTCAATACCCACATGGATCTTGACGAGACCAACCGTCAGCAGTCTTATTATCTGATAAAGAAGAAGATTATAGAGATTGCAGGTGCCATCAATGTGCCAGTCATCATCTCTGGTGACTACAATGCGGTACAGACTGGGGATGCATATAAACTATTCTACAACTCAGGATTCCTCTATGACTGCTTTCAGCGTACCAAACAGAAGTTCATGACAAATGGTACATGTCCAGGCTTCAACGCAAACAACTACAGTACGGTTTCTGGAGAGTTACGACGCATCGACCATATCTTTGTTACCAGGAACTTTGATGTCAACCACTATGGTGTACTGAACCCCTGCTATTATTCCACCTCAGGAACAGCAGAATACTACGAGAGAGCCTATTCCGACCACAGTCCCGTAATAGCCAAACTCTCTATTAGAACTCCAGAAATGGCAGATCTTGACAACGTAGTTCCCCCAATAGAGAACGGAGTTTATCAGATATCTACTGCCAGAGAGTTGAAAGCCTTTGCAAGCATTGTCAACGGCATGTCTGTCCAAGATCAGAATACCGCGGCTAAAGCTGTGCTCCTGAATGACATCGACATGGCAGAAATCACCGATTGGAATCCTATCGGAACCAGCGGAACACCTTTCACCGGTACATTCAACGGTCAGGATTATGCTATTCAGAACCTTGTTATCGATACCAAGAAAAGCTATTCTGGCCTATTTGGATCCACATTAGGTGCTACCATCAGGAATTTCAGTATCAGCGGAACACTTACGGTTGCTGACGGCACATGCGAACACGGTATCATTGGATATGCCTCCAGCTCTACTATCAGAGACATAAACTCGGCTCTGAATATCACTATAGCCCAGGCCAATGAGGAGACAAAACATGTAGGAGGCGTAGCAGGCTCTTTGTTCAACAGTTCTACCGTTACCAGATGCTCATTTAACGGAACCCTCTCAGATGCCGGTTCCAACACCGTAGGCGGTATTGTGGGTTATGCCGACCAGACAGCAAACAACATATCCTATTGTATTAACTATGGTACTGTTCAGTCCGAAGGTGAAAAGACCAACACGGGCGGTATCCTGGGATATGTAAACTTCAACGGCTTCAAGACTTCATTCTGTGCCAACGTAGGAAAGGTATCAGGCAACGAAGAATATGCCGGACAGATTATTGGCAGACAAATAAAAGCGATGTCCACACCTCCTTCAAAGATTTATTATGTGGATGCGAAGGAGTTGACAGCCTTCGGCACAGGAACAGAAACTTCTGTTACCGAATATGCAACTGCCGTATCTGAGGATAATGTAGCCAGTGGAGAACTGACAACTTTGCTTAATACTGGAAAGAGCGTAGCCAATCATGTCTTCTATCAGAATCTCAATGAGGGCGAACAGTCCGATCCCTACCCCATCCTGGGTGGATACCCTGAACATAAGGTTGTCTATCAGGGGACATTCGGTAAGAAGAAGGATACCACAGACACCGCAAATTACAACTTCTATGTTAATGATGGCGGCTGTCTCACCAACCTCGCCCTTATCAATGGTTTCACTACGTCCGTAGCATTCATTGCCAACCACGTTAGCTATAGCTTCGAACCTACCAATTCATGGGGAACTATCTATCTGCCATTTGCTGCAAAATCAAATAGTGAAGTACAGTTCTATGAGATAGTACCGGATCAGACAAGCAACTCGGTTCTGAGCATTGTGCCATGTACCTCACTCGAGGCTTATACTCCAGGATTGTATCTGCTCACAGGAAACACCTTTAATGTAGAGGCTGACAATGCCGCTATCGGAGTTCCACCTACCAAGACATCCATAACCTGTGGCGACTATACATTCACAGGAACATTTAGCCAAAAGACCAGCAATAACGGAGGTTATGTTCTTAGCGGCAGTTCATTCCAATATACTGAAGGTGATGTCGTAACGAATGCCTTTGAAGCTGCGCTGACTACCGCCAGCGGAGGACAGCATGAGATTACTTTCCTTATATTTGATGCCGATGGTATCAACAGCCTCACCCCAACCCTCTCCAAGGACGAGGGATCCATCTATAACCTTTCCGGTCAGCGAATAAGCAAGATGCAAAGAGGTATTTATATCAAGAATGGAAGAAAGATTATTTCAGAGTAATCCTATTTAAACTAGAATCCTATGAAAAAGATATTTTTATTCATCATCATATCTATGATAACGTTCTGCGTTTCTGCACAGAACCTTTACATAGGCAGTTTCTACGTCACCACACAAGACGAAGAGAAACTTTACGGCGATGGCAACGACAAGTGGACAACGCGCAGGACATACATCTGCGACATGTTCAACTTCGAGCAGCCAGATGTACTTGGACTACAGTCCGCAACGTCTTCACAGATTTCCAACATGGTTCTGCGTATGTCTTCTTACGCAGCTGCTGGAGACATCTTGTACAAGAAAACCATAGAGCTTGCCGACAGCGGTCACGTTAGCGATATGCCCGAAGGCAGCACATGCTCATGGGCGAAGTTGCAAAAGGATGGGAGTACTTTCTACGTGTTCAACGTATTCTTCTCTACAGATAACAGCATAGCTACAACATCAGCAACACGCGTTATTGCTGCCATCAGTGAGATTAACACAGAGAACCTGCCATTCTTTATCGTGGGAAATCTGGGAGGTAATGAGAAAAAGAATGCTTACACCAGACTAAATGCCCGCTATTATGACTGCTACCGTAAAGCCTCTGTAATTAGCGCAGAATATGGAACTGTGAACAATTTCGACCTCGCTGCCAACCACAGTGCAGATCGTTTCGACTTTGTGTTCACATCCAAGACCGTCACCACTCAGGCATACGGACAGTTGCAATACGCTTATTATACCAAGGAGTCCGACGGTTCTTATAAGCGTCGTCTGCCTTCCACCCATTTCCCTGTGATGGCGAAAGTTACCCTATAACGAATAAGGCCTCTCCCCCCGCCCCTCTTCTGTGAGCGGGGGGAGTTATAACCAAAACCATAACCTATAACCATTATTAGCAATGAAAACAATTATCTTTTCCACCATTCTGGCATTCTCCTATTTAACAGCTACAGCGCAGAATCCTGTGGTACAGACGTGGTTCACCACAGATCCTGCCCCCTTAAGTGTTGGCGACAAAGTGTATGTCTATGTTGGACATGACGAAGATAAAGCCGACTTCTTCTGGATGTACGAGTGGCGTGTCTATTCCAGCAGCGATATGGTAAACTGGACCGACCACGGTTCCCTGCTGAACCTTAACAGTTTCTCATGGGCAGATGATCGTGCCTGGGCTGCCCAAACCATCGAACGTAACGGCAAGTTCTATTGGTATATCTGCGCCCATTCCAAGTTGGGTGGCGGTATGGCCATTGGTGTGGCTGTAGCCGATTCGCCCACAGGTCCCTTCCGCGATGCCATAGGCAAGCCACTCTTCGACAACGGCTCATGGGATAATATAGACCCCACCGTGTTTATTGACGACGACGGACAGGCGTGGCTCTTCTGGGGCAACCCCCGTGTGTATTATGCCAAGTTGAACGCCGATATGATTTCTATCGACGGAGAGGTAAAAACGCTGGATATGACAGAAGAAGCTTTCGGCGGTCCCACTATGCGAGAGCGCGAGAAGGGAAAGGAATACAAAGATTCCTACGTAGAAGGCCCTTGGATTATGAAAAGACCCGCCACCCAATCTGGAGTGGGTCCCTATTACCTCCTCTACGCAGCCGGTGGCGTACCTGAGCACATAGCCTACTCTACGGCTCCCTCCCCAGAAGGCCCCTGGACCTATCGCGGTCACATCATGCCATTAGAGGACACCAAGTCGTTCACCAACCATTGTGGCGTTGTAGAGCATAAGGGTCACAATTACTTTTTCTACCATACAGGTAAATTGCCAGGCGGTGGTGGATTTGGCCGTTCTATGGCCATCGAAGAGTTCCAATACAATCCAGACGGCACATTCCCCATTATTCATCATACCGATGAGGGCATAAAACCCATTGGCACCCTCAATCCTTACCAGCGTACAGAGGCAGAAACCATAGCATGGAGCGTAGGTCTGAAGACAGAGAACCATCGGAAGACCGGTGTGTACGTCAGCGACATCAACGATGGAGAATATATAAAGGTACGCGAGGTGGACTTCTCCACCCGTCAGCCCCAATCCCTTACCGTCAGCGCAGCATCTGCCTTGCAAGGCGGCAACATAGAGGTGCGTTTGGACAGTCTTAAAGGCCAGAAGATAGCCGAAGTAAAGATTCCCTACACAGGCGGTTGGGAAGAGTGGAAGAAATTCCGTTCCGATATCTCAGGTCAGGTAACTGGCAAGCACGATGTATTCTTCTGCTTCACAGGCTACAAAGGCATGAAGCTCTTCACCTTCGACTGGTGGAAGTTCGAGTAGTTGTACTTTGCAATACGAAACTACTAAGCCTGCTACTTCCCTCGCTATGAGGTCGTAGCAGGCTTAGCCGTAGTATAAGGTCTAAAGTCTTTTAATACAAGACCTTTTTCCCACCTACAATATTGATTCCCTTCAGAGCCTTTGACAAACGCTGGCCTGAGAGATTGAAGATTGCGTTAGCAGATTTCTCGCTTTTCACTCCTTCATCTGCCACTTCATTGATTCCTGTTTCCATCTCTACGATATTGAAATCCTTCCACAATTCAGCAGCTCTGTACGCCTCCTCACAACCTTTTGGAACATATAGCTTACAGTTCTGCTTGTCAACCTGGTAGAAAACTCCACTTGGATAATAATAAGATTTGTCTGGATTTGCTATCTCTATTGGAGGAATCTGTGCATTACATACTATCGTGGATAAGTCTGAACAATATTGGAAAGCCCCCTCACCAATAGATTTCAAATTCTCAGAAAGGGTTATGCTGTTTAATTTCACGCACCCCAAAAAAGCGCCATAACTTATTTCCTCTACATTATCTGGAATTCTTATATCAGATAGCGATTTACAGTTACAGAAGGCATCACGACCAATTTTCTTCAAACTCTCTGGAAAAGCAATGGCAGTCATCTTGTTACAATAAAAGAAAGCTTCGTTCCCTATCTCCTCAACACCCTCTGGAATATTGATAGATGTCAGAGACCTGCAATCACGAAAAGCTCCAGAACATATATATTTTACATGACTCGGGATGTGGATGGAAACGATATCATCGCATTCACAGAAAGCTTCGCTGTTTATAATTGTCAAACTCTCAGGTAATTTGACAGAAACTAAATCATAGCAAACAAAGAAGGTAGAGAGATCGATATTTGTTATACCTTCCGGGATGGTTATGGATGTTAAGCCTTTACAGAAACTGAAGATACCCTGTGTGATAGACAATGTGCCTTCTTTTATGGTGAGATTAGTCCCTTCTGGCAATTCACCTTTGCAAGCGCATAACGCTTTTCCAAAATATATAGGGCCATCAGGCTGATTGTTATACCATGGCGTTCCGCTAAATGCGTTGTAGCTAACAACTTCCACATTCTCTCCATTATTAATGGTACTAAGGTTACTACAGTTCTTAAAAGCTTCAGAACCAATCGTCGTAACAGAGTTTGGTATGGTAACAGCAGTAATAGTACTACATCCCCTGAAGGCCTCTGATTTAATAGCTTTTACAGGATATTCCTTTCCCCCATAACTTATCTCTGATGGGATAACCAACTCTCCATTTGCACTCTTTCCGTTTGTCAGTGTGGCAAAGCGCCTCGCCTCGTATATACAATAATCCACGCCATCAACGGTGACCGCGACTCCACGATCCTCCAACGTTACATATTCTTTTTCTTTCAGTTCGACCACCCCTTCAAACCACAAACAAGACAAATAGATATGCTGAGTTTCTAGATTATTTATAGTGAATATCACGTGACGCCATTGCGGCAACACGTTCATGTTCTTAAATGAATCAGGAACTATAGGATTAACTCTGACAGACAATGAATCTATGGCACCATTGTTACCCATACTCAGGGTTGGTTTAATATCAAAGCCCGTCATGAAAGGATTAAACTGACAAGAGAAGTATATACGCAAATTACTGCCTTCCTTATAAAGTCCAATTTCATTATATTCATTATATTCATTATATGTCGGGTTATGAAGTAACTTACACCTGACATCAGATACTGACAATTCCTGAGCATTTACAACGGACGAAATGCCCATTAGGAACGCCAAAACACAAAACAGAAATCCTCTATTCATACAATTATATATAGCATCAAATAACAAGCGCATAATCATCTTTAACCAAAGGCTTCAAGCTCACACTATTCAAATCGTTATTTTCCGTGATAAGTGCCAACAAAGAGGATGGTGCCCGTCTGCTCCTCTGTCAGGAGATATACGAAGGGATGGTCAGCAATGAATTCTTTCTGATTACCATGTATACCTGTTGCGAAACCAATTACAGTTACAGCACCTGCTTCCGTTCCCTTTTCATCCACCTTGATGCGAGCACACTGAAAAGCGTCTGACAAGCTGAGTCCTCTTGGTTTACCATCGCTAAGAACCATTCCGCGAAGGTCGTTGCAGTTGAACGGCAGTTTCAGTTGTTCAAAAGCATCCAAAAGATCGGTCTTTACATTTGTCTCAAAACGAGGCAAGCCGATTACTACATCTGTACTCTTCATCTCCTTTGAGAGGCCAGCATAATGTTCTGAAGTCAACCACGAAAGAATGTCTGCCGTTGTCTTACCCTCACGTGGTAACAGAATCGTCATGCCGAATGAAGAGGGTTCTCCTATCGCAACTCCCCATTCATCAGTCAAGCCGTATGGCAGTCGAACTGCCTGCAAGAGTTCAGACTCGGCGTAATCGAGATATGTATCGTTATTCATGCACTGCACCGTTACGTTTTCTCCGTTCTCGCGTTTGAAGTTGCGCTCTCGGGTTAATTCAGGGCTAAACGGAAGGAGCCAATCTCCCTTGAAATAAAGGGCATTGATAAACAGGCAAACATTATCCGTCGACAAAGGTCTATCAAATACTTTAGGAATAAACCCATCTGTCTGCTTGCTGCACCAAGCATTCATCTGGTCAATACCCTCCTGCGTGTCTGTTTTTACTGCTTCGCAATCTGCCTTGTAGTTCTCCTGCAACACTTTCTTGTAGTCTGGATTGATGCTCAGTTCCTTACGGCTGGCATTCAGATAGAAAGCATTGGCAAGGTTGAATTTAACGTTTTCGTCCACACTGGGCAGATAAGTCATCAGGCTGGCCATGAGGTTGTGCAAGGCCTGTGGTTCCTTAACGTCAAATCCCAAAGCCTTAACAATGGAGTCGCGCGTTTCACCTTCGGCACCCAGAGCCACCATAGACAGAGCATAGTCCACACTCAAGGGCGAAAGTACCAGACTTTCATTTGGTTTCTGCAACTGGCGGAAGAGTTGGAAGGCAAAGTCGTTCATCCGGCTTCCCTGCAACAACTGTGTTTCTGTCAGCGGCCAGTTAGCCTGAGGCGTCAGCACTGTAAAGGGCTCTACTGGCTTATTATCATTGCCATTAGGGTCTGCAGACTCCTCGTTACTACAACTTGTAAACGCAAACATTGTGCATATCATTGCACACAGAATTGTACGTCTTTTCATAATAAATATTTTTCTTTTTTGGTGTTTTCTGACGCAAAAATACGTATTTCTAACAATTCCACAACAAAAAATACTTTCAATTATATCCAATGCTATGTTAAATAATGTCAAACACGCATTAAATCTGTTTTCACGGCAAGCGATCCGTACAGTAAACCTGATTATGACTAACGAATATAACCTTTTACTGCCACGCGTAGCAGTATTTTTTTCTACGTGTGGCAGTAAATTTTTCTACGTGTACCAGTAAAAAGGCCAACCTTGAAGTTTTTCAGCTAAAATCGCTAAATTTACTTGACCAGAATCTTTCTGCCATTAACGATGTAAACGCCCTTGGATAATCTGGAACTCAATCTGCGACCGCTGAGGTCATAAACTGCATCAGCCGATGTATCCGAAGACTGTTCAATGGCAGAAATACCATCCTCTGAATCTATGGCATGATACCTCAGGATGAAGTCTGTAGCACACCACCAGCCTTCGCGATTGTCGCTGGTAGCTGAGGCATTGCCAAAGGTATGCCACTTACCGTTCTCTGCTCCCTGCTTGGAACTGGCAAAACCTACGGTCAGAGAGCCGCCAGCCTCCACATAGAGTGGAACGGTGGTCAGGGTATCCCACACGTTGGAAACAGGCATATCGAAGTATCCCTTACTGATTGTGGGCGAAACAGCCTCGTTTCCTCCGCTGCGCAAGAACGCATGCTGGTCGGAAATGCAAAAATGCTCTGTGGTAGCCTTGCATTCCAACTGATAATAACCCTCTGGCAGATTGGTAAGGGTTTGGTTGATCTCCATGGTAGCACCCTTATCTGTTGTGCTCCACCACGAATTCCAGCAGGTCTTACCATACTTGGTAGCCGTTCGCTGATCGCCATCCTTGAAGGTTCCCTGCTTCACCTGCCAACCGTCCGACTTCTCGTTGGCAAAAGATGGTGTCTTGGGTTGTTTGCTGGAACGGGAAAAAACAAGATACTTGCCCATCAACTCTTTCAACTGACCAACGGACGATATCACGTCTTCACACGTTTGAGCCTCATCGGCACTTCTCAGCAGAGCGTTCATCTCTGGATATGCAGGACAAGGTTTCTGCTCCACAGCCTTCAGCGTTGCTGCCATAAAAGGCATCTCCTTCTTCAAGCCTATGGCTGTCAGATGATTAGCGAGTGCCGTCTCTGCCTCCTCTATGTCTGAAACAGCAGCCATACGCTCCGTCAAGTCATCGTTAAGAAGAGGGTATTCCGTATTGAAGGCCTTCTGTGCCTCGGCTCTAAGCCTGGCCTTCTCTACCCCATCAGCCAAAGCTTCCTCACGCGTTGGGAATAGTTGGCGCAGCTGAATATCGTCTATCTGTGCCTTGGCAGCCAAAGCATAACAGGCAAGAATGCCCTTGGTATAAGTCTCCGAATTGAACAAGGCGGTATTCACCTTCCATTCTGAACTGGTGGCAGCCTTCGCCACCTCCTTGGACAATGTGGTACCGTCGGAAGAAAGACAGAACCTTATATAGCTGCTACCATTACGGACAACGATACGGAAGATGTACTGCTGTCCTGCCGGCAACTCTATCAGAGTCTTGACAGAGGCGGCATGACTCATACCACCCGTAAGGTGGGACTGCAGATAAGGACCGCCATGATAGCCACCATCACCCACCACCTGGAACTGAGGCTCTGCCAAAGGTTTGCCTGCTCCGTTTGTCCATGTAGTAAAGCCAAGATCGAACGGTCCGTTGGGGTATAGGTTTCCGCCTGCGTAGTAAAGCTGTCCGTCTATCTCAATGGCATCACCCAGCGCCAACTCGTCATACGTATAATACTCTTTGCCGTTGAGGTCGATGAGATGAATCCGATAGAGAACCGTCTCATCGGCATTGTCTATTTCGTACGTATAAGATGATGCAGCCTCTTTCTGGGCAATGGTATCGAGCACCACCCACAGCCCCTGTTTATCTTTCATCTGCACCTCCATCAGTTGGTTATACTCACCATTGGAGTCATACCATGTAAGTTTCGTCTTTCCCGTCGAGAGTACCTTCTGCGTAAACTTGGACGGTCCGTATTGCTTAGGAGTAGTAGGCACAAAATCATACTTCCCATTGTAGCCTACGCCAGAGTTGATGCTGGCATAATATTCACCAGCCTTGGTCAGAGAACCGTCCTTGTAAAGCTTAGAGGGGTCGCGCTCCTCGTTCCAATAGTAGTAACGTTCTATGCAGTCGTTATCGTTCAGTACAGGGCAGATACGCTGCAACGTCTCAGCATTCTGGTTTTCTGTAACGCCACTGGCGAAAGCTCCGTTGTTATTCCATGAAGCGCCCCATACCCACTCGGAAATCCAGACGGGACGACCTGTGGAATTGGTCCAGTTCTTGATGGTGCCAAAGTTGCTCTCAGGCCAGTAGCAATGCAAGTCTATGATATCACAACGCCAACCGCGCGCATCTATACTGTCAATAAAACGTTTGAGGTACCCTGTGCCGTTGGTATAGTCGCTTCCGTCCCATGAAGAGGGCGAGCACAGACGCATACCTGTAGCCATCAAGTCCTCCCAGTTGGCCAGTATAGCATCCACATCCTCTGTCTTACCCTTGGGATCATCTGCGGTATTCATAGGTTCGTTGTTGGTCTTCATATGAGGAGATGAGGTACAGGCTCCAAGGGAAGAGGGCGAAGGATAGTTCTCATAAATATGATGAGGAACATTCTCCACATCAGGCGACATATCATCCGTTGTGCCCCACGTATAAGTACTGGTAACGTTCAGCGCTGAGCACATAGCATTGTCACCACCCCTTGCTGCCAACTGAGACTTGCCCGTGTCATACCATTTAAAGATACGATAGGAAGAAATCTTCTGGTCGAGCACAGCAGGAAGGCTGGCAATCTCCAAGTCCTTACTGGCTGCAATAAAGCATCGGCTGTAGCCGCGTCCCTTGGCGAGTGTAGAGAATGTCACCATATAGCCTCTCTTCAGTTTGAAAGAGCGGATGCGGTTGTTCAGTTTCTTGGCAGTGAGGGTGTTCATATACCCATTAGAGTTCTCCGTGCCGAAATCATTACAACTCTCACCCTCGTAATTCCGCTCGGAATAAACGGTCAGCGGTTTATAGTTCCTTCCGTAAGGCATGATGATGCACCCACGGTTGTAAAGCTTCACCTGACAGTTGTTGTTATTGACTGCCTTAGCACCGTTTATCTGAATCTTTCCGAGCCATTTGCTGATAGCCTCGGATGGTTTAACCTGCATCAGGATAACAACGGCATGGTCTGTATTCTCAATATTCACCAGTCCGTCATCCGTAAAAGGTGTGGCATTGG
>JAEEGL016068231.1_pt1 | contig 15258 bp, 9 predicted proteins | sample 9134231 | NCBI WGS metagenome assembly JAEEGL01 (sample SAMN16246548, study PRJNA631951) | gut metagenome | biome: gut microbiome; feature: rumen; material: fiber-attached | host: Bos | place: Iran: Karaj | collected 2018-10 | reverse complement strand
CCCATCGCTTCTAAGGATTCTAATACTTGGGAGAATCTCTTTTGGCTAGCTTCAGAAATATAAGCGCTCATCTTTGGAGCATCTTTGACAATTTCTTGATCGCTTGGAACTTTGCAGTCTAAGATTCTCAAAGGATTGATTTGATATCTCATTCTGCAGTCTTCACACATGTTTTCAATCTTATCCTTAAAGAAATCTTTAAGAGCGGCACGATAAGCATCACGAGAAGCTTCATCACCTAAGGTGTTAATCTTAATGGTGACATTTTGTAATCCTAAGCTTTGAAGAATTGTATAGGCTAAGGAAATGACTTCCACATCAGCGTATGGAGAAGCATGTCCTACGGACTCCACGCCAAATTGATTGAATTGGCGGTATCTTCCTAATTGTGGCCTTTCATAACGGAAGACTGGTCCACAGTAATAGAACTTTAATGGTAATTCGCTAATCGGTAAAAGTTTATTTTGAACGATTAAACGCATGATACCTGCGGTAAATTCTGGACGAAGGGTTAAACTTCTTCCACCTTTATCGTCAAAAGTGTACATTTCTTTTCTCACGACATCGCTGCTTTCACCAACACCGCGAACGAATAATTCACTATGTTCAAGCACTGGAGGTCTCACTTGTTTAAAAGCGAAGAAAGAAGCAATTTGGCTCATGACGTTTTCAACATATGAGTAGTTTTCTGCTTCACCACCAATGATATCGTGTGTACCTTTAACATTGATAATTCCCATAATATATTTCCTTTCGTAATTAATTTATTAATTAGTGGGTTACTCTTGTGATCGAGTAAACACCATTTACAGACCTAAGGATATTGAACACATCGTTAAGTCTTTTGGCATCGCTCACCATGAGCGTTGCGCTGATATCCACGCCACCCACGTTATTTAAGCGAGCATGCAAGTTATTAATGCTCACCTTTGCAGATGTAAGCGTAGACATAATATCGACGATTAAGTTGTTTCTATCACCCGCTTGGATGAGAACATCCACTGGGTAAGTCGCAAACTCAATATCATCTCTCCATAAAACTTCCACGAGTCGTTGTGTTTCATTGACGACATTTGGACAGGATTTACGGTGGACCGCAATACCTTTACCTTTGGTAACATATCCAACAATATCGTCTCCTGGGATTGGTGTGCAGCAGTTAGATAAGCTAATTGCAATCTTACCAACACCGCGGCAATATACAGGACAGTTATCACCGGATTTAGTTTTCACTCTACCGCCTGTAGGAAGTTGTACAGGACGTTTAATGTGTAAGAAGTCAATAATCGCACTTGGAACTGGTTTTCTGCCAGCAATGCCGACGAATAAGTCTTCAACATTATCGAATCCAAAGTGGTCGAGAAGTTTTGGATCTTCGAGATATTTCATCATCTCTTCTTCTTCAACCGCACGATCATGGAAGGCATCTAAACAAGATTGTTTTCCTTTGGAAATCTTATCTTCTCTAATGAGTTCAGCGTTCTTTTTGGCGATATATTTCTTCACTGCGGATTTCGCAGCGTTAGATTTAACAAAGTCGAGCCAACCTTCACTTGGTGTGGAGTTCTTACCGGTCTTAATTTCCACTAAGTCACCAGTTTTAAGAATGGTGTTAAGTGGGACCATCACGCCATTAACGAGTGCACCGACACATGTATCACCAACACGGGTATGGATGTGATAGGCGAAGTCAACTGGAGTGCTTCCCTGTGGGAGTTCCACGACTTTTCCTTTTGGTGTGAAGACATAGACATTAGCTTCAAAGATGTCATGGGTAAGGTTATCCATGTATTCTTTCGCATCGCTATGTTCATCAGAATTGGACATAGAGACAAAGTCTCTGAACCAGTGAAGTTTGTTTTCAATTTCCTGTTGCTCTTTGCGGGAGTTATAACCATTGCCTTCTTTATATGCCCAGTGGGCGGCAATGCCTGTTTCCGCAATCTTATCCATTTCTTCGGTTCTGATTTGGACTTCATAAAAGTTTCCATCACCACCGACGACTGTGGTATGTAAGGATTGATACATGTTTGCCTTAGGCATAGCGATATAATCCTTAAAACGTCCAGGAACTGGTTTATATGATTTATGAATTAAACCGAGGATTTCGTAACATTGAATCTCTGTTTGAGTAATGATACGAAGCGCAAGGATATCATAAATTTCATCAAATGGATGGCCTTTGATATACATCTTTCGATAAATCGAATAAATGGATTTAACACGAGATGAGATATCAAATGGAATGTTATGTTCAAATAAAATATCCGCAATCTTCTTCTTTAAGTTATCAAGGGACTTACCCATAGTCTTTGCTTTCTTAGAAAGAAGTTTGGTAATTTCTTGATATCTTGTTGGTTGTAAATATTTAAGACATAAGTCTTCAAGTTCAGATTTAATAACATCAAGACCTAAGCGGTGTGCGATCGGCACAAAGACGTCCATTGTTTCATTAGAAAGTGCTAATTGACGGTCTGGGTTAAGCGCATCTAATGTGCGCATATTGTGTAATCTATCAGCGAGTTTGATTAAGATAACACGAATATCTTTAGCCATACCTAAGAAGATCTTTCTATGGTCTTCGGCTTCGAACTCTTCACTTGTTATCTTTGATAACTTTAATCTTTGAATCTTGGTTAAAGAGTCAACGATACTCGCGACTTCTTCGCCCCATCTCTTTTTGATGTCTTCAATAGATGTGTCTGTATCTTCTACGACATCATGTAATAAACCTGCGGCAATTGTTTTAGGACCGCAGTGGAGATTAGCGAGAATATAAGCAACTTCGATTAAATGATGGTAATAAGGCTCACCACTTCTTCTTAACTGGCCTTCGTGCTTCTCCATGATAAAATCATAGGCTTCACGAATCTTGGCTTTGTCTTCAACAGAAGTAATGTAAACAGAATAAACATCCTCTACTTCTTCAAATGTGTGTAGAGGATATCCACCATTAACTTTTAATACTTTGCTATTTTCCATATACAAGAATATCTTACAACCTTTCATTTATTTTATAAAGAAAATAAAAGGAATATCCCTTTAAGAACAAAAGAAAAAGCCCATAAAATGTGCTTTATCTTTCCTCGAATTGGAGTTTATACAGTTTGTAATAATAGCCGTGATTTTTAAGTAATTGTTGATGCGTACCGCGCTCCGCAATCTCGCCATTTTGTAAGACGATAATCTGATCGGCTTTTTGCACTGTGGAGAGACGGTGAGCGACGATTAACATTGTACCAATGTTCTTAATCTTTTCTAAAGAGTCTTGGATTAAGACTTCGGTCTCAGTATCGATGTTTGCGGTCGCTTCATCGAGGATGAGGATTTGTGGTTTATGAATAACTGTTCTCGCAAAGGATAAGAGTTGTCTTTGACCTTGAGAATAGTTCTCGCCTCTTTCAATAACTTCCTCATCATATTTATTTGTGAGTTTGTTAATGAATTGATCAGCGTTGACATAACGACAGGTTTCTTCGATATCTTCCATCGTGAATCTATCATCTTTCAAGGTGATGTTATCTTTGATAGAACCACTGAATAAGAAGACATCTTGTAGCATTTGACCGATGGCTTTTCTTAAGGATTGAATCTTAATCTTTTTAATGTCCATTCCATCGATGAGAATTTGTCCCTTTTGGATTTCATAGTTACGGACAATGAGACTTAAAATTGTTGTCTTACCTGCACCTGTCGCACCAACGAACGCACATGTCTCACGAGGATTGATGGTAAAGGAGACATCTTTGAGAATCCATTCATCTTGCTTATAAGCAAACCAAACGTTTTTGAACTCGATTTTTCCTTCGAAATGATCGATTTCTACGGCATCTGGAGCATCTAACACCTCAGGCTTAACATCCATAAGGTTGAATAGTCTTTCGCTTGCGGTAACCGCTCTTTGGATACCATTGAGTTGGTCAGCGATATTTTGGATAGGATTGAAGAATTTACTTAAGTAGAGATAGAATGCCACCACTTCACCAGCGCCGATAATTGTTTGTAAGGCAAATGTGAATGTCACTGCGACTGCGGCGAAGTAAATAAAGGAAATAAGTGGACGATAAATGCCAAAGGCAATTAAGACTTTGTAACGGACTTTTCTTAAGGCATCGTTCTTCTTAGTGAATTCTTTGTGTTTTCTCTTTTCTTGGTTAAAGATTTGGATAATCTTCATACCAGATAAGCTTTCATTTAAGAAGGTATTGAGGTCGGAGATGTATTGTCTTTCTTGTGTGAAGATCTTATGAATAATCTTTCTAAATATCATCGAAATCGCGAACACGACGACCACGAATGCGAGCATCACTAAAGATAACTTCCAAGAAATATAGAACATCATTCCATAGACACCGAATATCATTAAGATATTCTTAATCAAATTAACAAGGATTGATGTGAATAATTCTGATAAGGAAGCTGTGTAGGAAACCACTCTGGTGACTAAGGAACCAACTGGCATGTCATTGAATTGGTTTTGTGACATGTGCAAGATGTGATTAAATACTTCTTCACGAAGTTTTAAAACGATTCTTTGACCAGCTTTTTGAAGAATCATCGCTTCAAAATATGTTAAGAGTTGGAAAATAACCGCTAACACCACTTGTCCAATCGCAATCATGAGAATGATTTTTAATGTTTGGTCGGTTGGATTTTGTAGGGTATTTGTTAAGTGCTCCATGAAAAGTGGGAAAACAATATCAATTGCCACACCGACGAAAACGAGTAGGAAGGCAAATAATAATGAAACCCATTCTTTCTTCACATATTGCCATGTGCGCTTGAAAAGAATCTTACGAGGTAATTTTCTATCGCCTTTTAATTTGTCTAAATCTTCACTAGCCATATTAATCATTACCTCCTTCCACTTCTTTTTCTAACTCTTGGAGATAAACCATCTTTTGGTATGTTGGTGAGGTCTTTAAAAGTTCTTTATGAGAACCATAAGCTTCAAGTTCACCATCATTTAAAACGATGATCTTATCTAAGTGACTAACCGTGGAAACACGAGAAGCAACCACTAAAGTGGTTTTGCCTTTTCTTTCCTCACGGATGTTATGCAAAATTGTTTCTTCTGTCTTCACATCCACTGCGCTGACAGAGTCATCTAAAATCATAATAGGAGCGTTCTTCGCGTACGCTCTTGCAATAGAAATTCTTTGTTTTTGACCGCCTGAAAGGGTGACACCTCTTTCACCAGAAACGGTGTTATATCCTTCTTTGAAACCAGTGATGTCTTTATTGATATCGGCAAATTGTGCACTTTCAATAATCTTATCCATGGTCATATCTTCGTTAGCAAAAGAGACATTGTTAGAAATCTTGTCGCTAAATAAGAAGTTATCTTGTGGGACATAAGCAATATTGTTTCTTAAAGAAGTGATATCACAATCCATCAAGTTAATACCATCGATTTCAATCGCGTTATCTTCGATATTGTATAAGTGTAACAAGGAGTTAACTAATGTGGTTTTGCCACATCCAATCTTTCCAACAATACCAACGGTTTCGCCTTCATTTATCTCTAAAGAGATATTCTTCAATGATGGAGTGCTACTTCCTGGATATGTGAATGAGAAATTATTGAATTTGATGTGCCCAGAAACATTCTTTAAAACAACCGCACCATCACGGCTATGAATCTCTTCTTCTTCATCGAGGAACTTGGTGATTCTCTTTAAAGAAGTTGTTGCTCTAGAGTGCATAGAAATAATTTGTCCTAAAGCGATCATTGGCCAAATCAATAAATCGAAATATCCAGTGAATGTGACCAATTTGCCTAATGCCATATTCACTTTGTGACCGAAGATTACTACTGGGTTACCAGTGACATATGAATAAACAAACCAGCCACCAAATCCCATGATGATACTAATGACAACCGAAATAATAATTTCGATTGCGACATCAAACGCCACAGAAATACGAGCAAAGGAAATGTTCACGTCTTTATCTTTTCTCGCCATCTTTGCGAAAGCGTGTAATTGTTGAGTTTCCTTAACAAACGCTTTAATAACACCGATACCGGTGAATGTTTCTTGAGACAAATCATAGAGACTATCGAAAGATTTTTGTCTCATATCCCATTTCATAGACATGATCTTTTCGACGAATAATCCCCAAATAATAATTAAAACTATTGGAATAAAGGCAATGATTGATAATGCCCAGTCAAGCATCACCATTTTCACAATGACGAACACTGACATAAATGCGGCGTCAACAAGCATAATTGTGCCCCAACCAAAGAAGTCACTTAAAACTTCAATATCATTGGTGAACCACGCCATAACGGTGCCAACTTTATTCTCGTGATAATATCTTTGGGATAATCTAGATGCTTTAAGGAACATTTGTTCTCTTAAATTTGCTTCAATTTTGAAACTAGCATGGAAGATGGTAAAACGCCAGAGCATTCTACCGAGCATCATCACACCAGCAATAACTAATGTGGCGATGACGATATAGATAAGACGAGCTTTCATCTCATCGGTTAATACACCGTTGGCCTTAGTTAATATATCAACGATTTCTCCTAAATATTCCGGAGCAAATAATTGTGCTATATCAACCATGACTAAAGCCGCCACTCCAATAATGAAGAAGATGGCGTACTTGAGATAATATTTGTTGATGTAGCGTCCGAATAACATAATTTTAAGTTAATTAAATTAACTTCCTACAAGTTTATCACAATATACAAAATAAACAACACAGGAAGAAATAAACAGCAACAAAAAAGCGGACTTTTCATCCGCTAAATTGTAAATCTTTGAAGGTTAATAAGTTACTTGCTGGATCTAAAGGTTTTAACATTAAAATCTAATGACTTCATACCCTTGAAGTAAGACACTTTTAATTTTCCGATGAAATCAACAAAATCTAAATCTTCGAACTTATTTTTGCTAATGCCAAATCCAGTTAATTTATTGCTGCTTCCGATATAGGATAATAAGTGTTCACCGGTCTTGGAGAAGGTTAGTGAATCAACACGGATTCTCTTAAGTAAGAGAGTCGGCGCTTTCCAACTCTCACCAAAAGGTGAGAATGTTTGAATTAATGCATAGTTATCATCATTGATCTCGGTTAAGCCGATTTCCACTTCATCTTCTTCTTCCACTTCTAATGGATTTTCATTAGTGAATTTGATGAATCTTCTTTTGAATTCTTCGAAGTCTTTTTTATAGATTGAGCAACCACCCGCTAAGGCATGTCCACCTGCGGTAAGCACTAAGTCAGAACAAGAATTAAATGCCTTAACAACATTAAATCCTTCTGGTGCACGGCAACTGCCTTTTAAGACTTCAGCGTCCTTTTCTTGTGTAAACACAATTGTAGGTTTACGAACTTTGGAGCAAATACTATTTGCAATTAATCCCATGATTCCTTCTTTGACATCGCTGATAATGACAATTGCACTATCATCAACGTTGACATCAGGCATATTTTCTTCTGCGAGTTTACTCTCAGTTTTTCTTTCATCGTTAGTCTTCACAATCCAAGCATAGAGTTTGTTAACAATACTCATATCTGGGGTGACGAAATATCTAACGATATGATTGATGCTTTCATTATCTAATAATCTTCCTAATGCATTAATCTTAGGAGCGATTCTCATACCGATTGCGTTTTCATCATAAACGCCATCTTCTTTTAATAAGTCGATAGGATAGAATTCTCCTTCCTTATAGTTTTGGAAGACGAGTCTTAAGAAACGACGATTATAGTCAAGTAGAGGCATCATATCGCTAATTAAAGAAATTGATGCTAATGTTGATAAATATTTATCAAAACGGCCTAATAAGGCCCAAGAAAACATAAAGGAAACAAATCCTGCGCTTGTGGCAACTTCACCAAACTGACTATAGGATGGATGAATAATAACATCTGCGTTAGGGACTACTTCTGGAACGGTATGGTGGTCAATAACTAAGACTTTGACGCCTTTTTCTTTCAAATAAGCAATTGACTCATTCGCGGAGATTCCGTTATCCACAGTAATCACTAATTTTATGCCCTTAGAGACGATTTCTTCCGCTTTACTAACTGTGATGCCATATCCATCATTATAACGGTTAGGAATGTAGAATAAAGGCACTACACCAAGAGTTAATAAACTCTTAACAACAATGGATGTGGACATGATGCCATCAGCGTCATAATCACCATAGATAAAGATTTTATCTTTATTAGTAATCGCTTCTTTAACTAAAGCCACTGCTTTATCCATATCTTTGAACTCATGACCAGCAGCAAAGGAATCGATACTTACAGGAGCAATCAATTCGTTATATCCCTTTTCATCGATTTTATAGTGCTTTAATAAACGTTCAAATAATGTGTCTTTCATATTGCGTAAAAAGGCCACCTATGAGGCAGCCTAATTGTTTTAGTCGTTAATACCAATGAAGGTTCTTTCTTCAGGTTCCGCAGAGTGAGGTGTTTTGACGACCTTTTTCTTTTTCTTGCGTTTGAAGAGGTTGGTGAATTTGTCCATGTTAACTTTAGAGAACAACTTGTAGAAGAGTTGAGAAACTGGACCATAGAGTGTTGTTTCTAAGAATGTCACAAGGATGACACCAATAACGAGGACTAAGAACATCCAAGCATTTCCACTGGCACCAAATCCGAAGAAGTTGATGGCGATATAAATAGCAAGGACGCTAAGTAATAAGATTGAGGAATAGGCTAAGGAATTAGCTCTCACCATGATAGCGTTTCTATTTTCAATAGAACCATCGTGGTTCTTATCTTCTAAGACCAATTCTCTTTCTCTATTCATGAAGAAGATACCCACTACTAATCCAAAGAATGCGATAACTGGTAAGACAACGATGGAATAGTTGAGTACTGCTAAGTGTCCAACACGGATAAACGCTAATGCGCCAGCGGCGATTGCGGTCACGCCTGTAGGAACGATTAATGTCGCTAAGCCGCGTGATAAGCGATATCTGATTAATAAATAGACAGCACTAACTGCTAAACCGACTAATGTACCCCAAATGATTGGGAAGAATTCAGGTTGTTCTGTAGAAACAGATTTAACATCTTTTAATGATGTAGTAAGAATTTCATCATCTAAGCTATCATCGATAGATGTCTTTAATAAGTTTTCAATACTTCCAGCGCTATAAACTAATTCATTAGTTTCATCTTCTAAATCAGCATCGTAGTAAGCGTTGTATTTTTCTTGATCGAAGACTTGGTTTAATTTAACAACACAGTATCTACGATAAAGTGTGGTTTCGATACCTTCTTCTTTGACTGTTTCTTCGCTTTCTTCATAAACGACATCGTCAACCATTGTAGACATGGCTGTGGCTTTAGAAGTATCTTCACCTTGATAGATGAATGTCTTTTCTAAAGTTTCTCTGACGATTGTTTCGTTAATTGGAGCATTTTCAATCTTACTTTCGAAGAAGATTTCTGTGTATTGAGCTTCGCTAGATTTAGCGTTGAATTCTTTGCTGTTGTTCTTAAGAACACCAAAGGTGACCATACCTGCGATACCCGCTACTAATAAGACTGCAGCAATAATACCAACTGGTTTTTTCTTATGGGTGAAATCTTTATCAGCGTAACTGCCGAAGAATGTTTGTTTTTCTTCTTTTAAGAGGTTTGGAACTCTCTTAGAATCGATACCAAACATTTCGTATTTGCCTTGTAATTTTGTGGCATTTGTAACTAACCACATTAAGCCTCTTAAAACTAATAAGTTTAAGATGAGTGAGACAAGACCTCCGATAACGGAGATAATAGCAAAGCTTCTCATTAAAGCTCCACCGAAGATGTATGCGAAGACGCCAAGGATGATTAAGACAACGTTGACATCTAAGATTGGTAATAAGGATTTTTTCGCCGCTTCAGAGTTGGCTTTCTTTAAAGAACGACCACGATACGCTTCATCTTTTAACTTTGTTAAATAGATAACATTAGAAGCAAGTGCGGCAACCGCAACAGCCACTAAAGCGATTAAACCAGCAGCGTTGAATTCTGCGGTGAATAAGATGATGCTTGCGACACCAGCGAAGACACTACCAATTGTGGTTGTAGCTAATGCTAATGCGCTTAAGCGATAGAAGACCGCGGCTAATAAGGATAAGACGACAATACAAACGATTGTGGCTCTTAATGTTGCGGACCATGCGAGTTGTGGGCCAGAAGCAGCAATATCAATTAATGTTTCTGTTGTAGCGCTGACGTTTGTGGAATATAAGAATGTAACTTTGTATTCTAATTCACCACTATTAATTAAGGCGACATAGTATCTAGCGGTATCGAAGGCTTTTCTGACTTCAGAAGCTTCGTATTGGCCATTGCTATTGACGTCTTGAATGTTAACGTAAGCAGTTAATTTATCGATCTCTTTATCTTCTTCTTCAAGTTTTTGAAGTTCAGCGATATCGAAATTCATGAATACTTTTTGAGCGACTTTCTCATCGTAATTTTCATTATCGGAAATTGTGTAGGAGAACTTATCGCCTTCGGCGTAATCGTGCCATAAGTATAAATAATATGTTTCTGTTGTTGTGGCTTCTTCGCCTTCGCCTTCAGTAGATGTTTCGGCGTATTCTGTCTTACCATCTTCTTTAGCTTGTTTAACAACATCATATAATTCTTTGAAGTGATCACCGACTGGGATGTTGATTGATGGATAATCATTCTTGGTTTCCATATAAGCATCACCAGTAAGGAATTTTTCTTCTTCGTTTGCGTTATTTAAAACTGGGGCATCATCGGCTCTGGAGGAGAGGGCTAATGAACCATTAAATGTCATTAAGTTTTGAATATTTCTATAGTTAGAATCGTTATCTTGTTTTAAAACAACTTTAACTGTGTCATGACCTTCAGTAAAAACTTCGTAGTTTGTAATTTTTAAAGCATCAAGCCGTTTCATCATGATATTAGCAATAGCTTCTGATGGAACTTCACCATTTTCGGTTGTTGCATCTAAATCTAAAGGGTTGCCGGTTTCCTTATCTTCAAGACGGAAAACCATTTCTTTGCCATCGGCATATTCGATATTTGAGGTGCTTTGTTTGAATACGTTAGAGAATGTCGCACCCATTAATACTAATGAGGCGCCTGTGAGTATAACGTAAGACCACAATCTTCTCATATAATTTCCTCCTGTATATACAAAAAATACATATGCGCTTTGCGCGTCATTAAAAACTATATACTAATTGTTTGTGCATTTCAATAAAAAATGCGCACGTACATAATGCGCATAAGATTTTATCTTAGAATAATGAACCCTGATGGGATATCTTCAAGTGTTTGTAGGCTTTTGGCGAAGCCACTCTTCCACGAGGAGTACGATCAATGAATCCAATTTGTAAGAGATATGGTTCGTAGACGTCTTCTAAGTTCATGATTTCTTCACCAATCGCGTTAGCTAAGGTATCAAGACCAACTGGTCCACCATTGAAACGTTCGATTAATGTTCTTAAATAACGGATATCAACATCATCTAAACCGATATTATCGACCTTTAACGCATTGAGTGCTTCCAAGGCATCATTAACATCAATTTCGTCTTTACCTTTGAAGTTTGCGAAGTCACGAACACGTTTAAATAAGCGGTTGGCAATACGTGGAGTTCCACGACTTCTTTTGGCAATCTCTATCGCTGCTTCATCGCTGATTTTTGTGTTGAAAACTCTCGCGGTTCTTTTAACTATTTGTTCGACTTCATCAATGTCATAAAAATGGAGTTTTTCGGTTATACCGAATCTCTCTCTTAATGGAGCGCTTAAATCACCTGCTCTGGTGGTCGCACCAATGAGGGTAAATGGAGGTAAATTTAGTGTGATGGCTTTGCCGTTCATATCACGGTTAATAACCACAGAAAATTTGAAGTCTTCCATCGCTGTATAAAGTGATTCTTCAACGATCCTTGGGATTCTATGAATCTCGTCAATGAAAAGAATATCGCCTGGTTCAATCGCTGATAGAATAGCCGCTAAATCACCAATCTTTTCAATACTTGGTCCACTGGCGACATGGATATGTGCGCCCATCTCGTTTGCGATGACATAAGCTAGGGTAGTTTTGCCTAATCCTGGAGGACCATAGAAAAGCAAGTGATCTAATGGTTCATCTCTATGAAGTGCAGCACCAATAAAAACCTTAAGGTTTTTCTTTAAGTCTTTTTGACCGACATACTCATTTAAAAGTTGGGGTCTTAATGAGACTTCTTCTTGGGTTTCACTTGAATCAATGTGCGCATCTAATAAGCGTGACATATTTATTTCCTCAATTTGCTAAGAGCGATACGAAGAATATCTTCAGATGATGCTCCTGGTTCATTAATGGTTGCTAAAACTCTATCAATAGCGGCACCTTTAAATCCTAAGCCTTTAAGGGCTTCATAAACATCTTCATAAACACCTGGATCGCCTTTACTGCCACCAGTTAATTCACCTTTCAAATCTAAAATGATTTGCGCAGCAGCTTTAGCACCGATACCTGGTAATTTTTTCAAATAAGCAACGTTGTTGCTTGCGATAGCGTTAACCACTTCTGCTGGGGTTGTAGAAGAAAGCGCACCAATCGCGGATTTTGGACCAAGTCCTTTAACTTTGATAAGGGATAAGAAAACTGATTTTTCGTCTAATGAAGTGAAACCAACTAAATATTGTTCATCTTCTCTGACCACATTATATGTGTAGACTAAAACTTCTTCGCCGACTTGATAATCGTCGATATGAGACACTAAAACCTGATAACCGACATTATTAACGTCGATCACCACTGTATCTTTGTCTATTAATGCAACACGTCCTTTGAGAAAGTAAATCATAAGTCCCCTCCTTATCGATATACCATAATAAATAAAATAATGAATATGAGAGATAATATGGCTGCGCTTAACGAAGCGACAACTATTAACTCAGTCTTATTTTTCATAATCCCTTATATATTCCACAGGTGTAGGTATAGGCGCACGTTTGTGTTCGCTTATACGATGGAGATATTCAATTCTCTCTTTCACTTGCGGGTCGACTTCTTTTCCTAAAAGGAAATCATCTAAGTCTTTGTATTTGACACCCATCTCAACTTCATCGGTTTGGCCTTCAAATAAGCCAGCGCTTGGAATGCGTTCCGCTAAATAAGAAGGAACGCCTTTGAGTTTAGCAGCTTGAACAACTTCACCTTTGGTGAGATAGACAATTGGTAATAAATCAGCGGCACCATCACCATATTTGGTGAAGTAACCGGTATATCTTTCATCCGCATTATCTGTACCTAAGACTAAACTCTTGTTAGTTTGGCCATAAGCATAAAGAACAGTCATACGAATTCTAACTTTTAAATTGGATAAGCTAAGAGCGTCTAATGTGATGCCTTGTCTTTTAAGTTCATCTACAGTTTCGTGGAAAGAATTACTACAATCCACAACTAAATATCTAAGATCTAATGTTTCAGCGAGTTTAACTGCGTCTTCAACATCCTTTGGATTGCTATCGATTGGCATCATGATGCACATGAGTTTTTCTCTACCGACAGCATTCTTGGTTAAAGCTGCGGTTAAAGAAGAATCCACGCCACCAGAAAGACCTAAGACATAGCCTTGTTGATGGCTATCTTCTAAATAGTCTTTTAAGAACTCTTCGATAACTGTTAAGTATTGTTCTAATTTCATATTAACGATAATATTCGAATTGGAAATCGTCTAAATAGACGATATCTCCATCATCCGCTCCTAATTTCTCTAATTCGTCATCCACTTTGAGTTTTCTTAATTTGGTCATTAACACCATCATGCCCTCATCAGTGGTTATATTGGTCATCTTGTAGAATTTAATAATCTTATCACCGAGGATACGGTATTCATGGGAAGAAACCTTTTCAATGGTGAATTCTTTTTCTTCTTCAGGAAGTTCGTATAACTTGGTATCGAGTTCTTCTTCCGCTTCATCATAAAGTGGGAAGGCAGGAGTTTTGTCTAATAAGTCAGCGACTTTATATAAAACTTCTTCAATTCCTTCATCGGTTAATGCGGAAATAGGAATAATCTCTTGTTTAACTTTCTTTTTGAAGGCTTTGAGTTTTTCTTCTGCGCCTTCTTCATCCATCTTAGAACCGACTAAGATACATGGTCTTTTATCTAAACCAAATCCATAGGATTTAAGTTCATTATTAATTACTTTATAGTCTTCGATTGGATCACGTCCAGATTCACCAAAATCAATGACGTGAATAATAACGCGGCATCTTTCAATGTGTCTTAAGAATTGAAGACCTAAGCCCTTACCTTGATGTGCACCTTCAATTAAACCTGGAAGGTCCGCCATAACGAATGAACGGCCATCTTTAGTTTTAACGACACCAAGATTTGGTACGATTGTGGTAAATGGATAATCAGCGATTTCTGGTTTTGCGGAACTAACCACACTTAAAAGTGTGGACTTACCAACGCTTGGGAATCCGACTAAACCAACATCCGCTAATAATTTGAGTTCGAGAATTAATCTCTTTCTTTCACCAGGTTCACCGTTTTCAGCGATCTTTGGTGTTCTATTAGTTGGGGATCTAAATGCGGAGTTACCTCTGCCACCACGGCCACCTTTTGCGACTCTGATGATTTTGCCATCTTCATTTAAATCACCTAAGAATTTATGTCCTTCTTCTTCGAAGATAACTGTTCCGACTGGAACATCGATTGTGACATCTTCTGCATATTTACCGAATTGGTTTTTAATTCCACCCTTTTCTCCATCATTACCGATAAAGGTTTTGCTATGACGGAAATTAAGAAGTGTGTTGATTTTAGAGTTCGCTCTTAAAAAGATAGAAGCACCTCTACCACCGTTACCTCCAGCAGGACCGCCTTTTGGTACGTATTTTTCACGAAGAAATGCGATGGCACCATCGCCACCTTTTCCACTTCTAACTTCAATGACAACTCTATCGATAAACATACTTTTACAATAGTCCACTTATATTATATATAAAGCAAAAGAAAAAGACCACAATTAAGTGGTCTTATTTTTATTATTATCGCTTATTTTTCTGCGACAACAACTCTTACACAAGTGCGATCTTTTCCAAGACGTTCATAACGAACAACACCGGAAGCTGTAGCGAAGATTGTATCATCTTTGCCTCTCTTGGTATTTTCACCTGGATAAATTCTAGTTCCTCTTTGACGATAGATAATGCTACCGCAATGGCAATATTGTCCATCAGCGACTTTAGCACCGAGACGACGACCAGCGGAATCACGACCGTTTTTAGTTGAACCAACACCTT
>JAEEGL014524311.1_pt1 | contig 15258 bp, 6 predicted proteins | sample 9134231 | NCBI WGS metagenome assembly JAEEGL01 (sample SAMN16246548, study PRJNA631951) | gut metagenome | biome: gut microbiome; feature: rumen; material: fiber-attached | host: Bos | place: Iran: Karaj | collected 2018-10 | reverse complement strand
TTGTAATTTGACTTTATCATCATTAAGAGCATTAGTTTGTACTTTAAAAAAATTAGTTTCAGTTCTATCATTTTGAATAACTCTTTTTAAATCTTTATCAAAATTAGAAAGATCATCCATAATACTTTTACATAATTCATTGCATTTTTCTTTTATTGTTCCTTCTAAATTTGATAATCCACCTTTCATCATCATTGAACTTTTTTTATTTTCATTTAATCCTTGTCTTAACTCTGCTATATCTTTTTCCATTTGTCTTATTCTCTGTTTTATTGGATGAAATTTACTTGTTATTCCTATTGTGTCTACTTTTGCCTTTTCTTCTCCATCTGAATCTTCTTTAAAGTTTAAATCATCTCCTGATTGATTTTTTGACATTAAAGTTATATTTTTATATTTTATTATTTGTTTTATTTAATTTTTTTTTGAGGTTAATAAGTTTTTTATATTTGGTGGAATTTATTATTTATTATTTAATAAATATTCATATATTTGGATTTTTTACTTTTTTTTAAATTTATTTTTTCTGTTTACTATTTATTTTTTTTTTCTATTTGAAAATATTCTCCTTTAAAATTTTTGTTTTTCATTTTGATATTTGTGTCTTTTTTTTATATTTTTTTATTTATATTATCACTTTCTTTAAAAAAATTAATCTTTTTCCTAAAAAATAATAATTTTTTTTTTCCTCAAATTATTTATTTATATTTTTACTTTTTATTTTCATTTAAATTTTTTATATCTTCTTCTTTACTATATAATTAATATTTTACATAACTTATTTTTTTCCTTTTTACTTAATTCTTTGTAAAATATTTGAATTCAGATTATTACATCTTTTTTTTCATCATTTATTAAGTTTTGTATAATCTAAAAAATAAATCATGTTTCTTGAGATAAATCCATTATTTGGAAATATTCATTCTAATTTTTTTTATTTTTTTACATTTTATTTTTTGTAATTTTGTTATATTTTTAATATAAAAAAAATACAATTTAGATATATAATTTTTTTTTCTGAATATAAAAAAGACTTTGAAATATTATAAAGTTTTTCTAAGATTATCCAAGTCAATAAATTCTTTCATAATTATTTTTATAATAATTAATGATTATAAATAAGAGGTAATTTTATAATTATATATTAAAATGGGAAGAACAAAAATAATTTCTAAGTCAGTGGAAAAAAAAAATAATCAATTAGGTAAAAAACAAAAAAGAGAAGTGAAAAAAAGAGGAAAAACAATAGAAGAATCGAAAAGTAAAAAAAAAATTATAGAAAAAGTTAAATCTCTTAAAAGAGGAAAAACAATAAAAGCAAAAAAAATAAGACCAGAAAGTAGTGATGAAGAAAATAATAAATCTAATATTTCAATTGATGAAGAAAAAGAAAAAAGTAAAAGAGGAAGAAAAAAAAAAGAAACTTCAACAAAAAAGGTGGTGAAAACAAATTTAAAAACAAAAAAAATAATTAATGAAAAAAAAGAAAAATCAAAGAAAGAGAAAAAAAATATAAATAAAAAAGAAATAAAAAGGAATAAAAGTAATACAAAAATAATTGAAAAAGAAAAAAAAAATAAAAGTTCTTCTAAAAATATCAAAAAAAAAGATGAAAATATATCAGAAGAAAAAAAAATAGAATCAAAAAAAAATAAAAAAGCTTCAAAAACAAATTTAAAAACAATAGATATAAAATTACTTCCAGAAGATAAATATTTATCTATAAAATCTGATAAATTAATAGATGATTGTTGTATAATCTGTAATGAAAAAAATATTTTTAGAGCAATAAAAAATAATAATAAAAAACTATTAGAATTATGTTTAAAATCAACAAAAGAAATATATTCAATAAATTATAATCTTCCAATGTTAAAATATTTAACTCCTTTAGAATATTGTTTAAAATGTAATAATAAAGAAATGTTTTCAATATTATTAAATTATTTTAAAAAATCTCATTCAAGAGTAAAACCTCCAATTTCAAAATTAAATTATTTAAATTCAGGAAAACAAAGTATTTATACTTTTGGTTTTCAAACAAGACATATTAATTTATCTCGTGGAAATAAATTAGGTAATAATGCTTTTTTAGAAGAATCAAATAAATATGAAACATATGATAATTATAATATGAAAAAATTTTATACTAAAATTAATCAAATTCAAGCAATTTTATTTAAAGATGATGAAATTTTTGAAAAATTTAAATCATTTACAAAAATAATAAAATTAGATGAATATCAAATATTAAATTTAATATATGAGAATATAGATAAAGGAAATATAAATATAGTAGAATATTTATTAAATATATTTCCAACAAAAGAAAATTATGGTTTTAACAAATTACATTCATTAGTATCAAAACAGAAAAAAACAAATAATTTAGAAATAAAAAACAAAGCAAGTACAAATAAAATAACTCTTTCAATTCAAATAACACCAGTTCACATTTCATGTATAAATCCAAATGAGAAAATATTAGAAGAATTAATAGAGAAAGGAGGTGAAATAGAATTTCAAGATGGAAGAGGTAAAAAACCAATATCATATGCTGCAACTTGTAAAGGAACAGGACCATTAAAATTATTATTAAAAAAAAAATGTAATGTTAATGATAGAGAAAAAAATGGTTTTACACCTATATTACATGCTTGTAGAACAGGAAGATATGATAATGTTAAATTATTAATAGAAAATGGAGCTAATTTTTTACATAAACCTAAACCAGGAATGAATATGACTATTCATTATTCTTGTATGAATGATAATTATTTAGATATTGTTAAATTACTTTTTCAATATAATAATGATATTATTAATATGAATGGTTCTGGAAAAATGTCTCCTTTACATTTTGCTGTTGAAAATAATTGTGAAAAAATTGTGGAATTTTTAGTTGAAAATAATTGTAAAATTGATTGTGGAGATAAATATAAAAGAACTCCTTTATTATTAGCTGCTAAATATGGTTATACTAGAATATTAAATTATTTAATTTTAAAAGGAAGTAATGTTAATAAATGTGATAATTCTAATAATTCTCCTTTACATTATGCTTGTGCTTTTGGAAATATGGAATGTGTTAAATTATTAATTGAAAATAAAGCTAAAGTTAATGAATTAAATATGTGGAAAACTTTACCTATTGAAATTGCTTTGTTAAAAAATCATTTTGGTATTGTTAAATATTTATTAAATAATGAAAGTTTTGAAATTGATACTCCATTTAGTAATGGTAATAATATTCTTTTTCAATCTATTATTGATATTGGACCTGAAACTTTTGAGGAAATTAAATATTTTATTAATGAAAAAAAAGCTAATGTTAATTATTGTAATGATAATAAAATGAATGTTTTACATTTTTTAAGTAATTTTACTTATAGAGTTTATATTTCTAATTTTACTGATTTTGAAGAAAAAAAAAAATTGAATGAAGAAAAACATAAAGAATATATTAAAAGTTATAAAAAAACTTTAAAAGAATATATTAAATTATTTATTGATAATGGATGTGATTGTGATTTAAAAAATAATATTGGACAAAGCCCATTATTAGTAGCTTTAGAAAATAATAGTTTTTATTTTGCAATTGAATTAATTGATTTATGTAAAGATAAAATTAATATTTCTCATTTAGATAATAATAATTTAGGTATTTTTGATTATTGTGGAAAAAATGGAAATATTTTTGAAGAAGAATGTATTGAATTTATTAATAAAGTAATTGAAACTTATCCAAAAATAATTACTGATGAATTCTTAAATAAATATACTAGATATGGTAAAAATGCAATTTTATCTTTATGCTCTGATTATGCAGAATATTTTTATGAAAGATTTTATTATTTAAGTAAAGTTAATTCAGTTAAATATGTTAAAACAGAAAAAGTAAACAATAAAATCACTTATAAATTAAAATCATCAAATAAAGATAAAATAATTGATGAAACTTTAAAAACAATGAATGATTATTTAAATAATAAATTTTATCCATTATTAAATAAATTAATTTCTTTAGGTGCAGATATTAATTCAAAAACTGAGAAAAAAAAGTTTATAAATGAAAAATATGAAAATGAATATTTTAATGATTATGGTAAAATAACTCCATTAATGTATTTATTATCTTATCCTTATTCAGCAGAATTAATAAAATTAATTAATACGAATAATATAGATATAAATGCAAAAGACATTTTTGGAAAAACACCATTTATGTATTTAATATATAATAGAAATCAAATAAGAAATATATCAGAAAATGAATATGATTCCATGTTTGATTTTTTTAATAATAATAATAAAATAGAAATAGAATCAATTGATTTAAATGGCAATTCAATTTTTTCATTATGTTTATTTAAACATTATTATAAAGATTCATTAAAAATATATAAGAAACATAAATTAGAAGTAAATGTAAATCGAACAAATAATACAAATAAAAATGCATTATTAGAAGAATTAAATGTAAAAAATAAATCAAATATAAATTTTATTTTAACTTCCTTTAAAGAGAAAATAGATACAAATAATATAGATTTAAAATATAATAGAAATGCACTTCATTATACATGTATAAATACAGTAGCAACAGATGAAATTGATTTTGAAATTTTTGCAGATTTAATAAAAGCTAAAACATCAATATCTCAAAAAGATATATATGAAAGAACTCCTCTTTTTTATTTATTTATTGATGGAAAAAATAAAACTAAAACAGGAGATCCAATATCATCTTTATCATATTTATTAGAAAATTATCAAAATGAAATTAATATTAATGATGTTGATATTAATGGAAATTCACTTTTATTTTTAGCTGTAAATTCAAATGCTATTTTTTGTGTTTCTACTTTATTATCAAAAGGTGCTTTAATTAAAAATATTAAAAATAAAAATAATAATAATATTTTTAGTCTTGCTCTTCTAAGTAATTCTAATTCTATTCCTGAATTATATTCTAAAGTTAATGATGTTAATGTTTTTAAAGAAAAAATGTATGAAAATTCTCATTTTTATGAAAATGAAGTTGAGAAAAATTTTGAAAATAAAAATGAAAATGAAAAAAATTTAAATAATGATACTTTAGAAAATTTTTTTAATAATAAAAAATATAAAGCTATCATAAATGATTACAATGATTATTGGAGATATAAAAATAATGATGATAATGAAGATAATGAAAAAGATATGAAATTAGAAAAATTATTTGAAGATGAAAATGAAGGTGTTGAAAGAGTATTAAATTTTAATTGGGAAAATCAACCAAATGAAATTGGAGAAAATATATTATTTAATAAAGAAGATGAAAAAGATAATGAATATTCTAATAAAGATGAAGAGGAAGAAGAAGAAGAAGAATATAAAGGAAAAGAAGAAGAAGAGGAAGAAGAAGAAGAAAATAAAGAAGAAGATGATAATATTAATAATAAAAATAATGATAATGATAATGATGATGATATGGATGTTGATTCTAATGATGATAATTTAAGTGAAGAAAAAGAAAATTATGATTTGGAAAAAATTTCAGATAGAATGTATTTTTTTAATTATATAATTCAAATTAAGAATACTATTGAAAGTGTAATACCAAAAAATTATGGAAATTCAATATATAAAAATAGAAATAAATTAATGTTAAAAGATAAAGAAGAAAGAGAAAATGAAGATAGAAAGAATAAATATAAAAGTACATATTTTCCTATAAAAAAAATGGATGATAATGATGATGAAGAAGATGAAGAAGAAGAAGAAGAAGAAGAAAATAAAAATGATAATAAAATTATTTGTAATTCTTTATTTAAATATTGTATTGAAAAAAATAAACAAGATATAATATTTTATGTATTAAATCAAGGATATGATATTTTTTCTGCTCTTCAAGAATCAATTGAATGTAAAAAATTTAATTTTAGTATTGCTTTAACAGAAAGAATAAATGAAACTAACATAAAAAAATTACAAGGAAAAAATTCCAAAGGACAAAATTTAATACATATTTTATGTAAAAATAAAGAAATATCAGAGGAAAAAAATACAATAAAAAAATTATATGATATATTAATAAACAAAATAAAAATTAATAATAATGAATATGATAATAATGGTCATACTCCTTTATATTATGCATGTTTAAATGAAAATTATAGAATGTTAGTTTTAATAACTCAACACTTAAAATTAAAACAAATGTTATTAGATGATAAAAATCCAAATGAAACTCCATTTAAAATTTTATATCAAAAATTTGAATTTAATGAAAATGGAGGAATATCTTTTTTTTATGATATTTCAAAAGATTTAAAAATAGGATATTTAAATTATGTAACCAAATTTTTAGCAAAAAATTATAAAAAAGAAATGAAAGAAGAATTTTCAATTTCAAAAATGGAAAATAATAGTAAAAGTTCAATAGTAATAAATCAAATAATAGCATTATATGAATTATTAATTAATGAATGTAAAATAAATATTATGAGTAAAGATTCAGAATTAAATGATTCATTTTCTTATTGTGCTTTATATAATAATTATGATTTTATGTTTGATATTTTAATGAAAGAAAAAAATATAAAATATGATGAAGTTAATAATAAAGGAAAATCTTTAATTCATTTATTAATTACTCCTGATGGAATTGGTTCTTATCAAAATGAAAAATTTTTAGAAAAAGCAATTGAATCAGGATTTAAATATGACATTAAAGATTTTGATAATAAAACTCCTTTAGATTATTCTATTGAATATAATTATGAAAATTTAACTAACATTTTATTGAAAGCATATAATTTAAATGAAAAAGATATAAATATGAAAGAAGAAAATAATAATTCAATTATTATAAAATATAATTATGAAGAAGACAGCCAAAATTATTATAAAAATATTATTCAACCTTTTATGAATATAAAAAATGTTGAAAATAAAAATAAACTTTTAGAAACTTTAGTCACAAAACATTGTGATCTCAAAAGAGAAAATTATAGAGTTTGTGTTGATGAAAATAATATTCCATATAATATAAATTTATCAAAAGTTGATATTAACAGATATCAATATGGAGAATTTTTTTTTTATAAAATTCAATTATTACATAATATTAAAAGAAATATGTTTAATTTAATTACAAGATGGGGAAGATTTGGAGAAATTGGATTACATCAAAATACTCCTTTTATTACTTTTGAAGAAGGAGTTAAAGAATTTAAAAAAGTTTTTTCTTCTAAAACTGGAAATGATTGGGACAAAATTAAAAATAATTTTGATTCATTTGAAAAAAAAAATAAAAAATTCAATTTAGTTAAATTAACTAGTGATCAACCAGATATATTAAATATTACTCAATTTTTTAATAAAGAAATGAAAAATATTAAATTTTCTCATATTAAAAGTAATATTGAAAATGAAAAAATAAGAGATTTATTTAATTATTTAATTGTAAATGCATTTAGTAGTAGATTTGGAAATAAAAATAGACATTATTATTCAAGAAGAAATTACTATAATAATGAAAATGAAGAACAATCAGATTTTTCAATGATGTATTTTAAGGAAGAAAGTTTAAATAAAGCCTTTCAAATTTTAAATGAAATTGGAGATAATATAAATAAAATAAATAAATTAAAAGATAATAAAAAAAATTTGAAAATTTCTGAGAAAGAACTATCAAATGAAAAAAGTGATTTAAATAAAATTTTAGAAGAGTTAAAAGAATGTAATAAAAAAATATTACATTTATCAAATGAATATTATGAATTAATACCATTTACAAAACCAATAAATGAATTTATTTCACCAATAAATAATATGAATTCATTAAAAGAAGAAATAGATAAATGTAAATCTTATTCATATATAGAAAAAACATTAAAATTATTTCTAGGTTCATTAAATTATATAGATAAAATAAATCCAATAGATTATATATATGAATCATTAGGAATAAAAATGATAAATTTAAATATAGAAGAGACAAAAGAAAAGATATCAGAATCAAAATATTTAATAGATTATATAAAAATGACATATAATTTAAAAAAAAACATGATAACAAATATATTTAAAATAGAGAATTCAATTAATGATATAAAATTTAATCCAGAAAATAAGAAGAATAGAGTTTTATTATTTCATGGTACAAAAATTCAAAATATTTTAGGAATATTATCTCAAGGTTTATTAATATCTCCAATTGAAGCTTCATCATCAGGTTCCCTTTATGGAAATGGAATTTATTTAAGTGATTCTTTTAAAAAATCTATTAATTATTCTGATAATTACAATAAAAATTATGTTTTAATTGTTGAATGTGCTTTAGGAAATTATTTACAATTATCTGAAAAAAAGAAATTCGTTAGTGTTGATGATTTAAAAAATAAAGGATATGATTCTATTATTAGTGATGCTCAAATACAAATGAGTTTTGATAATATTATTTATTTAAAAAATGGATGTGGTATTTTTACTCAATTTAAAGATACTGAAAAAAAGAAAAATAATTATTTTCAACAAGAATATGCTGAATATGTTGTTTATAATGAAAATTTAGTTAAGGTGAAATATATTGTTGAAATTTCCAATTGTTAAATTATTTATTTTTATTTATTTAATTAAATGAGTTAGGAAATTCTATTTAATTATTATAATTATTTATTTAATAATCGATTATATGTATACATAAAATATTTTTTATATATTTAAATATAAAAAGGTTCAAAAGGATTAAAAGGATAATTAATATTAAAAATATATTTTATATTCTTCCTTATTAAAGAAAAATCTTTTTATTTTTTCTTTAATCGATAAACTTATGTTCTCAATAAAATTTAATAGACATTAATTATTTAATATTTAAATAAATAATATTATATCTTAAATTTGAAATACAATTTTAAATTAGAAAATGTATTTTATTTAATTTTATTTTTAAAATTGTTTTAAATGGAATGATTTTAAAATAATGAATATATATTTTTATTATTTTAAAAATTAATATTTATAATATTCATTTATATAATTTAAAATTTTTAATATTATTTTTAGAACAAAGAATAAATTTTTCTTTTTTATTATAATTTATTATATCTTTATCTAAAATTGCTAAAATATTGTCATTAACACTAGAAACATTTTGGATTTTTTTTTCGAAATTTTCATTTCTTTTTTTTTTATTATTATTAGTAGTATTATTTTGAAATAATTTAGTAAATTGTTCATTTCTTTTAATAACCATATTTTTATCTAAAATTTTTAATTTATCTAATTTTTTTGGATTTAATCCAGCAATAAGACTATCTTGCATTTTATTTTTTTCAACATTCATTTTATCAATAACATCAATTTTATGTGATGAAGAATCAAATAATAATTTTGATTTTTTATATTTTTCATATACTTTTTCTTTAATTAAATTAAAAGAAAAATTTGCATCATTAATTCCTCTTACTGTTGAATCTTCTTCATTTTCAACATCTTTTAAAATTCTACTTTCTACTTTTTTTAAATATAATAAATCTTTCTGAAATTTGATTTCTCTATTATCCATTTTTTCAAGAAAATCAAGTTTTTTTTTAAAAGAATTATTAAACATAAAAGAATTTATTAATGGATATCTTTCTATCTTATTTGGATAATATGATTTAAATACTTCTTTTTGCTTTTTTTCATTTTTAAGACATATCATTGATTTACTTTGTTTATTTTTTTCTAATTTTTTTTTACTTAATTTTTTAGAAAATAATGTTTTTGATGAAACAGAACTTGAAAATGGTTTTTCTATTTTATCAAATAATGATTGTTTTCTATTAAAAAAATATAATTCTTCAGAATTTGTTTTATTATTAAATAATTTATAATCACTATTATTTGGTTTTATAAATTTTTTTATTTTTGATGCTAATTTTTGTTCAAAAACTTTTTTTTCATTTTTTTTCCTTTTTTCAGAAATAATATTTTTATCTAAAATTAAATTTTGATTATATTTATCTAATTTTTCCAAAGAATCTTTATCAATTTTATTAAAATTTAATCCTCTACTATTATGAACATATTTTTGATAATCTTTTGAAAGAAGATCATTATATAAAAGGAAAGTTTCTAACATATTTACTTTTTGTCTGGGACGATAATTTTCATTTTCTTTTTCATTTCTATTTATTGTATTAAAATTAAAATTAGATATAGTAATAGGTTTACCTGATTTATCTAATTGAATTTCATTTTCTAAAAAATTAGAAATTCTAGGATATTTTTCTAAATCATAAATAAGACCATAAGAAATTTTATTTAATTGTTTTAATCTTTCATAATCTAATTCTTTTTGTATTCTTTCTCTTTCAATTCTTTCAATTTCATTATCTCTGTTTCTTATTTTTTCCATTAAGAAATCATTATATTTAGAAGCTAAAATTTCTGTTCCTTGAATAATTTCATAAAATTTAGAATTTGATTCATGATAAAATTTAGATATAAACCAAGAAGCTTGTTTATAAGAATCAACAGCTTTTAATAATTGTCCTAAATTTTCATAGCAAATTCCCATAAAATATAAACTTAAATTAATATTTTGAATTATTTCTCTATAATTATGTCTTATTAGATAAGGTAAATTTGTTAAATTAATTCCTTTATCTGAATTATTTCTAATAAATAATTCTTTAATACATAATTTTAAACATAAAGTATTTAAATCAATTGCAGTATAATAAGAATTATCTTCAATTAATAAAGAAATTAATAATATTAATATTTTTTGATAAATATGATAAGTGTAAGGATCTTTACTTTTTTCAATGTATGTTTTTATCATTGAATGACTTAAAGATAAATAAGCTGTTGAATCTTGTGGTTGATTTTTTATTTTATGAAATTTTGCTAATAAATATAATCCTTCACAATAATTTTGAAGTAATTTTTCTTTTAATCCTTCATTACATTCTTCTAATAAAAACATTTGAATTATATCTTTAAAAAAAATTGTTATTTTTTGAAACATTTTCTCAAGTATTATACTATTTTTCATTTCTGGAGAATATAATATTGTTTTATTTCTATATTTATATGTTGATAATTTTTCATTTATTATTTTATAATAACATTTTATTTTTATATCAAAAAAAAGATAATTAAATGGTTGATCATCTAAAGTTTTTTCTTTTAATTCTATAAATTTTATTGCTTCTTTATATTGTTTGGAAAATAAATATAAATTTATTTTTTCTAAAATAAACTCTTCATCAAATTCCGAATCTTTTGTTCCTTGATTAGTTTTTAATCTTTGTGCTAATACACTTGCATTTAATGAATTAGTGAATTCATAATTAAATGTTGTGTCTAAATTTTGTTCTGAATTTTTATTATATTCGTTCATTATTATTTATTTTAATGAATAAATATTATTTTTTTTTAATTATTCATTAAAGTGTTTTTTTATATTATTTTTTAAATTTGAAAATAAAATTATAACTAAATTTTCAATTCAAACACTTTTTTATTATTTATGAAGATTATTTAAAAATAAATAAAATATATTTAAAAATATTATTCAAAAAATAAAACAAACTTAAAAAAAATATTGTAAAAAAAATTAAATAACTAAATAGCTATTTTAACTTTTATAATTTCTCATATTTGTACTTACATTTAAACAAATTATGATTTGTTTTAAAAATCATTCCATCAAAAATTTCATATTCTTCAGCAGCATATAGCCAAGTTCCATTAGTACTAAAATTATTATTTCCACCATCTTTTAAAAACCAAAATTTATTTTCTTTATTATAATTTAAAGTACAATGAATTCTTGATAATCTTTTATCTTCAATTGAAATTAAACAATCACAATCTCTTCCTATAAAAATTGGTTCAATAATATCATTATTAAAAATAAAAGGCTCATATTTTTCATTTCCTGAAAAAATTTTAATATTAATTTTATTTTCATCAATTGTAAATACTAAATAAGTTTCACCAATATTAACTAAGTAATTATCTTTAATTTTTAATTCATTAATTATTTTAATAAAAGTACCAAATCCAAAACCAAGATCTTGAATAAAATATTTATTGACATTAAATTCAATTTTAAAATGTCTTCCAATATATCTTTCATCATATTCTTCATCTTTTGGATTTATAATATAATCTATTTCATTATTACTATTATTTTTATTATAATCTTTAATAAAACCAAAATATGTAATTCCGTCTTTCTTATTTCTTAAAGAATTTTCTAATCCTTCATTATTAATATGTAATAAAAGTCCTTTTGGTAAAATCCAACTATTAATTACTTCTAAATCTAAAAATACTTTATTATTAATTATATTATTATTTCTTTTATTATCTGTATTTAATGGAGATTCTATAAAGATATCATTTGTATTTTTTAAAGTTATTGGAATTCCACTTTTTATATTTATATTCTTTGAAATTTTTGATATATTTGTATTTTTTGTTGGTTCTTCAATTTCTGTTGCAATTTTTGACATTCCTATATTTCGATTTTTAATTCCATTGGTTACTACTTCATTGTTATTTATGTTCTTTGTTGGATTAAAACAACACTAATATATAAAGAAATTATTTCAATTTTTACTGATTCAACTGTTCCCATTTTTTAATTTAATTTAATAATTATTTAATTTCTTTTTTATTTTTCTTTTCTGATGTTTCGAAAAAAAAACATTAAATAAAAAAATAATGTATGAATTTATTTCATCAAAAGGAATAGACCCGGAACAAGAATTTGATTTAATAGAATTAATAGGTCAAGGAAATTATGGAAGAGTATATAAAGTATTACATAAAAAGACAGGTAAAATATACGCAGCAAAAATATCAAATATTGTAACAAATAATGAAATAGAATCATTTAAAAAGGAAATAAACGTATTAAAACAATGTAATTCTCCATATATAGTTCACTATTATAATTCCTATATAAAAAATAATAAAATATGGATAATATTAGAATATTGTGATGCAGGATCATTATTAGAATTAATAAATATACTTCCAAAAGCATTAAATGAAGAACAAATAGCTTCGTTAATATATATGATATTAACAGGATTAAATTTCCTTCATGAAAATAAGAAAATACATAGAGATGTAAAAACAGGAAATATTTTATTAACAAGAGAAGGAATAGTAAAATTAGGTGATTTTGGTGTTAGTACACAATTAATGCATAGTTTTTCAAAGAAAATATCAAAAATTGGAACTCCGTTTTATATGTCACCTGAAGTTATTATGCAAAATAAATATAATTATAAATGTGATATTTGGTCTCTTGGTATTACTGCTATTGAAATTGCTGAAGGAGAACCTCCTTTTTCTAAAACTAAAGCTTATTTGGTTCTTAAAAAAATTATCAGTCAACCTCCTAAAGGATTAAAATTAAAAGATAAATGGAGTAAAGATTTTAATGATTTTATTGAAAAATGCTTAATTTATGATCCTAATGAAAGACCTTCTGCTAAAGAATTATTAAAACATTCTTTTATTGTTAAAAATAATAAAGGCAACAAACTAATCAGCGAATTAATTAATAATTGTTTTGATGATTTAGTGTTTTATAGAAAGAAAATTTTAGAAGATTCAAATTATGAAGAAGAAGAAAATAATAATAGTATTATTTATAAGGATAATTCAAAAGATTATAATCCTGAAAATTATAATGATAATAATGGAAGTATGATAATTAAAGAAGGATGTGATACAATGATAAATTTAGAGAATAAAAAAAATTATGATTCTGAAGAAGAAAAAAATGAATTTAATCAAAGTGTTAATATTAAAGAAAGTTATGATGATAAAAATGAAAATCCTTTATTAAAAATGATTAATGAATATGGAGGAATGGATGGGTTAAGTTTTGAAATTAAAGATAATCCTGAAAATACTATTAAAGCTGAAGAAACTAAAATGAATGAAAATCATATTCAATATACTAAAAATAATAATATATATAATAATTGTATAAATATTAATAATGATAAATGTGAAATTGATGATATTATTAATGATCCTACTGTTAATCATTTAACTTATGATGAAATTAAAAATGAAATTTTTAAAATTGAAAATGAAATGAATGAAGAAATTAAAAAAATTAGAGATTTATATATGAACAAAATGGAAAAATATAAAAAATCATTGAAATTTTTAGATGAAAATCATTTTTTGAAAAATATGAGCGAATATCAAGATTTTAAAAAATTTGCTGATGAAATGAAAAAAAGAATAAATTATGAAGAAAATGATTTAAAACATGTAAATAAAGTAAGTTCTTCAAATTTAGGAAATAATTCAATTATTAAACCAAATCAAATTTATTATTATAATTATAAACATAATAATATTTCTTTGAAAGATAAAGGAAAATAATAAATAAATATTGAATTAATATATTTATTGATGTAAATAGATAATTAAAACATTAAATTAAATTACAATAACTCTTTTATAATTTATAATATTTTCTTTTTAATAATAATTAAAAGAATCTTCTTTTTGTTTATTATTATTTGTTGAACTCCAATTATTTGATTTAAATATAAAATAAAATGATTATAAGAATCATCACCTTTAAATTTAAAATATCCTCCTTTAAATATATTATTTTTCTTATTTATAATTTCATCATTATCATTATTTTATTTTTACATGAAAAACAACCAAATTTAAATAAATTACCAAAATTTACAAAAAACTATATTTTAAATAAATAAGAAATATATTTTTCCAGATAATAAATCTTATTTTGATTTGTAAATATTTCATATTATTTCTTTTTCATCTTCGATTTTTAATATTATATAACCTCTTTGAAAAGTTTACTTTTGATTATCATCGAATAAACTATAATCACAAATACAATAGTGATTAAAATTAAAAGTATGAATATCTAATAAACAATAATTTTTATTTTTAAATTTAATATTAATATAATAAAAATATAAATTGTTCATAATGTATTATATCAATTTCTTTATAGTGATTTGCATTTATTGTTGAAATTAAAAAAACATTCTTTATCATCATTTGTTAAATTAAAATTTTTATCATTGGTTTCTTTTGATGAAAAATCAAATAAATCTTTAGCATCTTTTTTTCTTGATTTAGATTCAATGTTTAATGAAATATTAAATTCTTTTTTATCCATTTATCATTTATTTACATTAAATATAAAAAATTAGAATTGAAATAAATAAAAATATTTCCTTAATATAACTGTAATTAACC
>JAEEGL013163708.1_pt1 | contig 15258 bp, 13 predicted proteins | sample 9134231 | NCBI WGS metagenome assembly JAEEGL01 (sample SAMN16246548, study PRJNA631951) | gut metagenome | biome: gut microbiome; feature: rumen; material: fiber-attached | host: Bos | place: Iran: Karaj | collected 2018-10 | reverse complement strand
CCAGCCTGTCCCATTTCACTTGATCGAACTTCTTTCCCCAATGCTTGGCCAATGCGATATGCCTTGCGGCATAACCATACGGCATGGCGGCTATCTCTTCAGGAAAGACCTCCCGAAGCATGGAGAAAAACAAGTGGAAGACATAATAGTCCAATGTACAGTCGTAATCCCTCCAATACGCATAGAGCATATCTCTCAACACCATCAGGACTTCGTTGTTGGAGCAAGACGTAATGAACCAGTTCCCTATCCCTCCCCATTCATTGCTTCCGGGACGAGTGTACTGGAACATGAACAAGTCCGCATTCAGATACACTTCCGTATTCTCTTTCCCCGTGCAAAGCACTGTCGCATCAATCCAAGTCCCTCCATAGCGGATCAGCAACTCCAGGCGCAACAAATCGCTGAAATTTGCAGGAGGAATCTGCTTCTTTCCCCAACGCTGGATGATATGCTCCGGCAGCTCCACATACTTCGTCCAATTAGCACCATCAATTACTTTTATCTCGCGATCTCCAAGATGCTTTTTCAACGAGGCATAGCAAACCTTGACAATCTCAGGAGCATCCTCCAAACCTTGCAGCCAGCAAAACCAGATGATTCCGCTTCGATGATGCGCTAACGTCTGTGAAGTGTAATACGCTTTCCGTTCCGGCATCATCGGTCCATATTTACGAGCGAGAACCGGCTCTACCTTGTTCAACGCAATAAAATAGGCATTCTTAAATGATTGGCGACGGAATGGGTTTCGGAGAATCGATTTAATCATAGGCCAAATCGCGCCTAGCTGATCATATTCACGAACAAGACGAAATCCACCGAATTGCTTTATTCGTTTATTCAGCACCTGAATAATCATACATGAATGCCCCTCTAAATTCTCATTTTTAGGTTCTCATAGAAATCATCACGCCTTAACTGTAAAATAGACGCCTCATATTGCCTACTTCGTTCGAAATTCTCTTGGCTAGTATTCTCATATAGAGTTGCATTATTTGTTAACTCCTCAATGCGATTGGCCAATAATTCGATGTCGTAATAATCAATTAAAAAATGAGAAGCAATCAGCTCTGAATTTCCGCTAACAGGCGTCGTAATGCACGGCAAACCTTTGGCCATAGCTTCAATAATAACCCGCGGAAGGCCTTCTGCTTTGGTTGGCAATACAAACAAATCAGCTTTGTTTAAGAACTTGTCTAGTTCTTCTCGACTGAGAAAACCCAAGAATTCCACCCTGTCGGAGACTCCTAATTCCTTCGCCAACTCTTTAAGTTTATCTATGCCTCCATAATAGTCTTTCCCGGCAAATTGAACCCGAATATCAATCCCTCTTTCCTTTAGAAGTTTCATGGCTCGGATAATTTCCACATGCCCTTTTCGACCGTTATACTCAACTTGATTTGCTGTATGCGCGATCAACAATGACTTGTTCTTCGGAAAAGATCTTGCCTTCCCGAAAAAAGACTCGTCCAAAGAAAGTGAAGAATAATGGTTTTTGAACGCATTGGGCTTTATTGGGAAATAATGCTGCTGTAAATAGTATTCTGTCACACAGGAGACACCATCAGCATTTGCGCACAATCTACGCATCTGTTTATCAATCACTTTCCAAGCATAATGAGCAATTCCTGTGGTACTACGCCAACCATCCTCAGCATCAAAAACAACCTCGCACGCATAAGGCAGGTGTCGTCGCTCTACCTGCTTACCCACACGCATTGCTACAGTCGAGGGAATTCGTAGCACCGCCGCATCACAACCTTCTGTTATATTGCGTAGAACATTGCCTACGGCGATATACTTCCAAAAGTAATCTTTTGGCCCGTGAAACATCGGAACAGGGACAAAATCAATACGCTTGTCCTGATCTAATGGAACTCGGCTTTTCTTCAGTTCTTTTTCTTCTTCACAGCGACAAACTAAACGCATTGAATCAAATACTCGCAAATAGCGTTCAAAAAAGTCGAATTTTTCTTGACTTCCAGCATAATATTTTCCATCGTGAAGATAGACATACTCATCACACGACATTAATAGTTTATTCATAAAACTCAATTAATTGCGAGTAGTAGCTAGATTCAACCTATTTAATCAAATATCTATTTAGTCACCTGATTGTCTACCGTTATAAGGATTGGGAAGATCCAGCATTTTCCCAAAATACATATCCCATTCCTCCGGTTCAAATGGAACGAGGCCTCCGAAATGATACATTGTCATCTCTCCGAAGAGTACTTTATCACCCAAGTCATATAAATCCACTCGAACATGAGGAATACCTTTGGAAAGCTTCTCGGCAACTTCTTTCATAAGATTAAAGTTCTTAGGCTTTGACGGAGTAATCACTGCATGATCGTGCCCCTGACGGAAAGGGTAGTGATTATAGTCGGCATCAAAGAAATCAAACTTAACTTCTTCATTGGGATTCTGTCTATCTGTCGCCACAAACAACGCTTTCACTACACCATTAAAACAGAAGAACTTGTAATCCGGCAAATCTTTAGACTCCGGATTGGGTTCAATATACTGCTCTGCAATAACCCGTCGGGGAACATTTTTATATGGCCATTCTAGCTGGATACGATATCCATCTGTTTTCATCGAAGTCTTTAACTTTTTAATCGCTTCTTTTTTGTCGAGCAAAGACTTTTCCGTACAGACAACCACACCTAGCGAGCCTCCCCCATGGGTCGTCTTTAAAACAAACTGATTAGGTAGTTTATCCCACTCAATATCTTCCGGTTTTTCCCAAACTGCCAAAGTCGGTATTACAAAGTCGCTGCCTAAAAGATCTGTGACATATTCCTTAACCGCGAGTTTGTCGACAAATGTAGTGTACACTGGTCGGCGATCATACAACTTAAGCCACTGCAGCTTTTCATTGAAAGTGAGGGGATTCTTCAAATCAAGATGCCTTCTCATTAACAAACGATAACGCCCCTTGATATAAACCTCATCCGAAAACAGATGCCCTACATATGACCAGATTGCGGCCCAAAGGCTCCTTTGATGACAAAACAGATAGTCTAACAGTTTTAACATAATCAATTCTACACTCCACAATTCCTATTTTAAATGAATGGGTTTTTTATGTGGCAAACGACGTATAAGCGAAAAGACAAGATGGCGGAAATCATTACCAAGGAAACTATAATGAATATCAAAACTACCCACACAATACCAAATGGCTCTTAGTAGATCAGAGATCTTTTTATGAAACCGAAAGGCTATCGCGGAACTAATATACTTCCCATAGTATTTTTCAGACCTGCGAATCTTGATTCCCTTTGCCTCAATTCTTCTCTCTGCATACGGACGAATCTGACGACGTTCCTTTATTGTGTCATCATCAAGATGAGCACTTACACCTATTCCAGCATAATACACATTACCTACACATGGAATATAGTAATTCTTCTCGCCATAGATTTGCAATTGACGGTCTTGCAAGAACTCGGAAACATGAGAACGTCCTTGGCTTACTTTCTCGAAACACTTCATTACATTAATGCTGAAGCAGCATCCTCGGTTATGAATTAGTCCACGAAGTGCCAAAAGCAAAGCCTGATCCGGGTATTTTCCTATCGCATGATTATGGATAATAAATGAATCACCATTTGGGTACTGTACTTTGTGATCACAGTAAATACAAAACAGTTCCTTTTCAAAATCGATGTTATTATTATTTATAAACTCAATAACGGTCTTATACCACCCGTCTGGAGCAGTATCATCACCTGCTATCTGGTTCACGATATCGCCTGACGGCATGGTCCAAGTATACTCCGTATTCTCAAAAATACCCACATTAGGATCGTTTCGATGCAACTTAATCAGATCAGGATAGCGCCGTTGATACTCTTGAAGGACCTGCCAAGTTCCATCCGGAGAACAGTCATCACTTACACAGATTTCATACAAATAATCTTTTTGTGATACTAGTGAATCAAGTGTCCTTCCAATTAGATCCTCTTGTTTATAAGTAATAACTAAAACAGATATTCTTGGTATTCCTTGTATCATTGCCTCAGTATTAATTCTTTTTGACAATAGTGAATCACAATCCTTATCCACGAAATAGATTAACCAGTCTCGCAACCTCCATCGCCTCATCAATAGTGATGCAAGGTCCAATAGGCAAACTCAATTCCTCATCCGCAATTCTTTCAGTGATTGGAAGACGCAATTCGGAACTATTCCATGCCTCTTGAGCATAACACTCCTGTTTATGAGGGGCAATCGGATAGTGGCATACTGAACCAACACCATTATGCTCTAGATAATTGTGCAATGCATCACGCTTTCCACCACTAACGAGAATTGGGAATAAATGATATACGTTTTGTTCGTCCGAGAGCAAATCAGGTAAGGTAATTAACGGGTTATTAATATGCTCGTAATAGAGGTGTGCAATCATTTGACGATGAGCATTGTCACTATTGAGATATTTAAGCTTCACATCAAGAACGGCAGCCTGAATCTCATCTAAACGAGAATTACGCCCTTTGTACTTGAAAACATACTTTTTCTGAGAGCCATAATTGGATAGTGCGCGAATCGCATCTGCTAGTTCCTGATCATTAGTAGTAACCGCACCACCATCACCTAAGGCGCCAAGATTCTTCCCAGGATAAAAGCTATGAGCTGCAGCGTCACCTATACTGCCAGTCGTTCGCCCATCGCTATGTTTACATCCATGCGCTTGTGCATTGTCTTCTACAAGTTTAAGATTATACTTCTTGCACAAAGAACCAATTCTCTCGGTATAGGCAATGCGTCCATATAGATGAACGATGACTATTGCCTTTGTTCTGGAAGATATAGCAGGCTCAATGAGGTTATCATCAATCTCCAATGTGTTGATTCTCGGCTCAATAAGAATAGGCTTTAAACCATTCTCTGTGATTGCCAAAATGGTCGCAATAAAAGTATTTGCTGGAACAATTACTTCATCACCAGGCTTCATTACCCCCATTTCGATGTATGCGCGAAAAATCCAAATGAGAGCATCAAGCCCATTCGCACATCCAACACAAAAATCGGTTCCTATAAACTTCGCATAGTCTTTCTCAAATACATCATTCTCTGTGCCTTGGAGATACCAACCACTATTCACAACTCGGGACACCGCTGCATTAATTTCTGTTCTGTGCAGGGTCGTAACATCTTTAAGCGAAAGAAATGGAATCATATTCATTAATCTTAAATAGAAGTTTCATACGTTTCGTATCTTTTTGCATAATATGCTCCAACTTTAATAGGCGTAAATTTGCAAGCTTCACCTTTTGCTATTCGCATCGAATTCATAACAACGTCCAGGCCCGCCATACATGAATAAGCTATGCCAGCTGGAAGACGAGGGTTTACTTCAATAATCTTGGGAGTTCTTCCTATAATGAAAAACTCTGCATTTATTACTCCATTTAAGTCAAGCTTGGTGGCTATCTTCTCACACGCCTCCCTAATAAGATGATTATCAATTATCTGCACGGCAATTCCACACCCATTACTATTTCGAAGCAATTCTAATCGTTGAGCAATCTCAAAATCCTTAGTCTTCCGATTTCTTACTATGTCCACAGCTACGATCTCCCCTTTAACAAAATCTTCGACTATATAATCCTTCCACTTATCTTTAAAAATCAAAAGTTCCTCTCTGTTCTCAATAGTCCGACACCCTATACTTGCTCTTCCCTCAACCGGTTTTATAAACAACGGAAAATCAGAATCACGAACATCGTCATAACTAATGAAACGCTTAATACAATACTCGGGAATCTCTTTTTCCGCCCATTCTGCAAAAAGATCTTTGTTATGACATGTAACTATCGCTTCGGTATTTGCCAAGCAGAGTATTATTCCAGCATCATCAAACTTTGTTCTGTTTTTTGCTAGAACTTCGACCTCTTCATCGATAACGCAATAAACGTAATCTATATTATGACATATGCAAAATGAAAGGACAAACGAAACATATTTCTCCCTGTCACATAATACAGAGGGGAATTGATAATACTCATCTACTTCATTAGAATTGGCAACACATTGACGCTCATTAATATCAGCGCCTAATACATAGTAATGGTTACCTTCCTTTTTGAGTTCTTGTATGATTGTAGTGCAGTTCATTGTACCGATTGCAGTAACAAGAACCCTTTCAATTCTATTACTCATTGTCGATAAGATGCCTATACTTGATGAAATCATTGTAGTCTCTAATATAGTCCTCTTTGATGTATAATTCACTTGCGAAAACCATTGCTACTGCCCCAGAAGAAAAATCCGATAAATCGCGCCACATACCGGGTCTCAAGTAAAGACCCTGATAAGGGCGATTCAAAAAGAAACTTCTTTTACATGTTCCGTCGTCAATAGTCACAGTGAAAGAGCCCGATGCAGCTATAATTAACTGTTCAAGAGCTTTATGCGCATGTGCCCCCCGCCCTTCTCCACCGGGGATATCATAGAGATAATAAACTCTCTTCACATCAAAGGGAAGTGTTTTTCCATTCTCAACTATGGAAAGGTTTCCTTTTCGGTCACTATGGTGTTTATCAAGCTCGATAATAGAGCAGTCAAAGACATTATATTTCGCCATTGTGTTTCATTTTTAGAAATAAGACATAATCACGAATGTAGTCCGTCTCATCATAATGAATTGAACCAAACTCTAAAGCTAACGAATTGGTTGAAAAATTATCCATTTCGCGCCACAGTCCTGCGGGGACATACAAACCATAATAGGAGCGATTCAAGGTAAAAACCTTCTTTTGCCCTCCATCATCAACGATAACATCAAATGCACCTGACAATGCCACTATAAACTCCTCATTCTTTTTGAATGCGTGTCCTCCACGATTCTCACCTCCTGGTACATCATAAATCCAATATGTTCTTTTTATCTCAAACGGGATATGATTAAGTTGTTCTATAAATGAGAGATTTCCTCTCGGATCCGTGATCTTTGGCAGCTCTACTATTTTCACATCATCTATCGTCATCGTTGTTTTGAATTTAGTTTAGTAATAAACAGAAGATACTATTACACAAATCAACACTACAGATTAAACAGAAATTGCGCCCATACTGAATAATTTATCTCGGCATTATAGTGCTTATTCCAATGCTCCTTAGCGTGAAAGGAGCTCGATGACACCTTTAGAATGGCGTTTTTCACTTCCTCATCAGAAGGATTAGAACTAATCAAAACGCCACAGTCTGGAGTCACTACTTCAGATGTAGCACCGACATCCGTCGCAACGACAGGGATATCGTAGGAAATTGCCTCCATTATAGAAACTGGGACACCTTCAATACGGCTCACATTAATAAAAAGATCAACTGGGTTATTCTTGTAAAACTCCAACACTTCTGCGTTAGTCATTGCACCAGTTAGAGTAATCTTAATATTCGGGCGAGACTGTGATACACTCATTCTCAATTTAACAACATCGTCCGTTTCAATCCCTCCTCTTCCGCCACCAATATGAGTCCACTCCACTTTACGATCATCTATCAACTGCAAAGCACGAAATATTAAATCTACTCTCTTCACTGGATAAATAGCGGAACAACTCACTATTCTTAAAACACCATCTTTGCTACGACTACTCACAAATCCGTCATTGATAGTCCCCAAGGGAAACACATATGCATTATCAACTCTCCATCGATTAATGAAATACTCCCGTCCCTTACTGGAGATAAAAGCAGCAATATCAATTACACCAGCAACCTGACTTCTAAATGGAGCATAATCATCGCATGTCCCCCAAAGATCCCAATCACCATGGAAACGAGATACTAGTCGAGCTTTCCCTTTAACAAATGGCCACAAATCCGTGCCTACTTTACCCCAATAGGAATAAAAGATATCCTCCGAATTAACAGTTCTAAGGATCTCTTTTATTTGCGAGGAATGCAAATAATTGTTCACATTCACCATCGCATTGATAAAACTTCTGATACGAGAACGCTTTTTCCATACTTTATTTCGAACAAACTCCCCTGCAAAGAAAGGAAATCTTCGAAAGCTGAAACCATTTAGGATTGCATTTCTTTTACCATGTCGAATAGGTTTGAGAACACAACAGTTCGTAGGAACTGCCCGCATCGTTTTTTCCGAACCAGAGATTGGAACAATAACCACTCTTTCAAATCGAGCGCAAAGATATTCTATCTCTATCTCCAGAAAGTTTTCTATCTTTCCATAGGGAAACTCACATGTAAAAAGGTATAGTGTTCTCATACAATATACACGTACTACTCGTTTACAGTCTTCGATGTGTTTAGGACTGAACGGATATTTTTGGAGTACTCTTTCTTTTTCAACTTACTACGCCTATCTACAAACACCTTCCCGTCCTGAACTATTACTCTAATCTTTTTACTATTTCGGTCATCAACATATGTATTCGAGAGAGATAGATGTCCTGAAAAATAGTTGTTAGACAGCACGGTTCTTTTTCCTCGGCCATTTGCATTTCCACCAAAAATACTATCTCCTATAACAATATTACCTTCAAATGAGTTGTTAATACAACTAGAAGAAATCGTACCTACAAATCTTGCATGAACAGCCTCCTGTCCAGGGTACATGTTGTAAATAAGATTGTTTTTAACGGCCACATTATATGCTCCGTCATCCAAATACAAACCAAACCTTGACCCATTTTCAAAGCCGATATTTCGGATAATATTATTCTCAATCAACAAAGAATTATTATGGGTATATATATAAATTGCACCACTATCATACAGCTGAGTGCTCGAATCACCATAACGAGCTCTGTTGTCAACTATATTGTTCTTAATAACGCCCTCTATTGTTTTGTAACTATATTTCTCATCAACGCCACAACTGATACCATTATAAGAGAAATCCTCTATTGAGTTGTCTTCTATTAGAAAATTCTTTCCATTGACGGAAATAACAGACCCTCCTTTGTTCAAGATTCCAGTATGGGAAAACATGTTATTCTTAATATGGATATTGTCAACCGGTAGTATATAAATAGCATAATTAGAATACAAGTTTGAAAAACGGCAGTTTTCAATAGTCATATTTCCCTCTGCATTTTCAACATAGTTCTTGAACTCAATTCCCGTTCCACAATAATCAAAAACACAGTTGTCAAAACTCTTATTACGAGAATTATTACCCATTTTTATAGGATACATTGATCCTTTAAAACTAATGCCACTGAACGCTAATTTTCTCTTCCCTTGCAGATTAAATATGCTTTCAGATTTGCTCAAATATGCTTTGTTATATTGCCTAGGCACATGGATATAACCCTGACCATCTATATATGCCGATCCGTCATTTACCGGGTAATTAAACAACGTCAAATATGAAAACATATGATCATGACGTCCTATTTTGCTGTAATTATAATCCGAATCCACATATCCATAAATATATTTATCATCCGAGTACAATCCCGTAACATCCATACAGACAAACCAACAACTAAGCTTCATTGTAGTGAAGTGAAAGTATGCCTTATCCTTGCCCTGTAAATAGGAATATTCCTCTTTAATTGGAATACGAATCTTGCGCTCCTTACTATCCAGCTTTACTATCTCTTTCTCTAAATACTTCAGATTCCTAACGCCAGACTCTACTCCTGAAATAGGTATAGCTTGAAATGAATCGTCGAACAAAAAGAAATCGCATCGCTCAAATGCATCTATTTTCTTTTTCCAATATCCAAATTCGTCTAATTCACCCGATTTTTGAATATATATCCCTTTGCCAACAATAATCGGTCTTACACTGGGCGCAGCTTGTAAATTACCTCCAGCCTTAACATCCAAAGCATCTATAGTATAAATACCGTTCGTCAAGATGATTGTTCCCAACTCGCGATCCTGTTTCAGCAAACTACTCAAATCCTCACTTGATGCAACGATAGTTGGCTGGGCGGACAGTTGTACAAGGGAAAAAAGTAACAAGTGAAAAGAAAGAAGAGAACAAACAAAGAATCTCATGGCTGACTAACTATTGGTCAATTTCTGACCTGCCAGCAGAAGGAACTGCTGAGCAACATTTTTAATATCGTATTGTGCAATATCTGGCAATATCATTTGTGAAGAATAATCGCCATGCAAAAACTCTTGAAAACTCTGCTCTTGAGCAAAATCCGTCTCAATATTGAGTACCGGCCTTGCAGCAATGGCATAATCAATCAACTTACTGGGGATTTGGACCCGGCTTCCCTTATTGGGGATATTGATAAGGAAATCCATTTTCCCTAATTCAAATATGATATCTTTCCGCTGCCAGCCAGTTTTTACAACTAGCCTCTTACCTAATAGTTCATGATATTTTGCAGGCAAATCTCTACCAATATAGAACACACAACGGAAATCGTCTTTTAGTGTTGACAAGTACTCAAGAAACTGGAATGGATCCCTACGGCCTGGATAAAAGATACCCGCATAAGCAAAAGTGGGGATATCATTTGCCAAAAACTCTGCTGTCGGAGTTTTTGTAAAATCAAAACCCTGAGGTATAACTCTAATTTTGTCTTTAAACTCTGAATAGTACCCATCTATGCTTTGAGTTGAGGGAACTGAAATAAAATCCGCCAACTGGCACCAACGTTTTTCTTCCCTGGCAAAGTAAAACATTGGCTTGGCAAATGGATTTAACATAAATGGGTCTCCACAATCGGCGATCCAACACTTTGGGAACAAATCCGGATACTTTTTCTTTGCCAAAGCAGCACCCCAATGGATTGTATGAGGAACGGCGATAGTAATCAACAAATCATAATTGTTGTCTCCGGATAGTATCTCTGAGACTCTATATTTATACTCGATGTCAGGCCATTCTGCAATCCTGTGAAGTGAATGCCACATTATCTTATCCATAAAATTATAGCGATGGCTTTTACCTTCTCTATTCACTGGATAGTGCATCTTAATAGGCTTGACCTTGACTTTAGTCTTATCTACGTAATTGGTATAGTTATAATCATCTAATACAGCATATACAGTTACTTCGTTCCCTCTTCTAGCCAATTCCTCAGATAGTTCCGCTGTTCTGAAAGGACGTGGTCCTTGTTTGGGAAAAGTATTTCGAGATATAATCAGTATTCTCATAAGTAATGAATAATAGAGAGAGGTAACGGTAACACATACAAATACCACTCAGAAATACTAATCATATGTCGCACCCAATATAAAACTTCATAAGAATATGCAATAGGAACAAAATAAACTAACGATGAAAAACGCTTTGTAAGATCGGAGTTTACAACAAAAAGATACACAATGAAAGGAACTGCCATCTGAATAAAACGAACACCGACAGACGGAATAGACAGAGTTATATTCACAACACACATCAAAACAACAAGAAAATCTAACACTCGTCCTGAGTGATATTCCTCGGATAGTTTTTTACGATTAACTAGACAGATTGCAACTAAAACATTAAGAATAATCCTTGGCAATAATCTTAGCACTCTTGCATACAACGGAAGGCTACCTTGAGCCTGAAGTTTCTCTGCTATTATTTCTTCATCAGCATAATACATCATAAATCTTTGCAGATTCGCTGGTAATAAATAAGTATAATCATCAAAAACATCCACGAATGAAGCTGCAGTGAAGAATAAGCTAATTATGAAAGCAATATTCCAGAAACCATGAAACCGTCTAAAAAAGAAAAACAGCAATAGTACAAGTACAAAAAATATGAAGCCAGCATGTATCAAATAAGTTATCGGGGCCAATATGAGATAAATGTAGTTCTTATTTACCAAAACCTGAAACAATAAGTATACAGCAATCCATGTTGCCGTCCAGAATCGGACCCCATTAATGTTGAAAATCGGATTACTAATGCAAAATAGAAGAAAAAGTATAGGAAAAACGAATAATGGAAAACTAGCACCTTTTGGGGGGATGATGAATTTCATCGATTTGACGTAAAAAAAACCAAAGACTACTGCAAATAGCATGAAAAGCCAATGATAATTACTGGTGAAGCGGCTTACAATATAGTTAAGTATTAGTGTATATAGGTCACGAGTTTCAGTCGTATTGTTATTCGTAAAATAATCCTTAAAATCTCGTACAAAACTCCAACGGGTCTCCATTTGGGCATCTTTGAAATCTATAGCATACCTCGTGGCATCACCAGCATTTTCAACACTCTCACTCTCTGGCACAAAACAAAACCCAAACAAAACGAACCACAGATATATAATCACCCGCGAATTATGCTTTTGAGGGCTTCTAAATGATTCCAGAAAGCCCAAGAATGGATTAGCTATAAACAATAAAAACTTCCAAACAGTTTGTTTCATACCGGTATGTTTATGCAGTTTATATTTGAATCATTTCGCCTATAACTCTATCATCTAGCTGATATCTTCGGAGAGCTCAAGTGATGGCATTGTTTGCTTTCATATCTTCGAATTCACCGTCCCCGAAGTTTAACAACATAAGCTAAATATCAATATGTTCCATTATCTCACAATAATACTTATGACCCTTAAGATACTTTTTTGCAAACTTTTCGAATCTTTCTTTTGGAACATACCCATAGAATTCTTCTCTGAATACTGTTGGAACAAATAAATCTTTGTCTATTTCTTTAATTATTCTTGCCGGATTGCCTCCTATCACACAATAACCATCAGGAAAACTCTTCGTAACGATAGCACCTGCGCCAACGATGGTACGTTCTCCCAAATGGACCCCAGGCAATATAACTGAATTCATCCCGATCCAGCAATAATCATCAATCCGTACCTCCTTAGTCTCATGTTTCATTTGATTATAAAGATTGTGATTGCCGCTGATTATTCCGACGTTTGAAGCGAAATGGACATAGTTGCCGATATGTATACCACCATTGCCCTGCAGGTAGCACCCTGGTCTCGTACCCGCATTTGAGTTGATACCCACATAGATGTTTTGAGGATGAGTAACCTCACTGTTTTTATGGACAGGCCAATACACTTGTTTACCATGCCCCGTAAACAAAATGAATTGCAAATAATTCAACAATGACACCCTATTTGTGATAGATTGCCTGAATCTAAGATAGTCACTTATAAAAGGGAGGGACAATAATAACTTCTTGACAATCTGTTTCATGGCAAATATTTAATAAAGGGTTTGCAAAACTCTGGAAATAGGCCCCAAGCTATCTCTTTATAAGATAGTTTTGTGCACCAGCAAATTATATAATAATACACACAAAAGAGCGCAACGCATATCAAAGCCGATATCCATTTGTTAGCAGGAATGAACGATGAACTTAAGTAAGTTAAACCTGCTGCAACAAGGCAGGTAAGCAGTATTCTGACAAGTGACTTAAAAGGAATTAGCTCCAAAACAGGCCTTCCTGCATAGTGAGATATAACTCTCATCATAATTATAATCTTCAATGCCTGACATATTTCCGAGACGATGGCAATGGCGACGGGCGAATCAATTGTATTAACGCAAATAAACTCAAAAATAACAATGAGAATTGCGGCTATCATATGTGCATTGGCATATTCTTTTGTTTTACCAATTGCCAGCATGATAGGAGCAAACGGAACGATATAAAGCAGACTGCTAATATTCTTTATCATAAAATATACAGTTGATGTTCCATACGCATCGCCATACATACAAGTCATTACCAAGCGAGCAAACACAACTGAAAAAACAAGCATCGGGTATATAATCTTTGCTGACTTTTTAAGTGCTGATTGCCACAATTCAAACATATCATCGTTCATCCGCTTACCTTCTTCCATTTCAGAAAAACGGGGCAGCAATATAGCTGTAACCGCCCCAATAACCATTGTCGCAAAAGGTATCTCCATAAAGCCGTTTGAGAAATCAGCAAACACTTCATTTCCAAAATAACGACTCACAAAGAACTGATTTGCTGAACTGAGAATGATTCCCCAGAAAGAGGCCACCATCAGAGGAATAGAGAACTGGAATATCTGTTTGTAAGTAAGTGGTGATTTTGCATGTGCTTCCTTACGCACAGGCATACTCTTCATCATAAGCGCCACAAGACATGTCAGCAGAGATGCGAGATCAAAACCTATGATTGCGTGAATATAAGTTCCATTCAGAAAGAAAACAGGAAGAACAGTCAGCGCAACTGTAATAGTCCTGGTAACAATTGTGTAAATCGTAATATACTGTGTCCTCCGAAATGTAGCATAGATACCATCAAGTCCAATCGTTGGTAATAAAAAAAAAGGAGTCGGTGAAAAAAATTTAAGGGCTAACTCTAGATTGGGGTTATTTAGGATATTCGAAATCAGTCCAGAGCAGAAGAATAGTATCGCCGAGAAAACCAACCCCATACCGATAAAGAGATATGTGATCTTGTTAATAATATCCTTGGAATACTCTCGGGCATATTTCGGCAGAAAAAAAGCATATGCTTTGGGCAGTCCTAAAGTAAACACAAACAAGAGCGTATTATACACATACATTACCTGCTTATATGTACCATAATCCGCCTTAGAAAAAACACGGCTTAGAATCATCGGACTTATGATTCCCACTGCGAAAGAGAATAAACTCCCTATCGCCACCCAAGCAGCTTGTTTTGTATTATTAGTTGACATTAAACTACACTTGTTTTAACAAGTAGTATTGAATTGAATCGACTGCTCCAGCTGTACTGCCTGAAATCCAATCAGCTAAATGTGAAACACGTCATCCTTAATAGGGCAAATATTGTGGCAATCGAGGATAACCTTGCCTTTCAGTTTGTCCCAGCAACCCTTGATCTGGTCGTGCTTAACCATCACCACGACCATGTCCACATCATTCAAAAACGCGTCAAAGTCATGATACTGGTTCTTCACGATATCCTTCTCAATCAGCGGATCGTATACCTTCAGCGGCTCAGCCAGGTGACGCTCCTGGCACTCAAGCAGCTGCAGCGTCGGGCTTTCGCGCACATCATCGACGTTCTCCTTGTAGGTCAGACCATACAGGCCCACCCGACGGGTGTCGGTGATACCGTTCTCCTTCATGATCTCATGAATCCGGTTCAGGACGAAGGCGGGCTGGCCGTCATTCGTCTTCATGGACTCGTCAATCACCTTCGCGAGGCTGGGATAGTCGCCCACCAGGAACCAAGGGTCCACGCTGATGCAGTGGCCGCCGACACCGGGACCGGGTTGCAGGCTGTTCACCCGCGGGTGCATGTTGCCACTTCTAATGATCTCATACACGTCCATGTTGTCATGGCGGCAAATGCGGGCGAGCTCATTG
>JAEEGL012347705.1_pt1 | contig 15258 bp, 14 predicted proteins | sample 9134231 | NCBI WGS metagenome assembly JAEEGL01 (sample SAMN16246548, study PRJNA631951) | gut metagenome | biome: gut microbiome; feature: rumen; material: fiber-attached | host: Bos | place: Iran: Karaj | collected 2018-10 | reverse complement strand
TTATGGAAAAGTTAGAAAATTATATACACTCAAAATTTAATAAATTAGTTGTAAAATATTGAAATAATTGCTTTTATTTAGAAAATAGGTGTGTTATAATACTTTTTGTAAAACAGATGAAAAGGTGATAAATATGAGAAAAAGTAGAAAGAGAATAAGATTAATAAAAATAATAATATATACAATTCTATCTATTATTTTGTTAAGCGCGATTTTTTCATTCATCTTTTTTACAAATGTTTTTTCTATAAAAGAAATAGAAGTAGTTAACAACAATAAAGTTGATAGAGAAACAATAATTAATAATTCAGAGATTAAGCTTGGTAGCAGTAATCTTTTTCTTATAAATAGTGAACAAATTGGCGAAAAAATTAAAAAAATTCCATATATTGATAACGTTGTAGTCTCAAAGAGATTTCCAAATAAGATAGTGATTGATGTTGTAGAGAGAGTATCTTCATATATTTTGAAAGTAAATGAAGAGTATTATTCTGCTGATGCAGATGGAGCAATATTAGAAAAAATTGCGAATGTGGATGAAAATCAAAATATTATTGTAGTGTTATCACCTAATTTAGATATTAGTAATGGTGTATTGGATGAAGCAAATATAAATAAGCTAAGAAATGTAGAAATAATAAATCAAGTTGCAAAATCAAATGGTGTTAACGACTTAATTACAAGATTTGATATGTCAAATGATTCAAATATTATTTTTGATATTGCATCAGAAGGAAAGAGAGTGTATCTAGGTAGTTTCTCTGATGATATGAGTTTGAATGTTAAATTCTTTTGGCTTAAAACTATGATAGAACAAGAAAAAGGAAAAACGGGTATTATATATCTAAATGTTGATTTAAATAAGAATAAAGTAGTATTTAGAGAACAAAATTTTTAAAAGTGGAGGAAGAATAAGTGAAGCAAATCACAAAAATTTCATTATTAATGGGATTGTTATGTTTTATATTATCTGCGCTAATTGCGATTCAAATAAGATCAATTCGCGGAACCGCATCTGTTGTTGGAGAATCTCAAACAACTAACCAATTAAGAGATAGTGTCTTAGAATGGCGTGAAAAATATGAGCAAGCTCTAGATAAATTGGAATATAAAGAAGCTGAACTTGAAAAAATAAGAAAAAAGATTTCTTCTGAAAGTCAAGGTGCTACTGATATTACAACTGAAATTGCTGATAATAATCGAGCTTTAGGTATGACTGAAGTAAATGGACAAGGTGTTACAATAGTATGCAAAGATGGAGAGATTAGTAGTTCAAGTATTTTGACAAGTCAATATTTAGTTCATGATGGAGATTTATTAAACCTAATTAATGCTTTGAAAAACGCTGGGGCAGAGGCAATTTCTATAAATGAACAACGTATAGTTAATAAAACTAGTATCTATTGTTCTGGCAACATTATTATGGTGAATAATGAAAGAGTTGGTTCCCCATTTGTTATTAAAGCAATTGGAAATCCTGAAGGATTATATGGTGCAATTATAATGCCTGGAAGTTATTATTCAAAAATGAAAGAAGATGGAGTACAAGTCTCAATTACCAAAGAGAATTCATTGGTAATTCCAAAATATAATGGAACATACAAATATGAATATGCGACAATTATAGAATAATTTAGGAAAGTTGGGGATTTGTAAAATGAATTTATTTAAAAGGATAGTTGATGATATAAAAAAATCTAAAGCTAGGACGGCTATGGCTATTGCTATTGGTTTGGTCACTTTTGTGTTTTTTGCGGTGGTATTTATTCAAGTAAAGACCGTAAGTATTATTGATATTTCTGCAATTGAGACAATGAGAGAGTCTGAGCTAAGAGAAGAATTATCAAGTTGGAAAAGTAAATATGATGAAGTTTCAAGCAGATTAAATGAAACAGACGAGATTATTGAAGCTTACAAAAAAGATATTCAAAATAATTCTGAGACATCAGAAGTCTTAAAGGATGAATTGAAGCTTTCAGAAATGTATTTAGGAAAAAGAGATGTTCAAGGTGAAGGTATAATAATAACACTAAAAGATACAGATAATAAGCAAATAATAAGTGAGGATTTACTTTCACTTGTTAATGAATTAAGATTAGCTGGTGCAGAAGCAATATCAATTAATGATGAAAGAATTGTTTCAAGAACTGATATTGTTAATATAGAGTCTAGATTTATAATGATTAATGGGAAAAGAATGAATAGTCCATTTGTTATAAAGGCAATTGGAAATAAAAAATATCTTGAGAGTAGTATTACAATCAAGGGTGGATTTATTGATGAAATGGAGGCAAATGAAAAAAGTGTTGCTTATGAAGTTTCAGATAGAGTTATTATAAATAAGACAACCGTAGATTATTCATCTGATTATATAAAATAAGGAGAGTTAATATGTTATATTTATGTATTATATTAGGCTGTATATTTGGAATGTTGGTTGGTGTAAATATGCCAGTTATTTCTTATACATATTCTAGCTATGTAGCTATAGCAATTGTAGCAGCAATGGATACTGTGTTAGGAGGAATTTCATCATATATTCAAAAGAAATTTGATATAAAGATTTTTATTACTGGCTTTTTTGGTAATGCAATTCTATCTATATTATTAACTTATTTGGGAAATAAGCTAAATGTAGATATTTATTTGGCTGCTGTTTTCGTTTTTGTGGGTAGAATGTTTACCAATCTAGCAATTATTCGTCGTTATTATGTAGAGAAAATTTCTGAAAAAGTTGCAGCTCTTAAACTGAAAAAACAGAAATAAAAAATATTAAACAAATGATAAAACCTTATGAAGTCAAGTATATTCGAATTAAACGTAACAATTACTTTACAATTGTTACAAAAGTGTTTCGAATTTACTTGACTTTTAGATTAAAATGTAATATTCTTACAAAGTACAAAAGGGATAAAAAAATTGGAATGAAAAATAATTGGAGGAATATACTTTGGCAATCGGTGACATTATAGTCGGTATTGACGTTGGTTCATCAAAAGTTAGTACCGTCGTTGGCGAAGTTAATAATTTCAATCAAATCGAGATTATTTGTAGTACAAATTGCAAATGTTCAGGCATTCAAAAGGGTAAGATTGTTGATGAAGTTGAGATAATTGAAGCAATTCAAAAAACAATTAAAGAAGCAGAAGAAATTGCTAACTTTAAGATTAATTCAGCATATACAACAATTTCTGGACAATATATTACAATTGTACAAAATAGTATTGAACGAGAAATTAAAGATAAATATACCGGCATTAGTATTAAAGATATTGCCACAAGTATAATTCAAGTTCGAGAAATAGAGATTCCAGATGATAAAGTATTAATTGATATTGTTCCAGATAAATTTATTCTTGATACTGGTGATGTGACAGATGATCCAGTAGGAAAAATTAGTAACAGATTTACATTAACAGCCCAAGTTATTTTAGCTGACAAAGATTATGTTAAAAAATTTGCTACATTATTCAAAAAAGCTGGAATTGAAATAGATGGAATAGTACCAACAGCTTTAGCAGAAAGAAACTTAGTATTAGATAGTAATGAATTAAATGATGATGTTTTATTGTTGGATATAGGCGCTGGAAATACTGAAATTGGCGTGTTTAATGGAAGCTCATTTGTATATTCAAATACTATTAACTTAGGTGGAGATAATATTACTAAAGATATAGCATATGTTTTGAATATATCTTTAGAAGAAGCTGATAAATTAAAAAGACAATATGGATTAGCATTAAAGTCATTTATAGATAATGATAATAATATTATTTTAAATACATGCAAAGATCCAGATGGAAAAAATAAATCAATAAAGAGCTCTGAACTAGTTGAAATTATTGAAGCTAGAGTTGAAGAGATGTTTGTATTAGTAAATAAGGACTTGATTTCACATGCAATTAAGTCTAATATAAATAATGTTGTATTAGTTGGTGAAGGAATAGTAAATATTCAAAAAAGTGATATGGCAGGAAAGATTATTTTAAATATTCCAGTAAAGATTTCAACAGGAAGATTAATGAGCACAATAAAATCAACATATAGAACAAGTTATGCTTTAGTAAGATATATAGCAGCTAGACCTTATGCAAAAACAGTTTCTAGTAGCATTGATACTAGAAAAGAGAAAAGTATCTTAAAAACTATTTTTGAAAAAGTTAAAGAATTCTTTTATTCTTAGATAAAAATAAACTAACATGATTTTATGAATTTTAAGGAGGATATCCCGATGATAATGGATAACGAAGATGTTAATGTAATGCTAGATGGAACTGCGACTATTAAAGTAATAGGTGTTGGAGGAGCTGGAAATAACGCTGTAAATAGAATGGTTGAAGCTGGAATTAGAAATGTTGAATTCGTAGCTGTAAACACAGATAGACAAGCTTTAAGTTTATCAAAAGCAAATTCAAAAATCCAAATAGGTGAAAAATTAACAAGAGGTCTAGGAGCAGGTGCCAACCCTGATATTGGTGCTCAAGCAGCTGAAGAAAGTAGAGCAGAAGTTGCTGAAGCTTTAAAAGGAGCTGACATGGTGTTCGTAACTGCCGGAATGGGCGGTGGAACAGGTACTGGAGCTGCACCAATAGTTGCACAAACAGCTAAAGAAATGGGAATTTTAACAATTGGTGTTGTTACAAAGCCATTTACATTTGAAGGAAAGAAAAGATTATTCCAAGCTGATCGTGGAATTGATAATTTAAAAGGTAAAGTAGATACATTGGTAGTAATACCAAATGATAAATTACTTCAAGTAATTGATAGAAAAACATCAATAGTTGAAGCTTTTAGAATGGCTGATGATGTATTAAGACAAGGTGTTCAAGGTATATCAGACTTAATTGCTGTACCTGGACTAATTAACTTAGACTTTGCTGATGTTAAAACAATAATGTTAAATCAAGGAATGGCTCATATGGGTATAGGAAGAGCTAGTGGCGAAAATAGAGCAGAAGATGCTGCAAAACAAGCAATTCAATCTCCATTACTTGAAACATCAATTGAAGGTGCTAGAGGCGTTATTATTAACATTACTGGTGGAAGCGATATTGGATTACATGAAGCAAATACAGCTGCTGAACTTGTACAAAGAAGTGCTGATCCAGAAGCAAATATCATATTTGGTACTGTTACAGATGACTCTATGGGAGATGAAATCCAAATTACAGTTATTGCAACTGGTTTTGAGAAAGAAGACGAAAGAAGAGCAAGTTTAGATGATTTAGTTAAAAATAGATGGAATGAAAGAGGAAACACAAACACTATGTCTAGAACAAGCTCAATATCATCAACACCAACTAATTCACAAACATCTTCAGCTGGAAATGGTGATTTAGATTTACCAGCATTTTTACGTAATAAAAGAAAGTAAAACTTAATTAAAATTTAATATTTTAGTTACATACCACTTATCACTTTGATAAGTGGATTTTTTTATGTGTCTGATAAATGTCTAAGCCAATATTATATTGACAAATTTACTAATTTTAAATAATATTATTGTGTGAAATTATAAATGGACTATTATGCCCAAAGACTATTTTACTACGAAGGAGAACATGTTTGATGGATGATTATTCTGAAAATAACAATAATAACAACGATTTAAATAATTTAGAAAATAGTAATAATACAAATTCTAATGATTCTTCAAATCCTATAAATGATATGAATAATGCTACACCTGTAGATATGAGTAATATTTCTCCTACTACTATAGCATCAAACGATTCTGATGAGTCTGATGAAATAATTGATTTTAATCCTGAAGAGTATTCTTTTTCAAAAGATGGAACACTTCAAAAGAAAGAAGGAATAAAGAAATATAGTAAAAAAGCTCTTCAAATAATGAAAGAAGAAGGCTTAACTGAAGAAGAGTATAAAGCTAAATATGAAAATAAAAAAGAAGATGATAGACCAGCATCAGAAGATGATGTTGAGTATTATGTTTCTAATTATGATTTAGAAGATTATAAAGAAGAAAATAAGTATAATTTTGACACAGAAGAACATCATAAAAGTGTTGTTGAAAGAAAGAAAAAAGAAAGAGAAGCAGCAAGACTTAGAAGAGAACGTGAACTACGCGAGAAAGCTAGATTAGAAGCAGAACGTAAGAAAAAATTACAAGAACAAGAAAATTATGATAAAGCCAGTGATTTGGTCGATACTGGTGAATTTCCACAACAAATAACAGATTTGAGTTTGGAATGTATATATATTGGATTGTTATTAAATAATCCAAAGGCTATTTCTAGATTCTATTTTCCAATTGATGTATGTTATTTCTCAGAAAAATCTTTAAGTAATTTATATAAAATAATTCTTTTCCAAGATGGTGAAAAATATGCACCACAAGAGGCAAAAGATGGATTTAAGTTTCCTAAAGAAGAAATTACTACATATGATTTGAAAATGTCTATCAAGAATATGGTTGCAAATAGAAATTTTGATATTGAAGATATTTACACAAAATTAAAAAAATTATTTATATTAAAGAAAAATTATCTAGTAGCACCAACAAGAAGTATACAAGAAAAGATTGTAGATATATCAAACTATGATAGATATGCAGAAATGTCTATCGAAGAAGTTGAAAGTGCTATAGAGCAAATTGGTGTAACAAACAGATTAAGTCAAGTTATTTTAAATGACAATGCCACAGAGTTTTTGATTGGAGGAGATAATAACTTAACTACTGGTTTGGCTATTCCATTTCCAATCCTATCTAAAGCATTTAAAGGACTTAGAAAAGGTGAAACAATGTCTTATGCGATGCCATCAAACGCTGGTAAATCAAGATTTACAGTTAATATTGCAGCGTATTTAGCATTGGTTCATAAGAAAAAAGTATTAATAATCTCAAACGAGATGTCTGAAGAAAAAATCAGATTATGTTATATAACAACAGTAATTAACAATCCCGAAATACAAAAATTGCATGGCCAAAAGTTATCTAAAACAGAAGGTGAATTGTTGGAAATGCAATATAGAGCTGATGAGGGTGCAACAAATGTTGAAACAGATGAAAACGGATTTATATTACGTAGAGAAAATGAAAGTAGAAATGATTTTGTAAAAAGAATACTAGCTGCATCAGAAGAATTTAGAAAAACAGTAAGAGTAACTGAATGGTTAAAGAAAGAATCTGCAGCCGCTGATTGTATACACTTTATTCATATTACAGAACACTCAAATGATGATTTAAGAAAAATTATTTTGAATTATTATTATAAATACAATATTGAGTATGCTTTCTATGATACATTGAAGACCGATATTGAAAATATAGGTGTAGCTGCGGAGATTAAAAAGACAGCAACATTGCTTTCTAATATAGCTCAAAAGTATAGAGTTTTTATTGGATCATCAATGCAATTACTAGAAAGTAGCACTTTACCGGTAAACTTAACAATAAATGATTTGTCTGTAAGCAAGACTGTTAAAGAGGTTTTGGATACCCTTTGTTTATTCAAACAAATTCATCCACAAACTCTTTCAAAATATGAATATTCAGAAAATGAAATGGCAGAACAATATAATAATATTGTGACTACAAGAAATCCAGATGAGCGTTTTTACGCTTGTGTTGTTGATAAGAACAGAGCTGGTGCAAAGCCAACACTATTATTTAGATTAAATCTAGCATATAACATATGGGAAGAATTAGGTTATCTAAGACTAAAGCAAGAATTTATGGAAATTTGATAGGTTTAAAAGAATTCGGAGGATTTTATTATGCGAATCTTAAAGGATGCATTAATAATACTATATGTAATAATAGCTATAATCAGTACGATTTTATTATTGTCGTTTAATAAATACAAAGTATCTGTATTTGGTGACTATTCTATAGTAATCGTTGATAGCAATGAACTAGAGCCAAGCTTTTCTAAAGGTGATTTAGTTATAGTTAAATCATCTAGCTTATATAAGGTTGGAGAAAATGTATTTTTCTACAATATTGTTGATAGAAAAGTTGAAGTAACTTTAGCAAATATTTCTAGAGTTGAGGAAGTTACTGATGGTATGTCTGGTTATGAAATACCAGGTGGTTCATTAATATCACATGAAGAAGTAATAGGAAGTACTCTTAATGTTAAAGTATTTCACCATATAGGATCTTTATTAAGATTTATTGAATCAAAGTATGGATATTTAATTTTGATAGTTATTCCTTCAGGTGCAGCATTATTATATGAAATCTATAATTTTGTAGTTATCAGAAAAGAAGAATTAGAGCAAGAAAAAGCAGAAGAAGAGAGAAGAAAAAAATTAGCTAAAAAAAGAGCGAAAGAACGTCTACTTGCTAAGAAACAAGAAGCAGCTAAAAATGAGAATCTTGTTGAAGAAAATGATGATATTATAATTGAAGTAGAAGACGAACCTGAAGAAAAAGATGAAACACCAGAAAGTGTTCCAATGAGTAGAGATGCAATTAAAAATTCTATAGAACAAAACAAAAAAGCATATGAAGAAAGAATTCAAAAACTTAAAAATAATTATGGTAAAAAGGTTGAAAACCATCCAGAAATTGATGATGATGCTGATTTAAAAGTAACAAATCAAAGTGATAAAATCGAAAAAGAAAATGATTTAAAGGAAAAGGAAAATAGTGAAGCTTCTCAAGTAGTGAGAAAATCAGCTGTTAAAGCACATTCAGCAGTAAGAAGAGTACCTACTAGAAATAGAGTTACAAACAATACATCAACTGATAATAATCCAATTAGTGAAAAACGAAAATTACCAGTTAGAGCATCTGTACATAAAGTTCAAAAAGAAGAACCAGTAATAAAAACAATTACTGAAACTGCTTCAGAGAAGAAAAATTCAGCAGTGCACAGTGCTAGAAGAGCTAGCGTAAGTCCAGCTAAAAGAATAGCTGCTATGAAGAATAGTGCTGAAAAAAGCTCAGAGGCACCAAAAACTACAAATCATACAACAGCTACAAGGGCAACTGCTAGAAGAAGCTCAAGAATTCAATCAAAGAGAGTTGTAAATAATAGGAAATTGGATGAAAAAGATTAAAGAAATTTTAAGTGCTTTCTTGATAATTATGTTGATAGTTACCATTTTAGTAATTAATCGTACATACGCATTATTTGAAAGTATGAAAGAATTTAATATTAATATGGATATTGCTAAATGGAATATTGCAGTTAATAATCTTACTGTTGGAGGAAATCAAGAAGATAAGTTTCTTATAAAGAATTTATTATTAGATGCCAACAGTAATGTTGTTGCGGGAAAAGTCGCTCCAGGTTCAAAAGGAACGTTTGACGTAGAGATGGATTTTAAAGATACTGATGTTTCAGTGAAGTGTGAAATGGAAATAGATGAGGAACGTATGAGTAACGCTGGTTTAAAATTTAACAGCTATCAATTTAGTGATACAAGTATAACAACTACTCCCACAACAAATGGTCATATGTTTATTGTTCCATTAAGCAAAATTAAAGGAGTTGGCAGTACAGGAACATTTAAACTTAATGTTAAAATAGCATTTGAGTGGATAAATGATGAAACAAGAAATATTAAAGATACTGAAATTGGTGTATCTACAGTTAGAACTAAACTTGATATTCCAGTAAAATTGAAATTTTCACAATATGTGCCAGATTAAGGTTAATATATGTTTAGAGTTATTGAAATTATACTAAATAGTATAAAGAATGTGATTTTAATAATATTAGCAATTATTTTTATTGCATTACTTATCTTATTTATAGAAAAGTATTTATTTAAAGTTGAATATCCATCTGTAAATGGAGTAACGGCTTTTGTGGTAAAAACTGAATCTATGTATCCAGTTCTATTAACAAATGATATTGTATTAGTAGATTTGGAAGATCGTAATTATCAAGTTAATGATATCTTGTCTTATAAAAGCAAGAATTATGTGATAACACATAGAGTTAAAGAAATAAATAATGATAAGTTAATTCTAAGGGGAGATGCCAACAATAGTGATGATCCAGAAATTGATGAAAAAGATGTTGTTGGTAAAGTTGTTAGAATTGTACCTAATCTTAGAATTTGGATAAATGTTTTAAAGGATATTAAAGTAATAATATGTATAATTGTTACTATAGTTTTATTTATTACAATAAAAATACTAAAGTTTATTGAGGAGAAAATGAATGGCAAGGAGGAAAAGATATTCAAGAACTAATTTAATAATTGTTTTGATAATAGCTTGCGCTATCTTGATATATTTTCTATCTAGAAATACATTTTCATTATTCGAATCAGAGATAGAGGGCTCAAGTGATACTGATGTTGCTTTTTATGTATTTAATGATTCTCTTGAGACGCATGAAATATTTATTGATGATATTAAACCAGGAGATACAAAAAATGTTAATTTTTCAGTTCAAAACTATAGAACAGAAAATGGTGATACCCAGAGAGCAGAGGTTAATTTAACATATACAATGGAAATAAAATGTACCGAAAACCTACCATTACAGATACAATTAGCTGAAGATTCAGGTCCTTATGGGGATGGATACTTTGATAAGGATTCGTTCGGAACATGGTTTTATTATTTTGAGATTCCAGCACGCACATTTAATTTCAATTCAAATCAAAAACATGATTATAAATTAAAGGTAAACTTTCCATCAAATTATAATGATCCCAAATATCAAGACATAGTTGAGGCAATAGAAATAACTGTGGTTTCAAAGCAAGTTACTTAAAAGGAAGGAATAAATGAAGAATAAATACAAGCGAAGAAAGTTAATACTTATAATTACGATATCTCTAATTTTAGTATCTTTCACAGTATCTTTTGGTAGATATGTAATTGTCAATATTCATGATTTGTACTTAAGAACAATGAAATTCTATTTTCAAAGTGATAAGTTGGGAGCTACTCAAAAGGTATTTAGAATTGATAATTGGCCAGGATTAAGAGAGTATCCGATAACTGTGGAGTTGAACAGTAGAAAGAATTATCTGGAAAAAACAGATTATGATATACAATATACTGTACAAGTTACAGATTATTCCGCCCAATATATTTCATATTCATTAGATAAAACTTCTGGAGTGATTGATACATCTGATAATTCAGATACATTTAATTTGACTATTACTCCAACAGGAACTTTGCCAGTAGGAGCTTTGGTATATATTGAGGTGGAAGCAAAAGCAACCAATCCTTATACGAAGACTCTTAAAGGAAGATTCGAATTTGAAGTTGGTAAAGAAGAGATTACTTTTGAAATATCTGATCAACCAGGTGCACCATATATGATGGTAAATGTTACTAATACTATTTCCGCTGGTACATCGTTGATTACATTTGATTTTGATCCTAGTCAAATATTATTAGATTTAACCAATAGTAATTATTTGCACAAAGTTAGTAGTAATACAACTAGAATTAGTGGATATGATTACATAAACAAGCTTTTATTTAATATTAATAGTGAAAGTAGTACAAGTGTAAGATTTTATAAACAAAATGTGAGTGCGGATTATAGTACTATAACGCCAACAATAAATACAAATCTAAATCAATATACATTTGGTAGCTTGATAACATGTAAAGGAACAATGAATTAAAGCTAGGAGTAAAGAAATGTCTGTTAATGTAATAACTAAATATCTCTCTATGTCCAATAAGCATATGGAAGATATTTTAAAATTTATTTTAGGAAATAAGTTTAATAAACAAATAAGTGAACAATTCTTGAGTTTATATTTTGAAACAAGATATAATGGCTTGATTGAAAATAAGAGAGGTTTAACAGTAAGAAGTAAACTTCTTAGTCAATATAGAGAATTAAAAAAACAATTAGAGGAATCTGATAAAGGAAAGATACCACAAATTGAAGCTCTATATAATATTTTTGATGAAGTAACATATTTTGATACAGCAATATTTGATAGAAATTATAACGAGAAGATTGAGTTTATTTATAATGAGCAGGTTGATTATTTCGATAAACCAATAGAAAAAAGTACTTTTGAAAAAGAATTATTAAAAATAGTTCAAAATAATCAAAGAGAAAAATTAAAATTTATAAAAAAATTTGATACAAATGAATTTAGATTACAAGGTAGTAATATTAATGAAAATATAAAAAAGATTAGTATCACACACAATATTAAATTTCCATCAATATATAGTTCTGAAGCAATAGAAAAAGCATTTAATATGGGAACAACCAAAGAGGATAAACTATTTGTTGAATTCTATCTTATATCAATAAGAATTTTATTAGATGTAATTAAATCAGATTATAGAAAAAGATATATTGTAGATATTGATTCTAGTCTATTGAATAAAGCTCAAAAGATATCAAGATTGTTTGAGGTTGTAAATAATCCAATAACTCAAGATAGAATTATAATTCAAATTAAATATTCAGAATTAGAAAAAAATAAAATGATAGTTTATGATTATATTTCACAAGGATATAAGTTTGCAATTGAGCTTGACAAAGAATATGTTGATGAAAAGATCGAAGCACAAAAGTTAGAGGTCTTCGAATATATATTAGCATCAAAAGAATATAAATCATTAAAAGGTAATGATAAAGTTCTTTTTGTATAAAAAATTTTCTCCAAAGAAAGGATAAACCAATGATTACTTTTACACAATTTTTGTATGAATTTTTAGCACAATTTTTAACTGGAATAATTAATATTATTAAGGATATTATAATAACAATTCCACAAATGTTTAATATTCCAGCATATGTAAAAATACTTAGCAATTATAAGTCAGATTTTACTGGACCTGAGTGGGTGTTAGTTGTTATTTCAATATTTTTAGTTCTATTAATGGTTGCAATGACTGTAGCACTAATTGTATTAATAGCTAGAAAATATATTAAGATAAGAAAAAAAGGAATGAATCAAGAATCGCTACTTGAAGAAATTTCTAGATTAAATACTAGAGTTATGAAACTTATGAAAGAAAAAGATGAAATAATGGCAATGAAAGTTTCACAACTTGGATTGCAACCTGGAGTTGATCCATTTGGAGATGCAAAAGCTGAAGAGGATGAATCAGAAGAAGCACTTGAAGATAATGGCCAAAGATTTCCAAAGCTTGCTGATATTGACTTTCAATTTAGAAATTATAAATTACAAAACTATAATAATAGCTTTACACTTGAAGAACTATGCGAAACATTTAGACAATTTGCTGCTTCAAGATTAGGCTTATATTATACAAACCATATGATGAAATTATTTATAGCTGCTTTGGCTTCTACAAAGTTAGTTATCCTTCAAGGTATCTCTGGTACTGGTAAAACATCTTTGGCATATGCTTGGGGAAAATTCTTAAAACATGACTCATGCGTTGCTTCAGTACAACCATCTTGGAGAGATAGAACAGAGCTTTTTGGTTACTTCAACGAGTTCACTAAAAAGTTTAATGAAACTGAAGTTTTAAAAGAGATTTATTTATCTGGTTATACAGATGATATTTATACAATAATCCTAGACGAGATGAACATCGCCCATGTTGAGTACTACTTCGCTGAGATGTTGTCTATCCTAGAGATGCCTAACGAAGATGAATGGATTGTTGAATTAGTTCCATCTAAATGGAAAGAAGACCCAGTATTGTTAACAGATGGTAAATTACATATATCACCAAACCTATGGTATATAGGAACAATCAATAACGACGACTCTACATTCATGGTTACTGATAAGGTTTACGATAGAGCTATGCCAATAGACATTAATGATAAAGGTCAAGTATTTGAACCAATTGATACTCCACCAATGGATATTAATTATTCATATTTAAATATGTTATTTAAAAATGCTATGCGCGAATATGAGATTTCACAAGAAACATTAGATAAAATTGAAGAAATGGATAACTATGTTATTATCCACTTCAGAATAGCTTTTGGTAACCGTATTGTTGCTCATATGAAAAAGTTTGTTCCAGTATTTGTTGCTTGTGGTGGAACTGAGGTTCAAGGCGTTGATTATTTCTTGGCTAGAAAAGTATTAAGAAAATTCGAGCAATTAAATGTTGCTTATATCAGAGATGAAATAGATCCATATATTGATTTATTAAACAAATTATTTGGTAAAGACCAAATGAAAGAATGTATAGAATATCTATTAAGATTAAAGAAATTAACATAGTCTATATTACAAATGAATTTTGGAGGGAGACTTTTGAGAGAGTTAGATATAGTTCATCTATATGAAGGTGAAAGTGGTAATGAAACGCAAATTAATAATTTTATAGATAGATCAATTTCAAAAATTAAAATAAAGACTGAATATGACAAAATTCAAGAAGATTTAGAGTGGATTGAAGTATTTGAAGAAGTAATGCCACATATCGATAGTATTCTAAGAAATCCAAACAGATTTATTATTAATGAAGAAGAAATTGTTAAGATTGAGCTTGCAAGAAGAGTAACTGTAGATAGTATCAAGCATTTGGCTAAGCATACAAACTTTATTCAAGCAATTGAAGATAATGGTGACGTTAAACCATCAAAAATTTTGAATATTAATAAGGACGAAAGCTTTGACACTTATGAGAATAAGTTGATATATACTTTAATTCAAAATATGAGAATTTTTGCTGAAAGGAAAAAAGCAGCAATTCTTGCTAGAGCTAATTTAACCAACAAAGATTATAAATCTATTGATTATAATTCTTCTTCTAGATACTTTAGTGATGCCGTTACAATGTCATTACATATTGAAAGTAACCGCATTATGAATGGTAAAGAAACTAATACCGAAAAAGAATTAGTTGCTAGGGTAGAAAAAATATCTAGAGATATACAAGACTTAACATCAACTGAAACATATAGAATTATAGACAAAAAACATATTACATTAATTCGACCACCAATTAAGAAAACTAATGTTATCTTGAAGAACACACATTTTCAATACGCAATGAAATTATGGAATTATTTACAAGATAATATAGATGATAAAACAAAACATATACATGATAAGACAGAAACTGATTCTAATGAAGTAGTAACTAGATTATTTGATGAAAGCTTTTTATTAAACTATTTAACACTTGCAACACTAAGTGAAAAGAATTATACCAAAAGTGATGAAATATCTAATAAGATGCGTGACAATATAACCAATCAAATGATAGAACAAATAATTGTTATGAATCCAGATATGACGCAAGAACAACTTGAAAGTAAAATAACAAGTAAGTTTGCAATTGTTAAAAATAGATATGAAGCAAGAATTGAATCATTACAAAAAATATTTAAAGAGCATATTAATGAC
>JAEEGL012244188.1_pt1 | contig 15258 bp, 13 predicted proteins | sample 9134231 | NCBI WGS metagenome assembly JAEEGL01 (sample SAMN16246548, study PRJNA631951) | gut metagenome | biome: gut microbiome; feature: rumen; material: fiber-attached | host: Bos | place: Iran: Karaj | collected 2018-10 | reverse complement strand
TTGCTTTTTCTACAAGAAACTTTATATCGCCGCAAGTTGCATTTCCCGTGTTAATTATAAAATTACCATGCCAGGGTGCAATCTGCGCATCGCCTGAAGTTAATCCTTTTAGTCCAGCCTTATCAACTAAAACTCCACTCGGCTCTCCAAAGCTTCTGTCGTTCTTAAAAACACTGCCGGCACTTGGAAACTTAAAGTGGCCTTTTTTAGTTCTGTCTTCCATGTAAAAATCATTTTCACTTTTTAAGCTGTTTATGATTTCTGCCGGAACCTGTGCTGAATCATTCTGCAATAACTCAGGGTAAAGACTTTCTGCATAAAAACTCACTTTTGTTATAAGACACTTTTTGTTCATAAAGGGTGAATGCTTATACATCCAGTCGCTACTGTTATTATGATACATTTTTTTGATACTTTCTACATTTAGATATGATTTTTCATCAATTTCGTTAATTTCAGTAATATCGTCAAATAAGATATATTCTACGCTGGAAAGAAAATCCGCAGTGTCTTTTCCGTAGCATCTGGCATTCATATAGACAGCACCGCCGCAGGAGCCAGGAAGTCCATAAAATGTATCGAGTGTTTTAAATCCCTTAGACTGGCAGTATTCGATAACATCATTGATTAAAACACCACTGCCACAAGTTATTTCTACATGATTTTTGTCGAGGGCTTTGTATTCAATGCCGTTAAAAAGCCTTGTGCTCAGAATCAATCCCTCAAAGCCGTCATCAGAAAAAACTAAGTTACTGCCGCCTCCTATAAAAAATACATTTATATTATTAGCCTTGCAAAGTGAAAGTACATAGACCGCTGCTTCAACTGTTTCAGGTTCAACGAAGATTTTTGCTTTCCCGCCGATTTTTATTGTTGTATGTAATTTTAATTCTTCATCGTAAAGAACAGTTCCTGCGAAAAAGTGGCTGTTCTTGATATTTTCACCTAATTCTCGTATGCTTAAACTCATATATAGCAATTATTATACATCAATAATGTAAAAAATAGAACAAGAATAATTGCTAAAGGATGGAGACGGAATGGCATTAAAACTTTTTAACACGATGGGACATGCACTTCAGGAGTTCAAGCCTTTGCACGAAGGTTTTGCTGGCTTCTATGGTTGTGGGCCAACCGTTTATAACTATGCGCATATTGGAAACTTAAGGGCGTATGTTTTTCTTGATACGCTTGATAAAACCCTTTCATACCTGGGATACGACATCAAACATGTTATGAATATTACAGACGTTGGACATTTGACCGGTGATAATGATGAAGGCGAAGATAAAATGAAAAAGTCTGCCGCAGAACGCCATCAGTCTGTTCTTGAAGTAGCTAAATTCTATACGGATGCCTTTATGCAGGATATTGATGCACTTAATATCCGTCATCCTGATGTAATCTGTAAGGCAACAGAGCATATTCCTGAAATGATTGAACTTATAAAGAAGATTGAAGCAAACGGTCATACTTATATGGCTGGCGGAAACTTATATTTTGACATTACAACTTATCCTGATTATGCAAAGCTTGCGAATTTAAATATGGATGATTTAAGGGCGGGTGCCGGAAAGCGAAATGTTGTTGTAGTTGATGAAAACAAGCGTAATCCCGGAGACTTTGTATTGTGGTTCACAAAATCTAAATTCGAAGATCAGGCAATGGTTTGGGATTCTCCATGGGGAAGAGGATATCCCGGCTGGCATATTGAATGTTCTGCAATGAGCATGAAATATCTGGGCAAGCATTTTGATATTCACACGGGCGGAATCGATCATGTTCCTGTTCATCATACAAACGAAATAGCTCAGTCAGAAGGAAGCTTTGATAATGAAGAAAGAGCAAAGGGACCTTGGGTTAATTACTGGCTTCACAATGAATTTTTAGTAATTGAAGGCGGAAAAATGTCTAAATCAAACGGGCATTTTATTACCCTTCAGACAGATCTTCCGGAAGAAAAAGGATTTTCATTGAAATCAAAAGGTTATGAACCTTTGGACTACAGATTCTTTTTGCTTGGCGGACATTACAGAAAACCTTTAGTATTTTCTTTCAACGGAATGGACTCTGCAAAAAACGGACGCCTTTCTCTTTTACAGAAAATTGCTAAACTCGCTTCAAAGTCAAATATTGTCCTTACAAAGGGAAAAGAATATAAAAAGGGTGAAGCAGACTGCAGGGAAGGGCTGTCTGAAAACGCAGGCAAACATCTGGATGCATTTAAGGCAGGGCTTGAAAACGACTTGCTTACACCGGTTGCCTTGAGCTGTGTAAATAAAGTTTTGAAGGATAGTTCTTTACAGGCAGAAGAAGCTTTAGATTTAATCGACAGAATGGACAGCGTTTTAAGCTTGAGCTTAATCGAAGGCGCTGCAAAGATTCAGAAAGAAATGGATGAAGCGAACAAAAGCAGTGTACCTGACCATTCAAATGATCCTGAAGCACAGGAAATAGACGCTCTTGTAGCAGAAAGAACTTTAGCAAAGAAAAATAAAAATTTCGCGCGCGCAGATGAAATTCGTGATATATTAACAAGTAGAAAGATAGTTGTAACAGATACTCCGAATGGACCTGTTTGGGAAAGAGTATAAATTGTTTTTTTTGATGTAACCATAAGGGGATAAAAGTGTTTTCTAAATATAAGGCAAACTCTGAAGCAAATGTTTTAGATTGTACTAATAGTGCAGACTTTAGGAAGATCTATAATGCAACAATGCCTCTTTTGTTTAAGATTTCATACAAAATCGTTTTGGATGAAGATGCAGCAGAAGATCTGACTCATGATTCATACATCAAGGCTTCTGAGAAAAAAATGGTATTTCCTTCAGTTGATGATGCTAAGTTCTGGCTGATTTGCGTTGTGCGTAATGCGTCTTTAAATTATGCAAAGCGAAAGCTGAGTGAAGCAAAAGCTTATCATAAGGCTTTGTATGAAGGCAGGCAGCATATGGATTCCGGCGAAATGGATCTGCTGAAGTCTGAGGCTAAAAATGCAGCTGTTAATGCACTGAATAAACTGCCGCAGAATTTGCGTGATGTCCTGGTTTTGCGTGAATATGCTGATATGAACTACAAAGAAATTGGTCAGTATCTGGGAATTACGGAAGGAAATGTAAAGGTAAGGGTGTTTAGGGCCCGAGAGCAGTTATGTAAAATATTAGGAGAAGAAGATGTCTACCTGTCCTGAAAACGATATTCATTCGCTTTATCTTGATAATGAATTACCTCTGTCTTATAGAGAAGAATACGAGGCTCATATTAAAAGCTGTCCTAAGTGTGCAAAAAAATTAGAGTCTCTGAAAATGATTCAGAATGATTTGCGCGAAGAAAGTAAAGAATACACAATGACTGAACAGATGCTTGATGAAAGTTATGAAAGACTTATGGCAAAGCTCAGTTACTCAAATACATTAAAAAAGCTGGAAGCAAAAAGGAAGTATTCCATAAAAGGAATTTCTAAATATGTTCTTACAGGAATTGCTGCTGCTGCCATTGTTGCTGTTGTAATGCCTGTTAAGGGTAAGAAAAATAACATTTCTGTTTCATCAAATTTTGAACCGATTGTAAGAACTTCATCATTTGAAAACATAAGCGAATTGAATGAAACTGCCTTAAAAAATGAACTTTCTTCAATGCCGCTAAGACAGAATAATTTTAATACTGTTTCCTTCGGCAAGGAAGTTTCAATATCACCTTTTGGTCAGGCACCGGTAAATAAAAACGATTCAGTTATTGCTCAGACAGCTTCGAACAGACAGTATTTATCGCGTTACGATGTGTTTGGACCTTTTCCTAATTCAATGCAGGGCAGACCGTATCCGCCTTATATGAAAAAAAATGTTCCTCAGGAAAATCCTAAGGGTTTCTCATTGCAAGTTACTTCACCTTTAGGTAATATTTCTGTTGAAATAGGAAAATAATGAAATCAAATAATAAGTTTATTCTTGCTCTCAAAAGATCTCCTTTACTGCGAATTTTAATTTTTTTTATTTTGATTTTATTCACTTCACTGTTTGTTAATCTTGTCCAGAAAAAAACAAAGCATTTACCTGTCATAAAGAATATAACTCCTGTAATTGGTGTTCCCGGTGATACAATGACCATTAAGGGAAGTAACTTTGGAAGCACCAGAAATTTTTCGAGTGTAGAAATTGCAGGTTCTAAAATAACTTCCAACGGATATATTTCCTGGTCCGATACAGAAATCAGAATTGAACTGCCTGTAAACGTGCAGGACGGTTTAGTTTTTGTTCAGACCAGTGCCGGCCGCAGTAATCCTGAATTTTTTGCAAATGAAACTTCTATCCCTGTGGCTGTCGGTTTTAATACAGAAGCAATAATTCCTGTAATTACAACAATTGTTCCGGACAAAGCCAGCGTAGGAACTGTCATTACGATAAACGGAAAAAACTTTGGAAGCGTAAGGGGAAATTCAACTGTAAGCTTTACCGCGAATCATGAGGTTACCAATACCTTTGAGTCCGGACTCGAGCTGAACAGGGAAAACAAAAAAGATTATATAAGCGCAAGTTCTTTTGATTTCGATTATGTTTACTGGTCTGATTCAGAAATACAGGTGCGTGTGCCTGACGGAGCAGATTCGGGTTATGTTTATATTCTAAATGATAAGGGTGAAAGCAATTCCTTTGAGTTCGAAGTGACTTTTCCTTATGGCAAGAAAAAATACTTGAGGCCGGGAACTTATTCAATACAGCTTTCTGCAGACATAATCAATAATCAGCAGAATCAAAACACATCGCTTTCACTTTACATGCCGCGCCCTGTAGATTCATCTTTCCAGGAAATTGTAATGATGAACGAATGTAATCCGCAGCCTTTAATTTTTGATGATCCTTATAACCTGATATTTCATAAATCCTTTGAGAATTATTACAATAAAAGGGAAAACTTTCTGGTGGGTTTCGTTGTTAAGGCTTATCCTGTAGAAGCAAATTATAAATCAAAAAGTGATAACAAATACGATGAACTGTCTAATTTATATATAACTTACACACAGCCTGATGCATTAATTCAAAGTAATAATATTGCAGTTCAGGAAGCAGTTGATGAAATTATCCGAGACAAAAAAAATCCTTATGATAAAGCAAAAAGCATTTATTCTTATATAATTCAAAATTATAAGCTTTTGAGTGACTTAAGGAAATCTGATGCCCAGGTTTTAGATGTGCTTAAAACAAAAGAGGGTGACGCTTACGACTTAGCGATGATTTTTACAACTTTCTGCCGTGCCGTAAATATTCCTTCTGTACCTGTCAGCGGCATTTTAATTGAAAAGGGCTCTGTCAGCAGAGTTCACTGGTGGTCAGAAATTTATTTTGAAAAATACGGCTGGTTCCCTGTAGATGTTGCATTGGCATGCGGAATGGACTTTGAGCCTTTTATGGAAATTGAAAACCGCACTGATTTTTACTTTGGTAACATGGACAGTCAGCATGTTTCATTCAGCAGAGGCTATCATTTTATAAAACCTTCCGTAGTAAATAATAAAACAGTTTACCGCTCCCGCACCTATGCGTTACAATCAATGTGGGAAGAAACCGGAGATGCGGATTTAAACTACAGCTCTTTATGGAATAATCCTTCCGTAATTGGAATTTATTGATAGTAATATATATTAGGAGAAAAGTATGGCAACAAAAGTATTAAGTGTAGGCGGTTCAATTATTGCCCCTGATTCACCGGATGTAAAATTCTTGAGCGAGTTTTCAAAAATGGCTTCACAGTGGCTGGAAGAAAATCCTGATTCCAGATTGATTTTAGTTGCGGGTGGTGGAGCTCCTGCCAGAGTATATCAAAATGCATATAGAGACGTTGCAAAAACTTATTCTGATTCACAGAAAAACACTTTAGGCTTTGCAACGGAAGCTGATACAAATTATGCCTGCGACTGGCTTGGAATAATGGCAACAAGATTAAATGCACAGATTTTAAAAACAGTATTCGGTCCTTTATGTCCGCAGGATGTCGTTACAGATCCAACTTGTGTGAATGAGTTCAAGGGAAAAGTTTTAGTTGCTGCCGGCTGGAAACCTGGTTTTTCTACAGATAATGATGCTGTTTTACTTGCAGAAAAATTCAACGCTGATACAGTAGTAAATCTTTCTAATATAGAAAAAGTTTATACAGATGACCCTAGAAAAAATCCTGATGCAAAACCAATCGACGAAATCAGCTGGAGCGAGTTCAGAAAAATGGTTGGTGATGAATGGGTTCCGGGTAAAAACTGTCCTTTCGACCCAATAGCTTCAAAAAAAGCACAGGAATTAAACCTGACAGTAATTTGTGCAGCTGGAAAAAATATTGCAAACATAAAGTCTATTCTGGATGGCAAAGATTATATTGGTTCTACAATCAAAGGCTAATCACTTATGAAAAAGAGTATTCTGCTTACCGGTTTAGTTTTGTGTCTGGCATTTCTTACTTCCTGTGTTTCTACGGGGCTAAAAAAAAGGCCCTGCTCAGAAGTTTTAACTGAAAGGGGTGTAAAAAACTGTAAGCAGCTGTGCTCTTTCTTTCTCGAAAATAATCCGGCTCTAGAAAAAAAATACATATTGAATCTTGCAAAGCTTTATGTTAAGGAAGCTTCTTATGAAGGCATAAACAGTGACTGCGCTTTCGTACAGATGTGTCTTGAAACGGGTTTCTTAAGGTTCGGGAATTTAGTCACAAAAGACATGAATAATTTCTGCGGACTGGGTTCAATTGATGCTTCTCATCCCGGCGAAAAATTTGAAAGCGAGCAGGAAGGCGTAAGGGCTCATATACAGCACCTGCACGCTTATGCTACAACTTCAGATGTAAAGTTAAAAAATGAATGCATAGACAAACGCTATAAATATGTGAATCCGCGGGGAAAAGCACCTACAATTTACGAGCTTTCAGGCACCTGGGCCAGCGATAAAGGGTATGGCGAAAAACTGAAAAAACTACTTTCAAAACTAGACAATTTTTAAATATGAACTTAAACTATAAGAAGTAAATGAATATATTTTAAATTAGATTTATATTTTTCCAAATTTACTAAACTTGAGTTTATAATTGGTCGAAAAATATATAAGGGCTTCTAAAATTATTTTTAGAGGATATGAATATATAAACCGTAAAAATTCAATATAGGATGTACTGGAGTAGATATGAACAATAATGATTTAGTACCAGGATTTAATGACGAAAAGGATGATACAATCAAAATTAATCTTGAAAAGGTTAATGAAAAAGAGAATGCAATCCTTATTTTATTAAATGGTTATATAGACACTTATAATTCTGTTTATTTTCAAAAGCAGGTTGGTAAAATTGTTGCAGCAGGCTTCGTAAATTTAATCTTTAATTGCGCCAGCTTAACTTATGTTTCTTCAACTGGTATTGGATCATTTACAGCATTTTTAAAACTCGTTAAACCAAAAGGCGGCGATATAGTTTTATTAAGTATTCAGCCAAAAGTATATGAAGTCTTTCAGCTTTTAGGATTCAGTCAGTTTTTCAATATTAAAGAAAATATAGAAGATGCTTTGTCTTTCTTTACAGAAGATAATGCAATTGTAGCTCCTGTATTTCCAAAAGTTGTTTCTTGCCCGGTTTGTGCAAAGAAGCTTAAAGCTGTAAAAAGCGGAAGGTTTAGATGTGCTGACTGTAAATCAATTTTAGTTATTGATGAACAGGGTGCAGTTTCTTTAGGCTAGATTTTTTGATTTAAGTTTATTGGAAACTTCTATAGAATGAAGAATAAGTACGAATTCACAATTGCTCTAAGGTTATTGATTTATCTTACTGTAAGTTTAATTGTAACGACTATCCTTACGTCTTTGATTTCAAATATTTATTCAACCTGTAAAACTGTAGTTATTGGCAGTTCAGCCAGATTCTTTGATTTAAAATCTTTCTTTTATACTATTATTAAAGTTCTTCCAAATGTGTTAATGTCTGAATCAGTTCTGCTTTTATTCTTTTTAATCAGGCATCCTACAAAATCTTTAGTACCGATTATTTTTTATACATTCATAACAGTTGCGATATGGATTTTTTTAATTCCGCTGGTGCTTAAAAATAATCCTTATAATTCAGCAGACAGTTCACGAGAAAATATAAATATTTCAGCCGGCCTTTTCAGGGAAATAAAAGTTAATGATGATGATTATATTTTTTATTACACAAAGGTCAGCGAACAAAATGAGACAAGCGGTGTTTGCTTTAAGCTTTCAAAAAATGATGTAAAATCTTCTGCAGATGAAGATGAAAATGCAAACGCTGATGTTTCAAGTGAAGTCTATACATATAATAAGCTTGTGCTCGAAGATAAAGATTCAGGCTTTAACGATTCGCTTGTAAAAACTAAGTTAAAGTTTCCTCGGGTTGTTGAGATTCTTGTAGATTGTTATGTTTCAATTACAGAGTATGCAAGGGCTGCCTTAAATAACGGTAGATTCAGCTGGTGGTGTTTCTGCTCTTTGGGTTTACTTTTAATCTGTGTCGGCGGTTTGCGCTCAATTTCTAAGTGGCGTTTTCTGAATGCAATCTGTGTTGCCTTTGTTTCGTTCTTTTTTATCTGGTTCAATATAAAGCTTTTAGACGGAGTTTTGTTCAGTGCACAGAATAATGATTTGCGTGAATTGCTCAAGTTCTTGCCTGCGAGTGCCTGCCCGTTTATGATTATTACCAATCTTTTGTTTTCAGTTCTTTTCTTCTTTGTTGGAATTATAGTCCGCGCTGTAAGAAAGAAGAATGGTTATGTAGTAGAAAATTCTGTTGCAAATAATAGTGGAATTGAAAATGATTTTGAACAGGTTTATGAAGCTCAAATGAAAAAAGAAAAACGAAACCGAAATAAAATGAATAAGCGTGAGAAAAAAATAAAAATAAGGAAGAGATAATATGAAAAAGAAAATAATTATACCTGTTACATATTCTCTCTTTGTATTTATTGCCTGCGTTTTAACTTCTGCCTTTTATAACAGAAATCTTCCGACTCTTTTAGGCGGTAAAGTTTTTTTATATAAGTTTATCCGGGGCTTCGACTGGTTCCTGTTTATTCTGCCTGCCATCCTTTTAAATAGTGTTACAATTACTTTTTCGCTTACATGGAAAAAATTTTCAACTAATATAAAAAAAAGGTTTTCTTCTGTAATGGTAGAGAACTTAAAAGAGTTATTAATATTCTGTCTTATTGTTGTTTTTATTTTATCCTTTTCTCAGGAATGTTTTATTCCGTTTACAAAATTAAAGCTTTCTAATTTAGCGAATGAATACAGTGAATTAAATTATTACTATAACTCTGCCAAAAATATTTATGATAAATATGAAGTTATAAATAATTCAAGCGGCTTAATAACTGATAATGAAGTTTTACTTGAAAAGAAAGAGTATTTTATTGCCTTACAGTATGTTGATAAATGCCTGAAAATTGATAAGAAAAATCAAAAGGCTTTAGACTTAAAGAAAAAAATAAATGATTCGCTGGAAGTTATAAATAATTTAAAAACGGTTAGAAGTATTTTTCAGGACGATTCAAAGCAAAAGGATGAATTTTCTTATACACAATATACTGTTCGTGAACTTTTAAAAAAGAGTGAAGAAGAAGCAAAAAAAGAAAGCTGGTTTAATTCTCACTACTGGGCAACTTTAGCATTAAAAGGCTGTGATGAATTGAATTTAAATAAAACCCGTGCTCAGGAACTTGCTAACAATGCGTGGAACAAATTAAATTCTCCTGTTCAGTTTGAAGGTGATGATAAAGCTGAAATTGAAAAGAAACAGAAATTATATGAAACGAAGAAGCGGGGATATATTGCATATAATTCAGGTGATTATCTGAAGTCTTATTACATCTTCAAATCAGTTGATAATAATTCAAGGGAATTTTTTGAAGACAAAGATGTAAGAGAGTTTTTGCAGCTGGCACAAAAAGAAGTAGAAAATCAGTATTTTTTCTATGATGAAATTGACAGTTACAAAAGCATAAGAACACACAAAAATATTTATTTTTCTCTGAAAAATTTAGATGATTCAAAGGACATATTTTTTATCAAAGATTTAAGGCAGATAAAAAACAGCAGCGGTTTAATTTCATATTTGGACGGTTTAACAATTGTTCATTATGATGAAAGCGGAAATTTCTGTTACACCGTAAAAACTGAATATGCAAAGATGATTGCCCAGCCAATTGAAGATGTCTTTACGAAAGATGAAATAAAGGCAGCACAAATTTCAGACAAGTGCCGTTATGTCCCTTTAATTCAGTTAAAGTGCCTCGACAGAAATAAAGAAGGTTTTGTATATGAGCCTGAGTATATTTTCGAGCAGACAGGTTTTTCTTATAACATAAAAAAGAACTCCAACAGCGAATCGTTTTTTAAAAATTATTTTAGAACAGAGGAAGAGCCTTTGCAAACTGAAAAAGACATTGGCTTTAGAGAAAAGAACTTCATGATTCTTCCAATGGATTTCAATGATTTTGTTCTGGTCAGTGAGTGTTCACAGAATTCCGATTCAATGCCTTTATTATCCATGGCGAAGTTTATTAATAATTCTGCTAAGTATGGTTTTGCTACAGAAGTGTTCAGGGAGAATCTTATTAACAGATTGACTTATGCCCTCATTATTTTTGCTTTCAGTATAATCTGTGGAATTTTAGGCTGGAACTTTAAGCTTGAAGATGAAGAACAGAAATTTAAATTTCTATGGTTAATAGCAATTCCATTTGAATGTTTTGTCTGCTTTGTAGTTTATATCTGTGTGCTTTATATGTGTCATGTTTTAAATTATATGATTGTAGGATTCTGCGGCAGCTTTGCGCTTGAAGTAGCAGGTTCCATTTATACCGCTTTGATTGTGATTTCAATGGTTGTCTTCCTTTCTAGAAAATCTTAAATTTCATTAGAGGAGAAAAAGCTATATGGATGAAAAAATCGAGACTCTAAAAAAGTATGTTGAAGAAAGTTCCAATATTGTTTTTTTCGGCGGTGCAGGAGTATCTACAGAAAGTGGAATTCCTGATTTTAGAAGTGTTGATGGTTTATATAATCAGAAGTGGGCTTATCCTCCGGAAGAAATTTTAAGCGCTCCATTTTTCTATGACAATCCTTCTGAGTTTTACAGATTCTACAGGGAAAAAATCTTAATCGATGGAATTGAACCAAATATAACTCACAAAAAACTAGCTGAGCTTGAAGCAAAAGGAAAAGTGTCCTGCGTAATCACTCAGAATATTGACGGCCTGCATCAAAAAGCCGGGAGCAAGGTTGTGTATGAACTGCACGGCACAACGCTGAAAAATCACTGCATAAAGTGCGGGCAGTTTTACGATTTCAATTATGTTGTTTCGCATAAAAATGATGATTACACCTGTACCTGCGAAAAATGTTCAAGCCTTGTAAAACCGGATGTTGTTCTTTATGGCGAGGGGCTGGACGATTCAACTGTTTCTGGCGCTGTAAACGCAATTGCTTCTGCTGATATGCTGATTATTGGCGGGACTTCTTTGACAGTTTATCCTGCTGCAGGTTTAATTCACTATTTCAGGGGAAATCATCTGGTGCTTATAAATAAAAGCCCGACCCCTACAGATTCTTCTGCGGATTTAGTAATTCACGATTCACTGGGAAAAGTGTTTTCGTGTCTATAATGTCATGCTGAGAATGCAATTTATTTTTTCTCTAAATCAAATCTCTCGGGAAGTAATTCGTTAAGGGTAAAAAGTTTGTATTCGGTTTTGTTTCTGGCAAGAATAAAAGTAAAGTCGTCCCTGCAGAATTCACTCAAGACCTGGCGGCATACTCCACATGGCGGGCAATAGTCTTCAACTTTACCAAAGCTGCCGCCCACAATTGCGATTGCCTTAAAGTTCTGAAAGCCCTCGCTTACGGCTTTGAATACTGCTGTTCGTTCTGCGCAGTTTGAAGGACCGTAAGAAGCATTTTCTACATTACAGCCTGTAAAGACTTTTCCTTCTGCTGTTAAAAGTGAGGCCCCAACACAAAAGTGGGAATATGGAGAGTATGAATATTTAAGCGAGTTAAAAGCCTGTTCGATTAAATTTTCAATTTCATACTGCTCCATATTGTATCACCTCAAAAATTATTTTCGTGCTGCGTTTTGAGCATCTAATTTTTCTTTGTATTTAATTTCTTCGCGGATATGCTGTAAAGCTTTAGCTGCTTTCTTTTCAGAAGTTTTCTGGTAAACATCCTTCATAAGAGTTTCTGCGTTGTATAAATCGCCAAGAACTTCAAGAAGGCATGCTGCATTGTAGCCTGCTTCATAGTAGCCGTTTGCTTCATAGCATTCCATGAATGTCTGATATGCCAAGTCATATTTCTTGTTCTTTGCATATTGGTTTGCAAGCTTCATTGATTCATCTTTTGTTTTATCTGAAAGAAGTGTGATATAGTAGGTTTCAGTATATGGGCGAAGTTCTTTCATAATTGCTTTGGCTAAATTTTCTACACTATTATAGATGATGCTATATGCATCAGGAAGTGAGCTTTTGTATTCATACTGGCTGCTTTTGTCAGAAAGGCGTTTTGATTTAATGCTCAGTACTGCATTTGTCTGTGCATCAATAATTTTATAGTTAATTGTTACATCAACCAGTTTTTCATATTTATAATATTTTTCGCCTTCATCATTTGTGTATGAATCAGTGCGGATTGATTCAGAGAATGAAGCAAGTTCTCCTGTAATGTAAATGTCGCATGGAATATCGGTTCCATTTGTAAGGGCATTTTCAACAAATTTGCCGCCAACGACATACATGTATCCGTCGTCCATAAGGTTTGAAAGAAGTGCATTAGTAAAATGATTTGCAATTGATCTTTTTTCGAGGTTTTCTTTTGATGCTTTTTCTGATTTTACAGAGAATAAGCCTAAAATACCAATCGGTGTATATTCACTTTGAAGTTCTGTCTGTGTTGGAAGAACTGCAACTGATTTTGCTCCGTTGAGATTTAATTCTGCCGGGCGTGTAACTGTCATTGGGATTGATGTAGCACATCCTGTTAATAATGCTAAAAGTGCAAATGAAGTTAAAATTTTTAAAAGTGATTTTTTCATATATCCTCCTGAATTTCACTAATATATATTACTCATAATATTAAAATTATATTGAATATGCAATGTATATTTATGCATTATGTAAATGATTCTAAGTGTCATATTGCGAAAGGTTTGCTTTTTATTTATTATTTACTTTATTAAAATAAAATTTGTTTTCTTATAGAAGGTGTTTTTATGGCTGTTGATGAAAGATTACAGACAATCAGGCATAGTTGTGCACATGTTATGGCAGAAGCAGTTTTGCGACTTTTTCCAGGAACAAAAATTGCTATTGGTCCTGCTATTGATAATGGTTTTTACTATGATTTTGAATTTAGCGAAGAACATAAAGTAAGCGAGAGTGATTTCCCTGCTATTGAAAAAGAAATGAGAAAAATTCTTGCAGGAAATTTTGACTTTGTAAAAACAGAAGTTACTAAGGAAGAAGCTCTTAAACTCTTTAAGGATCAGCCTTATAAGATTGAGCTTATAAATGATTTACCTGACGGTGAAAAAATTACAACCTATCAGCAGGACACTTTTATGGATTTGTGCCGTGGTCCTCATGTAGAAAATACAAAAGAAATTAATCAGCAGTCATTTAAATTGATGAAGGTTGCCGGTGCATACTGGAGAGGCGACAGTTCTAAGACTATGCTTTCCAGAATTTATGCAGTGTGCTTTTATAAACCAAATGATTTAAAAGATTATTTGAACATGCTTGCAGAAGCAGAAAAAAGAGACCACAGAAAAATTGGTGCACAGCTTGATTTGTTCCATTTAGACCCTGAAGATCCGGGACAGATTTTCTGGCATCCAAACGGCTGGTCAATGTATGTAACTTTGCAGAATTATATGCGCGATAAAGTTACCCGTGACGGCTATCAGGAAGTAAATACTCCAATTGTTATGCCAAGAACTTTATGGGAAAGAAGTGGTCACTGGGGACACTATCAGAAGAATATGTTTATTACTGAAAGTGAAAAACGCCTGTTCGCAATTAAGCCTATGAACTGTCCTGGTGCTCTGGAAATATTTAATTCGCGCACAAGAAGCTATAAGGATTTACCTTTGAGACTTGCTGAATTCGGTCACTGTACAAGAAACGAACCTAGCGGAACTTTACACGGTATTATGAGAGTTCGTGGCTTCGTTCAGGATGATGCACATATCATTTGTACAGAAGAGCAGATTGGAAGTGAAGTAACAAAGTTCTGTAAATTGCTTCTGGATGTTTACAAGGATTTCGGTTTCGATAAAAATCTTCTGGTAAAACTTTCAACTATGCCTGAAGATCATGTTGGTGAAGAAGCAACCTGGAGACAGGCAGAAGAAACTCTTGCACAGGCATGTAAGTCTAGTGGAATGGATTATGAAATTCAGCCGGGAGAAGGAGCTTTCTACGGACCAAAACTCGAGTTTACTTTAATAGATGCTTTAGGCAGACAGTGGCAGTGCGGAACTATTCAGCTTGACTATCAGCTTCCAAGTGCAGAAAGATTAAACGCCCAGTACATTGGCTCTGATAATCAGAAGCACCATCCGGTAATGCTTCACCGTGCAGTTCTTGGTTCTCTTGAACGCTTCTTAGGTATTTTGATTGAAAACTATGCAGGAGCTTTCCCTACATGGTTGCACTTTGAACAGGTTGCTGTTGTTCCTGTTGGTCAGGAATTCAATGACTATGCTGAAAAGGTAAATAATCTTTTGCAGGATTATGGAATCAGATCAAATGCTTATACAGATGACAGCAATATGAAGACAAAGATTAAGATGATTACAAGTGAACACAAGACTCCATATATTTTAGTTGTTGGTGCTAAAGAACAGGAAGAAAATTCTGTATGTGTACGCTTCAGACAGTCATCTGGTCTCCAGCAGAAAACTATGGGCTTAGATGAATTCAAGAATTATGTTCTCGAAAAAATTGCAACTCATTTTAATGGAATATAAGCTATGAAGTATGAAGTATGAAGTATGAAGTATGAGGCATAATCTACGAAGCATGAAGTATGAGGTGGTTGAGTAGCGCAGCGTATCGAAACTACCGTTTATGGTGAAACACGTGGTTTCGACAAGCTCAACCACCACATGCCTTGCGAGGCTCAACCACCACACTTTTAAGTATAAATTGTTAATTGTGCATTATAAATTATTAATTGTGAAATCGTGGTGGAGGGCGTTGCCCCGACTGGGCTCAACCAT
>JAEEGL016363768.1_pt1 | contig 15259 bp, 14 predicted proteins | sample 9134231 | NCBI WGS metagenome assembly JAEEGL01 (sample SAMN16246548, study PRJNA631951) | gut metagenome | biome: gut microbiome; feature: rumen; material: fiber-attached | host: Bos | place: Iran: Karaj | collected 2018-10 | reverse complement strand
TCCTCTTCGATATAGTCCCTGCCATGAAGGATCCTCATCTCCTCTGCCCGCACTGTATCTGCCACGGAATCGTTGATCATATGCAGGATATTGATTTTATTTGTTAAATTTAAGTTTAATATTCCATCCTTCCAGCCCTCCACCGAGCGTCCGTCAAGAAGGTCCTTGTCCGGCGTTTCGGAACTGGTGACCAGGGCAACCAGGATCTCCCCCGTACGGGCGGATTTTCGGACCAGGAGATGACGGAGAAATCCCTCATGCCTGGTTCTGTGATAATAGGGAAGTCCCCGGAAGTAATCCCCGGTAAAGGACAGGATGGAACGGTAATCTTCATCCACGATCCTGCATTCCGTCACCGGGACGATATCATAAAAGCTCCCCCGCTTGTGCAGGCCAAGAGCAAGGGGTCCGTCCTTATACGCATCCCCGAAGGAGAACTCCATCTTGTTCCGGTAGCCGAAGGGGGAAGGGGCCGGCAGGATCCCTTCGTAGTCCCAGGTTCCCTGTCCCGGGATCAGCACCCCGTCCAGAAGCCGCTTCATCTGGGCTTCTTTCAGCTTCAGCGTCTCTTCGTACGGAAGGGTCAGGTAGGTACAGCCGCCGCAAACGTCAAAATGGGGACAGGGAGAGGGAATCTCCCCGGGAGCCCTTTCCATTACACGATCGATCCGGCCTTCCAGCCTGTCACCCCGTTTTTTCGTAATGGTAAGTTCCACGGTCTGTCCCGGCAGAGCGTTTTTGGCAACGCACGTTATTTTATTGTCGGGCTGTTCGGTATCCCTGATCTCCACGATCCCCTTGTTGGGGTAATCCGTACGGATCACGGTACCGGTACAGGTCTGTCCTTTTTTCATGATCCCGTTCCCGGTTGTTTTAAGAAGAAACGGGTGCGCACATCTGCGCACCCGTATATATCGAGTGTTATTTAATATCTTCCGAAAGGATCAGTCCTTTTCGGCTTCCTTCTCTCCGGCGTCTTTCTTTAACTCCACCTCATCCGCATCATCCCAGTTGGTCAGATCGTCGTCTTCAAAGAAATCGTCGTCAAAATCCTCGAAATCGTCATCAAAATCCTCCAGATAATCGGGGATCAGGAATTTATATACCAGAAAGGCCGCTGCCGCACAAACTACGACGATACCGATGATGGCCAGGATCCAGATCAGTGTGTTGTTCTTTTCCTTTTCTTCGATCTCCTCGTTCTTCTTCAGAAGCTTGCGAAGATCCTTTAAAGACTCCAGTTCCTTCAGGTCGCGAATATCATATTCCTTAACCTTCTCAACGATATCCTCTACTTTATTGAACGCATTGGTCATTGTCATTGCTTTACCCTCCATCCGGCTTGACGCCACAGAATCAGTATAACATCATATTTCTATCTTTTCAAGTTTCGCAAAGGCCGCATACATCACTTTCTGGCCCACTTCGTCAAAGTCCACCGTGACCTTGTAGTCCCGGGGACCGGGCTCTAAGTCCGTCACAAGTCCTTCCCCGAACTTCACGTGCCGGACACGGTCGCCGATGTCATAGTCCGGTTTGCCTCCTTTTACCCCGCCGACGGGGCCCGGGCCTTTCGTCACGCCCAGGGCAGACAGGGATCCCAGACCTCCCCCTGCGATATAGGGTTTTACCGATGCAGGGGTCTCTTTTTTGCCGGGAACGGCAACGGGTTTCCGGCCGGATCCGATTTCGTAAGGACTGCTGTAGGGTTTTCTTGCAAAGGAGTCGGATATACCCGGGGAGGGTTCTTCTTCCCGGCGGGGTTTCGCCACCCGGTTATCCAGAAGTATCTCCGGGATCTCCCGCACAAATCTGGAGGGAGCGTTGTATCTGGTCTCTCCCCGGATCATCCTGGTCCTTGCATAGCACAGGGTCAGGGTCTCCTTTGCCCGGGTAATGGCAACATAGGCAAGGCGCCTTTCTTCCTCGATATCCTGGGGATTGTCCGAGGTGATGGTCATATCCGAGGGAAAGAGTCCGTCCTCCATCCCCGCAAGATAAACATGGTCGAATTCCAGTCCCTTGGCGGAATGGATGGTCATGAGCAATGCCCTGGGCACCCCTTCCTCCACCTCATCGATATCCGCCACCAGGGCAACCTCGTTCAGGAAATCCCCCAGGGTGGCTTCCGGATTCACCTCATAAAATGCCACGATCTTGTTGATCAGTTCATCGATGTTTTCGATCCGGCCTTCGATCTCCTCGTCCGTCTCGCTGTCGAACTCACTCATGTAATCGGTTTCGTCCACGATCACCCGCACCAGTTTGTCCAGGGTCATGACTTCCAGTTTGCTCCGGAATACCCGGATCATGGATACGAAAGCCGTCAGTTTGGAGGCCGCCTTTCCCAGGGAAGGGATCTCATCCGCCCGTTCCAGAGCCTCGTAGAAACTTAATGCATAGGCATCGGCATATTCCTGCACTTTGGCAATGGTGGTGGCACCGATCCCCCGGCGGGGTACATTGATGATGCGTTTGACCTGCAGATCGTCCCTGGCATTGTCTATGGTCCTTAAATAGGCCAGGATGTCCTTGATCTCACGCCTGCTGTAGAAGTTCACGCCCCCTACCACCTTATAGGGGATCCCTTCGTAGACGAACCGCTCCTCCAGCATCCGGGACTGGGCATTGGTACGGTAGAGTACGGCGCAGTTCCCGAACTCACCCGGGTCTTTGCGTCCCCTGCGCCCGATCTCGGAAGCGATATATTCCGCCTCTTCGTAGGCATTGTCAAAAAGCTTCAGATGGATCTGCTCCCCTTTATCCTTGTCGGTCCACAGGGATTTATCCTTCCGTCCCACATTATTGGAGATCACGGCGTTGGCGGCATCCAGGATATTCCGGGTGGAACGGTAATTCTGCTCCAGCCTTACCACCGTGGCATCCGGGTAATAATGTTCAAAGTCAAGGATATTGCGGATATTGGCTCCGCGGAATTTATAGATGGACTGGTCGTCGTCTCCGACCACGCACAGGTTGCCCTTCTCTCCGGCCAGAAGCCTGATCAGCTGGAACTGGGCCGTATTGGTGTCCTGATATTCGTCCACCATGATATAGCGGAATCGCTTCTGATAGGAATCCAGGACCTCTCCGTCGGCCTTGAAGAGTTCCACCGTCTTCATGATCAGATCATCGAAGTCCATGGCATTGCTGCTCTTCAGGGTCTTCTGATATTCGTCGTAGGCTTCCGCGATCCTTCCCATACGGAAATCCCCTGCAGCACGGGCACGAAACTCATCCGGAGGTACCAGTTCGTCCTTGGCCCCGGAAATGGCGGAGAGGATCGCCCGCTCCCGCAGGATCTTGGTATCGATGCGCAGACGCTTGCACACATCCCGCATCACGGACTTGGAATCATCCGTATCATAAATGGAAAAATTGTTGTCGTAGCCGATCCTGTCCGCATATCTGCGCAGGATCCGGACACAGCTGCTGTGAAAGGTGGTGATCCAGATGCTTCCCCCGTTCTCACCGATGAGACGGTCCACCCGTTCCTTCATCTCCCCCGCCGCCTTGTTGGTAAAGGTGATGGCCATGATATTGTAAGGATCCACACCCCGTTCCAGCAGATAGGCGATCCTGTGGGTCAGCATACGGGTCTTGCCACTGCCGGCCCCGGCCAGACACAGGACGGGGCCTTCGGTAGCAAGAACAGCCTTTTTTTGTTCCTCATTCAGCGTATCGAACATAGATTACCCGAAAATGGCACCGCAGCCGCCGCCGAAGAACAGCCACAAAATGAGCAGACAGATCAGGATGGTGAGGATCACCTTCCATGCGGATACCGGAGCGCTTCCCGATACCTTACCGGTCTGTCCGTTCACCATGAACTGATAGACCTTGCCGTTGTACTGAAAACTGGACAGCCATACCGGCAGGAGCAGGTATTTGTAGGTCATGTTGGAAAAGTCTGACTGTACGTTCAGATTCCGTACCGTATCCGCCCTGTTTTCCTGCATGATCTTATTCGTAATGGCGGAACGGAGCTTGTTTTTGATCATCTCCTTGGCCTTTTCCCAGGCCGCCTTGATCCCAACGGTGTAACGCTCCGCCGCAAATCCGGCCACGTATTCCGGCTTGTATACTTTATTTTCCGCGGTCTCGTAGGGTTCGATCCCGCTTAACATCCCCGTGTTGTACCTGGTGGTCCCGCAGACCAGCTCGTCGTCGAAATTCTGGGCATATCTGCCGTTGGTGGGATACCAGTCCGTAACGGTCCTTTCATTACCGTCCTTTTCCTTCACCGTTCTGTTGATCCCGTATTCCGCGGTGTAGGAGGAAGCTGTGGAAGCATCAAAGGTCCAGTAGGGAAGATAAACGCCCTTGAAACTGCCGGCTTTTGCCGACTGCTTGGCAAGCTTCGGGGCAAAGAATTTACCCTTGATCCAGGCAAGGAAACGGTTGGATGCTCCCGCCTGATCGATCTTGAAGGGAACCACACCGCCCGGTGCCATGGTCTTGGAGTCGGAAGCCTCCATCACCTGGTTGGAACCGCAATAAGGGCATTCCGCGGATACCACATGGGCGTCATAGACGGATTCCGCACCGCAGGATTTACAGATCACGGTCTTGGTCTCCAGTCCCCAGTCACAGTTCTCGATCTTCTCCGCATCTTCCAGTTTCAGTTCCGCCGCGGACCCGTTGGTATTCTGGGGCACTGCGCTTCCCTGGGCAGCGGGGATCGCTTCTTCATAGTCGCAGTAAGGGCACTTCAGACCTCCCGTTTTGGGGTCAAAGTCCATGGTCCCGCCGCACTGCGGGCATTTACGGTCCGTCTCCTTCATGGTGGCGGCAACCGTGGGTTCCGCCTCCGTCGTTGTTCCGTTTACAAATTGTTCCGCCATCTAAAGCCTCCTCAAAAGATTCCCTTTATGCCGCAAAACGGATTTGGGGACAGTCCCCAAATCCGTTTACGGATACCATATGATCGTTACCTTATTTTACCACGTCTTTGTCATCAAAAACGTCACCGCATTCCGGGCAGAACTTGGGAGGATTCATGGGATCCTCGGGTTCCCATCCGCACTTGTCGCACTTGTAGAGAGGTGCGCCTTCGGGCTTCTTGGCTCCGCAGTTGGAGCAGAACTTGCCCTGGTTCACGGTGCCGCAGGAACAGGTCCAGCCTGCATCCATGGGCTTCGGGCTTCCGCATTCCGCACAGAACTTGCCGGTATTGCCCTCATGTCCGCAAGAGCACTTCCAGCCCAGGATCGGTGCAGCCCCTGCAACAACCCCCGCTGCGGGAGCAGCTGCCTGCTGCGCTGCCTTCTGCTGCTGATCCATTGCAAACAGGTTGGCGGTATTGGCGCCGCCGCCTGCCATATTCGCCATGTTCATGCCGGCAAAGGCCATCATGGGACCTGCCGAAGTATTGGAAGCCGCAGACTGCATTGCGGATGCCGTAGCAGCCGTCATCATGCCTGCCGCAAGACCCGGATTGCTCAAAGCCTTGCTCTTCTGCAGTTCCTTGATCATAGCCTCGTCTTCTTCGGAAGCCTTTAAGGTGCTGACACCGAAGGAAACGATCTTAATGCCTCTTAACTGTCCCCACTTCTCGGAAAGCTCTTCGTTCAGCGCGTTTGCCAGTTCCGTGGTATGATTTACGATAGCGCTGTAACGGATGCCCATCTCGGAGATCTTACCGAAAGCGGGCTGCAGAGCAGTCAGAAGTTCCGTCTTTAACTGGGAATCGATCTGGCTCCTGTCATAATCGGCCGTAACATTCCCGCAGACATTGGTATAGAACAGGATGGGATCCGTGATCTTGTAGGAATATTCACCGCTGCAGCGGATGGCGATATCGATATCCAGTCCGATATTATTGTCAACAACGCGGAAAGGAACGGGATTGGCGGTGCCGTACTTGTTCCGCATGATCTCCTTCAGATTGAAATAGTAGATCCGCTGATCCTTGGCCGTATCTCCGGCGTAGGTGATACGTCTTCCCAGAACCTTGAAGGTATCCTTGATGCTCTGTCCCAGAGAACCGGAAAAGATCGAAGGCTCCGAAGAGGTGTCATAAGTGAAGGCACCGGGTTCCGCACAGAGCTCAACCACCTTACCCTGATCCACGATGATCATGCACTGACCGTCGTTGACAACGATGGTGGAACCGTTGGTGATGATATTGTCCGATCCCTTGTTGTTTCCCTTGGTTCTCTTCTGTCCCTTGGTTACCAGGATATTCTCCGATAACGAATCACAGTAAAAATACTCTTTCCACTGATCGGCTACTACGGTGGATACCGCGCCGGTCAAAGCTGCTATCAAGCCCATCTTTCAACCCTCCATAAATATGTTGTATTTCGCGTTAGTCGCGACCTTAAACAGTATAACACAGGTTGCTGTCCGAAACAATTCCCGCAGGGCATTTTACCTCTGTTAAAAAACAGGTTTTTCTGTTATGATATTTTTAGGCTATTGTGCACCAAAGGAAGGAAAAAACTATGTCTATCTTTGTGGATCAGATCGGTTATCCGGTTAACGCCCCCAAGATTGCCATCTCTACGGTTCCCTGCAACTTTCAGGTCCTCAGGACTTCCGATCAGGAATCCGTTTTTGAGGGGAGCGCGAAAGACGGGATCGAGGATACCTGCTCCGGCGAAAAAGTCTATCATCTGGATTTTTCGGAACTGAAAGAGCCCGGGGAATACTACATCCTGGCGGGCAACAGCGGCAAATCCCACCCCTTCCTCATCGGAAACGGGATCTACCACGATCTGATGAAAGATGCATTGAAATGCTTTTATTACCAGCGTTGCGGCTGTGAGTTAAAGCCCGAACACGCGGGGATCTATACCCATAAGGTGTGTCACACCGACCCTTCCGTCATGCTCATGGACTATCTGAGGCGGACGGAAGCCCCCCAGACCTATGATATGACCGGCGGATGGCATGACGCGGGAGACTACGGCAGATATGTGACGGCAGGTGCCGTGGCCGTGGCTCATCTTCTCTACGCCTACGACCTGTTCCCGGCCAGGTTTACGGATTCCATGAACATCCCGGAGAGCGGTAACGGTCTTCCCGATATCCTGAACGAATGTCTGTACGAGCTTCGCTGGCTCCTTAAGATGCAGAAGCGGGACGGAAGTGTCTATCACAAGCTCACCGCTTTTCAGCATGCGGATTTCATCATGCCTGAGGATGATCATGACCAGTTCATCATCTATCCCGCCTCTTCCATGGCAGCCGGTGACTTCGCGGCCGTCATGGCCCTTGCTTCCCGGGTCTATCGTCCTTTCATGCCGGAATTTGCCGACGAAATGCTGGTGGCGGCAAAGCGGGCCTACAAATGGCTGGATGAGCATGCCTATACGGGATTCCGGAATCCGGAAGGCTCCAATACGGGAGAATACGATGACGGTGCCGATATCGACGAGCGTTTGTGGGCAGCCGCCGAGCTGATCCGTGTAGACGAGCGGAATCGGATGGAATATTTAAGAGAGATCGAATCCCTTACGGAAGAAGTGGATGAAAAAACGGACTTCGGATGGGAAGACGTAGCGGGTCTTGCATCCCTGGCCATCCTTTCCGACCCGAAACACAGGATCGGCATGCTGGAACCCAACTACCGGGATGCGGTACTGATGGAAGCAGCCCGTCTTGCGGAGATCTTCCGCGCTTCCGGCTATAATATCGGCATGGCTCCCGAGGATTTCGTCTGGGGCTCCAATATGGTGGTACTGAACCGTGCCATGCTCTTTATCCTGGCATCCCAGATCGCGGACAATGCTTTCAAGAACAAATACCGCCATATGGCCATGGCCCATATTCACTATATTCTGGGCAGGAATCCCTTGGACATCTGCTATGTCACGGGACACGGAAGCCGTCCCTACAAAAACCCCCATCATCGTGTGGCCTATGCCGACGGCATCGAGGCACCCATGCCCGGTTTCGTGTCCGGCGGTCCCTTTAAGGACTTCTCGGATCAGGCGGCCCTTTCCTCTATCCCCAAGGGCACCGCTCCCATGAAATGCTATGTGGACAACGTCTGGAGCTATTCCACCAACGAGGTGACCATCTACTGGAACTCCCCTCTGGTGTTCCTCTGCGCCTATCTTGACAGTCTGGAATGAAAAAACCTTGAAATGTAGTTTTAGAAACTATATACTTGCACTATGACGATTAATAAAGAAGATCTTCTTAACAGCATCATGGAGAGTCTCGACCGGATCACCAGTGTCCGCTCCGATGATATTCCCAACGTGAGTCTCTACATGGATCAGCTCCTGACATTCATGAATGCCAGGCTGAAATCCTCCACCCGGAATCCCAGCGAGGACAAGATCCTGACCAAGACCATGATCAACAACTACGCAAAGAACGATCTGCTCCCCCCGCCGGAACGCAAAAAATATTCCCGGGAGCATATCATGATGCTGATCTTTATCTACTACAGCAAGGGCATCATGTCCATCACGGATATCCATACCCTGCTGGACCCCATCGCCGAACGGTATTTCGACGGTGAAGGAGATGTCACCTTAAAAGATATCTACGATGAAGTTTTCAGCATGGATAAGGAACAGATCAGTACGCTGAAAGAAGAGATCAAAGACATGTATGAGCGTTCCCAGAAGACCTTTACGGACTGCAAGGACGAAGACAGAGAGATCCTTCAGCTCTTCTCCTTTATCTTCATGCTGGGATACGACGTTTATACCAAGCATCTTCTCATCGAAAAGCTGCTGGACGAATTCGGGCACATCAGCGAATGAGCATTCCCGCAACTGCCCCCGTGGACCAGGCAAGCTGCAGATTGTAGCCGCCGCAGTCCCCCTTCAGATCCATTATCTCACCTGCAAAATACACCCCCGGAACGCGCCTGCTCTCCAGGGTGTTTTTTATTTCATCCGTCAGAACACCCCCCAGACTGATCTGGGCGTAGGCAAAGCCCCGGTCCCCCGTGATCCGGACCTTCCAGTTCTTCAGCCATCGGGAAAGAAGATCGATCTTCCCTTCCGGGATATCGATAACGGGTGTATTTATATTGATCCCGGCGAAAGAAAGCATCTGGGCTCCCAGTTTCTTGGGCAGCACCCCGATGAGCAGTTCTTCCGCAGTTGCCATAACAGATGTTTTCTTATGTTCCATACGATCCGAAAGCATCTTTCGGACTTCTTCCTCATCCGAATCCGGAAGCAGATCCAGGCAGATCACCGGGTCCTTGCACAGATGCCGGTAATCGGACAGATTCATGACGGCGATCCCCGAGATCCCGTAATCCGTCAGCTGGAGCTCCCCCTCCTCGGTTCTTACGATGTCGTCTCCGTCAAGGAGGGTCATCCGGGCACCCACCCGGACGCCGGAGATCCGTTTCCAGAAATTTCCTTCTCCGCACATGGGCACCAGGCCGGGCATAACGTCCGTTATTGTATGTCCCAGTTTCCGGGCAAGATCAAATCCGCTGCCGTCAGAGCCGGTCCCGGGCTGGGCACATCCGCCGCAGGCAAGGATCAGACGGTCCGAATCAAAGGATCCCCGGTCCGTTTCCACACAAAATCCCTTCTCTGCCCGGATCCCCTTTACCCTGCACTCCGTGATCACCGTAACCCTTAGATCCCGGAGTCGGAACCGCAGCACATCCAAAACCGCGGATGCCTGATCCGAATAGGGATAGATAAGACCGTTCCTGCTCCTTGTGGGTATTCCCAGGTTATGAAAGAACTCCATGGTCTCCCGATACCCGAATTTGTTAAATACTGATTTAATTATTTCAGCGGAATTTGCGGAAGAAACCCCATGATAGCAGCGTTCCGGATCCTCAGCCAGTCTTTCATTGGACAGGTTGCAGCGTCCGTTTCCCGTGAGGAGGATCTTCTTTCCGATGCGGTCCCGATGCTCCAGGAGGGTAACTTCATGCCCGGACTGTGCTGCCGTGATGGCGGCCGTCATACCGGATGCGCCGCCGCCGATGATCGTGATCTTCATAAAAATCGCCCTTTACTTTAGGTCTTTAAAGTGTTACAATAGTAGAGAACAACAGTGTTGTGAGGGAGGAGCCAGGATGAATAAAAAAATCAAAACCGAAGCGGTGGATCATCTTTTTGAAGCCATCATTAAACTGGAGACCCAGGAGGAATGCTACAGTTTCTTCGAGGATCTGTGTACCATCAATGAGCTTTTGAGTCTCTCCCAGCGGTTTGAAGTCGCTTCCATGCTTCATGAAAAAAAGACCTATCTCGAGATCGCCGAAAAGACCGGTGCTTCCACCGCAACGATCAGCCGCGTGAACCGTTCCCTGAATTACGGGACCGACGGCTATGAGATGGTCTTTGATAAACTGAATCAGGATTGATCAGCCGTCTATATTGATGATCGTCATGGGATCGATATATTCTTCGTCCTGTGTGATCTGATAACCCAGGTCGGTATTATCCTTACCGATGGAGAACAGGATATATCCTTTCCCCAATACTTCCCCTTCTTTCACCAGTACTTTGCCCCCGTTCCGGTAGATGGAACGATAGCCGTTGCCGTGATCGATGATGATCCGGTTCCCGTATTCCGCGTCATCTTCCACGGAAAGAACGGTACCGGTACCCGAGGATACCACGTTCACGCCGGCAGAGGCCTTGAACTTCAGGATGGGATTCGCATCCGCATCCTCCGTATCGTCTCCCTGGGATTCCATAGTGGCGCTGCCGGATAAGGGAAATCCCTTGGGCAGAGCATTCTCAACTTCTTCCTGACTTAACGCATCCTCATTGGCGGCCTTGGTGGTCACCGTCTCGGACAGCACCGTTACCTTGGAATTCAGGGTCTCGTTCTCGATGGACAGGGACTCATTCTGGTCCGTCAGCTCATTCACCTGCTTCATCTCTTCCAGAAGATCCGCCCGAAGGTTGGAGATCACTACGGAATCATAGATGATCTTGCATAAAAAGAATACGAATAATGCGAACAGGACAATTACAATGGCTTCCACCAGCGCGGGTCCGATATGATGGGAAGAGATCACGCCTTCTTCCTTTTCCCTGACCAGCATCACGGCGAATTTGGTCCGTTTCTTTGTTGTCTCCTGTGCCATACAGCCTCCGAAAAATTAACAAAATTGTAACATTTTACCACAGACCTTTTCAAAAGGCAAATATGGTTAGCGAATGCTAATTGTGCCAAGAAATTTTTATCATATATGCTTTACTTTTCAAAAATCGTGTGCTACTATGAATCTGTCGTTATTTGTAACACAGAAATTGGAGGAACTCTCAATGAGTAAAGGTACAGTTAAATGGTTTAACAACCAGAAGGGGTTCGGATTTATCAGTGACGAAACAGGCAAAGATGTTTTCGTTCATTATTCGGGAATCAAAAAGGAAGGCTTCAAGACCTTAGACGAAGGGGCTGCCGTTGAGTTCGACGTTGTTGACGGCGAAAAGGGACCCCAGGCAGTCAATGTGACACCTGTTTAAGAGATACAGGATTCGAAATTACCTGAAAAAGCACCGGTCTCCGGTGCTTTTTTTCATGTCTTATTTCAGAGAGGAGATCCTCCGCAGGATGGCTTCCGGATCCAGATCTCCGCCGTAGAGGGTAAGGGCGCTTCCCACGGTGAAATCCACCATTCCCTTTCCTTCTTCATAGATCAGATCGATATCCTCCATACAGCCGATCCCTCCCGCATAGGTTGCCCTGATAGGGCTTTCCGTCAGGATCTTAACCACACCGGTCTCGATGCCGCCCCGCAGACCCTCCACATTGGTGGCATGCACCAGGAATTCATCGCAGTGTTCTCCCAGATCCCGAAGGAGTTCCGGGGATAAAATACAGTCGGTATCTTTCTGCCAACGGTCCGTCACAATATAATAACATCCGTTCTTATATCTACAGGAAAGGTCCAGTACCAGTCTGTTCCGTCCCACCGCTTCTTCCATGCGGTCAAGTGCCTCCCTGTCGAGGCAGCCGTCATGGAACACATAGGAGGTGACGATGACGTGGCTCGCTCCGGCTTCCAGATATTCCGATGCATTATCCGGATCGATGCCGCCCCCTACCTGCAGTCCTCCCGGATATGCCGAAAGGGCGGAAAGGGCTTCCTTTCTGGTAGCTTCGTAATAAGCGGAATCCCGGTGGTTCAGGATCACGATATGGCCGCCGGGAAGATCCAGTTTACGAAAAACAGCGGCAAAGTGTGCCGCTGAATGTTCCGATACAAAGTTTTCCCTGGCGCTCTCCCGAAGATCGCTGAGGCTTCCGCCCACGATCTGCTTTACCGCGCCGTTATGAATATCGATGCAGGGTCTGAATCTCATCCGATCACATCCGCCATATCATACATGCCGGCTGTCTTGCCGCAGAGGAACTTCGCCGCGGAGACGGCGCCTTTCGCAAATACCGCACGGGAATACGCCCTGTGGGAAAGAGTGATCACTTCATCCTCTCCCGCGAAGATCACATCATGATCTCCCACAATGGTACCGCCGCGAACCGCCGAATAACCGATCTCCTTTTTGGGACGCTTTTCCCTGCGACTGCTGCGATCGTAAACATACTCATATTTCTCCGGAAGGCTTTCATTGATGGCATCACCCAGAGCAAGAGCGGTACCTGAGGGGGCATCCACCTTCTGATTGTGATGCTTTTCCACGATCTCGATATCGAACCCCGCTTCCGAAAGGGTTCCGGAGATCTCCGACAGCAGTTTCAGGAGGAGATTGATCCCCAGGGACATGTTGGCGGACTTTAAGATGGCTGTCTCTTTGGAAAGCGCTTCCATCCGGGAGAGCTGCTCCTCCGATAAACCGGTGGTGCAAAGGACACAGGGGATCTTCTTATCCGACAGATAATCGAAGAGTCCGTCCATGGCCTTGGCATTGGTAAAGTCAATGACCACATCCGCTTCTCCGGAAAAGTCCCGGATGGAAGGATAGACCGGATAATCGTTCCTGCCTTCGTCAAAGACATCCACGCCGGCTACGATCTCCATCTCCGGCTCGTTTTTCACGATCCGGGTGATCATCTGTCCCATACGGCCGTTACAGCCGTGCATCAAAACCTTTATCATCACAATACTCCGAAATCTTTCATTGCCTTTTCAAGAACCTTTACATGCTCGGGCTCCATTTCCGTAAGAGGCCTGCGCAATACACCCAGGTCTCTGCCCTGCAGCTTTAAGGCCATCTTCACGGGGATGGGATTAACTTCGCAGAAAAGGGCATCGCACAGGGGAATGGCTTTGAGCTGAAGCTCGGCAGCTTCCTTCACCTTTCCTTCCAGATAAAGCGCCACGATATCGTGGGTCTGCTTCGGTGCCACCGCGGACAATACGGAGATCACACCCTTGCCGCCCAGTGACAGGATGGGTACGATCTGGTCGTCGTTGCCGGAATAAAGATCGATCTTACCCTCCGTCAGATGCATGATCTTCGCAACCTGGGAGATGTTCCCGGATGCTTCCTTGACGCCCACGATGTTCTTAACGTCCCTGTGGAGACGTGCAATGGTCTCGGGAGCGATGTTCACACCGGTCCGACCCTGGATATTGTAAAGGATCATGGGGATCTTTACGTTGTCCGCAACCATTTTGAAATGCTCATACAGTCCGTTCTGGGTAGCTTTGTTATAATAGGGAGAAACCACCAGGATCCCGTCCACACCGGCCTTTTCGGCTTCCTGTGACAGATAGACGGCGGTCTCCGTGCAATTGGAGCCGGTTCCCGCGATAACGGGGATCCGCTTGTTTACCACCTTTGCACAGTGGCGGATCACATCCAGGTGCTCCTCGTGACTTAAGGTCGAGGCCTCTCCCGTGGTGCCGCACACAATGATCGCATCGGTACTGTTTGCGATCTGATATTCGATCTGTTCCGTGAATTTATCGTAATCAACGGATCCGTCCGCTTTGAACGGAGTGGTGATCGCGATACCCGCGCCTTCAAAAATCGCCATGTTACGCCTCCTTATAACGCGTGTTATTTCTTCTTGATGATCTCGGAAACCGCACCGGAAAGATTCAGGATCTCCTCGTCCGGTCTGATCCCCGTCAGGATCACATCCATATGCTCCGGAGCCATGGTCAGCAGTTCCTTCACCTCCTCGGTGGAAACAATGCCGTTGTCGATGATCCCCAGAAGTTCGTCCAGTACCAGCAGTTCGCATCCGCCCGTACTGATCACCTTTCTTGCAAAATTGATCCCGTTCCGGATGTTCAGGATCTCTTCTTCCTGCTTATCCTTGGGAAGGTCGTCGAAATTCTCCTCCGACTTTTCGAAACGGAAGATCTTCAGTTCCGGCTCCAGGCGGTTGATCAGATCGGAATCCGTTACGCCCTTGCCCTTCAGGAACTGGATGATCACCACGTTGTCTCCGGCCGCTGCCCGCATCAGGGCTTCTCCGATGGCTGCGGGAGATTTCCCGTGGCCGCTTCCGGTAAAGACAGTGATATTACCCATAGATAGCTCTTCTCCTTTCCCCCATTGCCAAATATCGTATCACAATTCGATTATTTGCGCAATTCCGCAAGCCTTTTTGTAACCTGGGAAAGCATCTGCGTATACTTTTCGAGCTTTTCTTTTTCTTCCTGTACCTTTTCCACAGGAGCCTTGCTCAGGAACCGTTCGTTCCCCAGCATTCCCTCCGCCCGTTTGATCTCGGAGTTTAAGCGTGCCTCTTCCTTGGAAAGTCTCTCGATCTCGGCCTTGATATCCACCAGTTCCGCAAAAGGAATGTAGCAGACACCGTCGGTGATCACTACGGATACGGCATCGTCGGCGATACCTTCCCGATCCTTCTTAACGGTAACGTCGGAAGCATAGGCCAGGGATTTGAAATACAGGCTTCCCTCCGTAAAGGCATTGAGGATCTCCGGGTTTTCGGTCACTACATAAACGGAAGCCTTCCGGGAAGGTGCCACGTTCATCTCGGTCCGGACATTTCTGATGCCCCGCACCGCTTCCTTGATGATCTCGATCTCCCGTTCTTTCTCGGAAAAATCCCGTTCTGCCGTGTATTCGGGCCATTTCGAGATCATGATGGACTCTTCCTTTGTCTGCAGGCTCAGGAAGATCTCCTCGGTGATAAAGGGCATGTAGGGATGCAGGAGCTTTAAAGCGTCGCACAGGACGGTCCTGGCGGTCCAGAGTGCGGCTTTCTGGGACTCCCTGTCATCCGAATTATAGAGTCTGGGCTTGATCATCTCGATATACCAGTCACAGAACTCATCCCAGATAAAGTCGTATACCTTCTGTACCGCGATCCCCAGTTCAAAGGCATCCATATTGTCGGTCACATCCCGGATCAGGGTGTTCAGCTTGGA
>JAEEGL013872737.1_pt1 | contig 15259 bp, 9 predicted proteins | sample 9134231 | NCBI WGS metagenome assembly JAEEGL01 (sample SAMN16246548, study PRJNA631951) | gut metagenome | biome: gut microbiome; feature: rumen; material: fiber-attached | host: Bos | place: Iran: Karaj | collected 2018-10 | reverse complement strand
GTTCTTTCTCCTTAACCTTTAGCGCGATCTCCCTGTTTCTGGAAGCCTTAAGCTCCTCCCGCATCATATCAAAGCTTTCGGTAAAAAGCCCGAACATATTATTCTTCTCTATGAGCAGCGGTTCATCCAGCCTCCCCTGTGCAACCTGTGCAGCAAATTCCTTCAACCTCCTGAAAGGCCGGGCTATATTCCTCTCCACATACCACAAAAATATAACATAGGATATTGCGATCACGATCATTATCGCAGCAGTTATCCACAGTATCCTTGCCATCACATGCTCATAATCTTCCCTTGCTGGATTGGGTATCACTATAGTTCCCAGAAAACGGTCGTGATCCGTAACAGAAATACAGATCAGATTTTTACGGATGGCATCCAGTTCAGATGTGATCCCATCAAATAACTTATCCTCGGAACTATACAAAACATCTCCTTCCGGTCCCAGTATCATAAACTGCGTCTGCGGCAGTGCTTCAGCATCCAAGGAACCTTCTTTCCACTGTTCCTTAACCGTCTGTACATAATCGTTGACCGTTACTATATCGATCTCACGCTTACGATAGGAAAAAGCGGTAATACCAAGCAGTATTACCGCTGCTACAAGGATCAATGTCTCAAGTATGAAAAATCTGGTAAATGTCCCCTTCATTCGATCATATATCCGACGCCCCAGACTGTCTTAATTATCTCCGGATTCTTCGGATCCTTTTCTATCTTTTCCCGTAAATGCCTCGTATGTACGGATAATGTACCTTCACCGATATACTCATCTTCCCAGACACTATCCAAAAGTTCATCTTTCGTCACTACGCTGCCTCTGTGTTCCAGAAGATAAAGAAGCATTTTATATTCCATCACTGTTAAAGGCAGGACCTCTTTACCCCGCAGCAGCTTATGTGTCTGTGTATCAAGGAACATATCAGCGGAGATCAAGATCCTTCCGTTTTCCTGTATCGCTGTTTCGGAAGCCTTCTGCGCCGTGGCCGCCTTTAATGCTTCCGCAGCCTTTTCATACCTTGCCAGCACGGTCTTAACTTTCGCAAGAAGGATATTTGCCGAAAACGGTTTGCTGATATAATCATCTCCGCCTATATTCAGCGCCATCAGCACATTGTCATCACTCTTTCTTGCGCTGATGAAGAAAATCGGCATATCATAATCTTCCCTGATGCGTTTGCAGAGATCAAAACCGGATTTTTCTCCCAGATTGATGTCCAGCAGTATGAGTGAAACCTCGTTCTCCTCCAGGAATGCGATCGCATCATCATAGCCCGTCACATAGGCGGTCGGCAGGTCGAACATATTAAAGTATTCCGCAGTATTTTCGGCAATCGTCAAGTCATCATCAACGATCAGGCATTTATAAACCATGAGTTTTCCCTTATAAGATCCTTCGCTTCGCTCAGGATGACATTAGCATGTCATTCTGAAGGCGTAAGCCCGAAGAATCTTTTATGATATGCATTATCTTCCAACACCTACAGTCGTGCCACTTTCTCCGACAAATACTATCATACCATATTCAGGCAGAGGAATGCTATACCCATAACCAACCATATAACTTGAATACTTTATGTTCATGTATTTGTCATAAACATATACCGATGCTTTTTCAGGTATATCAAGCCTGAGGGTCACATTATCCGTCCCGTCGATCTTAAACCAGCAGGCCTCACCTGACTTAAGCTCCACTGAAGTAATATTATCCGTAAATACGGGAATGTCTTTTTCAGAGAGCAGCCTGTAGCCCAGGTCGTCCACACAGGCATATTCCTTTCCGTTCACCCTTTCCATGCGAAGATCACTGATATCCCTTGAGCTGCTTCCCGGGAGCAGGATATCATAGGCTGCATGGTCTTCATCCTGCATCACATAGCCGTTTACCATCCCCGGAGCCTTGGGGTCCGTGACTATTTTCATGCGGTTGTTGTCGGTATAGCTTGTATCCGTATATGAGCCGTTTACAAGATAATAGTATGATCCGTTTCTCTGATCCCAGGCGGCCTGTACCTTTTCATCCACCTGTTTTTCCGACACTTTATACAGCATGGGGCCCATTTCCGGATGGGAAAGGTAGGTCTGCCCGTTCTTTTCTTCAAACCTGTATTCCTGCAGCGGCTGTACCGGGATGGCGTTCCCGGAGCCCGGATCTCCGCTCACTTCCACGAAGCATCCGTCTGCAGCGTACATATACTGCGCTTCAAATTCAGTTTCGGAAGTAACGGAAGTGACCAGCATGTATTGATTGTCAGGAAAGCTTATGCTCATGGTTTTTTCGGTATTTGCATATAAGCCCTCAAAACGGGATAATTCTCCCGGCACCGGGATAAGCTCCGGTTTTTCTTTTTCCTGATGCACTATGTCTATCCCCTGTTCCGAAAGGGCAACGTCCAGAAGATCCAGACAGATCTCTTCACAATTTGAGCTGGAACCGCCGGAGGAAAGCACCGCTACGCTGATCTTATGATCCGGAGCAACCAGCAGATTTGCATGCTGCATGGCATCCCCGCCCTTTGAGAGCACTTTTACACCGGCATTTTTATAGTCTTCCTTCTCCACGTTATCCCAACCCAGGCCAAATGCCGGCTGGCTGCCGTCCGCACAGTTATTCTCTTCCATTTCCTGCTTTGCTTTTTCGGAGAGCAGTATGTCATTGCCCGTAAAAAAGGCTGTGCCGAAGCGGCATACATCCTCTGCATCTGATATGATCCCTCCGGTGGCGATGAGCTGCGGTACCGCATACTTAAGCTTAGTATTGCCGTTGATGTATACCGGGATCTGCCTCTCAAAATCCGTGTCCCACAGGGTTCCCGTATTATCCAGAGCGAGGGGTTTGCTTATGTTTTCCTTTACATACTCGGTAAAGCTTAACCCGCTCACACGCTCCGTAAGGATCTCCAGCAGGGTGAACCCGTCATTGCAGTAGCAGTTAAACGCGCCTGGATCTGCCTTCAGCTGCTGCCTTTCCAGCTTCTGTAAGAAGGAATCATGATAATCCGAACTTATTTCTTCAAAGAGAAAGGCTCCCGCATAGGTCGATCCCTTAAGACCGGAGCTGTGGTTTAACAGCATGCGCACGGTGATATCCTTATACCTCTCATCTGCCATCTTAAAATCCGGAATATAATCCGTCACCGGAGCATCAAGCTTTACCTTCCCAGCATCCACAAGCTGCATCACCGCGGTTGTAACATACATCTTGCTGACGGAAGCAATGTTTAAGACACTGTCGTCTGAAACATTATACGGATCTGCGGGTGTATTTCCACCTGCGGGTTCTTTGGCTTTTACAGCCAGTGCACTGACAGATGCCACTGCAGCCAGGGCTGTTATGATTCCTGCATAAAGTCTTTTTTTCATTTTTCCTCCTTTAAGATCCTTCGCTCAGGATGACATTACAGTTTATTCCGAGATCAGTTCATATACCGAGATCTTTTTGATCCTTCTTGCGCTTATGTATGCACAGATAAAGCAGTAGAAAAGGGTTGCGATATCAAGCAATACTACCGTTAAAGCCGATATCATGACCTTGCAGACATAGGCGTTCACAACTTCGATCAGCAGCAGCGAAAGGACCGTCCCCAGGATAACCGCCAGGAGCGCTACCGGCACGATACGGAATGCCAGCTGGAACTTTAGCTCCCTTGAAGTGTAGCCTAAGCCCTTCATTATCCCAAGCTCTTTATACTGTCTCCTGATAGTTGACGCCATCAGGATGGAGAGGATCAGGATCACGACTATTCCCGAGACTATCATCATAATGGCTGCAATACCTGCGAAAGAAACCAGGAGCATGTTTGCTATCTCTTCCATTTCCTCCCTTTCAAAGGTCAGTGTTTTTATCTTCATGAGGGATGTGCTGCCTGTAATGACACGGTCTCCCACACAGATCGCATACTCCATGTAGCTGACTCCCTCTTCGGACATAGCCTCAGCCATCCTTTTATCCGCCACGGCCCTGATCTTTTCTTCCGTGGTATCTCCCGTAGTATTGTTATCCTTATATTCCGCGATCTCTTTTCCGTAACGCTCCCTTAAGAGATCAGCAAACGCTTTCCTGTCTGCACCTTCCTCCAGATAGATATCGAAAGCTGAGGGCGAATAGGCCGGGTTCATACGCTTAAAGCCTGCTGTGGTCAGGTAGACCGTAATCGGGTTCACCGCCGAATTAACGACACCGGTTATGACGTAATCCTTCTTAACCTTTCCATACTCGATGGTAATGGTATCTCCTTTTTCAGCTCCTATCATTTTCTGCGACTGGACTGTTACACCCACCTCATTATCATGCTCCGGAAGCCTTCCGTCAGTGAGCACGATAGTTGATGTTTTAGAATAATCATCATAGACCTCCAGCTCATAAGAAGCATCAGAATTTTTACCCGCACCGTTTCCGAAAGCGGCCTTAACTCCGATACCGACTGCAGGTGTCAGTACCTGTCTTACCTCGTCCATCTCCTCCAGCTCCTTTGCAAAAGCTTCAGGCTCCACATCCCCTACCGCTTCTATTCTGATATCACAAAGCTCATGTCCGCAGACAGAATCCAGGATCCGGTCAGGACTTCCGAAGAAGGTGCCAAGTATAAAGCCCGTCAGAGCGAGTACCGTGCAGGCCATGATACAGACCGTTAAGCCGATATGGTTCTTCGCATTCACAAAAAGATCTTTTACCGCAAGACGTATATGTACACTGCCCTTTGTCTTCTCCAGCGGCAGGATAGTCTTTTTGAAGCTGTGGGTCCCGATCCCCTTTCTGAAGGCCATGACCGGGGGATATTTCCGGACTGAGCAGGCCCTGCTGAATGCCGTGATCCCGATAAAGAGGATAATAGCCACTGTACATATAAAGACAGGAAGCATCGGCGCCGTAAGAGGGCCGCCGTAGCCCACAGTCAGAGCCGCGTTTCTAAGGAGCCCCTTTGCCATTGCAATTGCAGGCGCGATCCCTGTCAATGAACTGACAAGAGCGATCAGAAGGTATTCCGCAATGTATGAAGCCGCGATCTGTCCCGATGTGTATCCGATGGCTTCCAGAACGCCGATGGATACTATCTGCTCCCGGATGTCACTGACGATACGAAACCGGATCATGATCATTATGGCGATCACGATCACCGCTGACATTATGATCATGATAATACTGAGTATGGACATGTTAATTTCATTGTTTGAAACCGTTTCTTCATAAGAGACCCCATAGAAAGATCCTGACAGGTCATTTACGGAAGCCTCTTCAGCGAAGGCTTTGAAACCGGCTATCACGGCTTTGCTATCCGCGCCTTCAGCTGTATTTATGCCTATCATCTCATAACGATCATCCATGGTGTTATCCAGATAGGCAAAATCCTCCTCGCTTACTACAGCTTTACTTCCGTAGATCCATAGTCCCGTTTCATAGAATCCCGTGACCGTGAATGTGAATTCCTTATTGTCCCAGCTGATGGTAAACTCATCTCCTTCGGAAACCTCAAGTTTTTCCCTGATGGAAGACGCAAGCAGGATGGGATGTTCTGCCGTCGCAAAATCCGGATCCGGCTCATAGCTTTCCATCCGGCATTCTCCGCTTACCGTAACAAAACTGATATCGGTAAGAACATCTCCTTCGTCCTGTTGCCTTACTTTAATTATATCCGTAACAAAGCTTGTATGATCAAAACTTTCCACATCAGGATTTCCCTTCAGGAATTCCAGATACCTGTCCGAATAATGTTTCTGCCTGATGCTTACAAAATTTTTATAACAGCCGCTGGCCTCCACCATTTGCGGCGTGATCTTTTTGATCCCCGTTACCGCTGAAACCGCTGCCGAAAGAAGCACGACTCCCAGCACGATCAGGACCATAAACAGGATCGATTCTTTTTTATGCTTTTTTATATTTGCAATGGATAATCTTAAGATCTTTTTCATAGCCTACCATCCCATCTCATTTAAGAAGTTCTGTAACGATTCCCTGCGCTTTGAATTATCATCTGTTCCGTAATCCGGCATTCTGTGTTCACCTACGATGCCGCCATCCCTTAAGTAGATGACCCTGGAGCCGCGGAGCGCGGTCTTAAGATCATGTGTTACCATTACTATGCTCTGACCGTTTTTGTGCAGCTCCGTAAATACGTCCAGTACATCCTTTCCGGACGAAGAGTTAAGCGCTCCCGTCGGTTCATCCGCAAAAAGTATCTGAGGATTATTTATAACAGCCCTTACTATCCCCACTCTCTGACACTCACCGCCTGAAAGCTGATTTGGATATTTTTTCCATAAAGCTTCGTCGATACCAACCTTATTAAGCAGCTCCTTCACCTTTGCAACAAGTTCGGAAGTGTTCTTCTGTACCAGCAAAGCTCCTGTCAGGATATTGTCCAAGACATTCATATTCTCCAGCAGATATATGCTCTGGAAAACAAATCCGCAGTGATCCCTTCTGAAAACCGCCAGTTTATCATTGCTGTAATCCGATATATCTTCATCGTTAAAGAAAACCTTACCCATTGTGGGCTTATCCATTCCCGACAGGGCATAGAGCAGGGTCGACTTTCCCGATCCCGACGATCCCATGATCACCGTAAAATCCTTTTCCATTATCTCCAGATCAAGGTTCTTGATCACATGCTGCTGCAAGCCCTGATTAGAAAATGTTTTGCATAACTTTTCTGTTTTTAAGATAGCTTTCATATTCTATACCTCCGTTGATACCACTATACAGGATATATTTCCGGACTTCTTTAAGAAACTGCTATGAAATTCTTATGAAATTCTTAAGAGAGCTTATTAAAGACATTTGACTCACAGATCAAAAAAGGACGGTCATCAGACCGTCCCTTCAGCTTTGAATTTATTTTTTATGTCAGACAATATATTTCTGTTCAAAATAGCTATACGGAAAATGCATCACGAATGCTTTGTCAATTTCCTTGTTTTTCATTATCATATCTTTCATCGCCTGCATACCCTTTTCATCTATCTGAGCTTTCGGTATCACCTGAAGCCTTTCATCTCTTATCAGTTTTTCCAGTTCACTTTTTACTGTTTCAAAACGCTCCCACATAAAATTGATCTCTTCTTCAGTCCGAAGATCAGCCTGTGAAAAAGCAGCCGTATCTTTTGTATATTTTTGTATCTGCTCCCAAAACTCCGCCTCAATAAAAGGTATGCTTACTGTATTGTATTTTTTATCAACCAGAGAACCGGCTCTTCCCGTTCCATGATCGATCACCTCCTGTCCCGGTATCATGCCAAAGGAAAGATCATTATCTATTCCTTTAATGTTCGTTATCTTCCAAACCTCCGGGTGCTGGGGATCTTCAAAATACTCAACAAAATAATTATTTGTATTGCGGTCGATCTGCCCCGATATAAGGTCCAGGATCTGCATTTTCGTAAGCTGGTTAAGCGCCTCCGAAGTATACTCCAGCTGAATATCTATTCCGTATTCATTCTTCATTTCTTTTAACTTGTCATCCATATCCCCCATAGATATACCTTTGGCGCCCTCCATGATATTAAAGCGCATCAGTTTCCCGTCTTTTTCCATAACGGCGGTCTCTGACTTTGCGATGACCTCGCCTGCCCCCAGATCTTCTGCAAGCCTGCTCATAGAAACATTACGATTAGACAGGACAACCTCATCTCCCTGAATATTCGCATTTTTTTTGTCATGCACCATATTATATGCAAGCAATCGTTTTGAAGTATACTTAAAAAAGTCTTCCTTTATGGCATCTGCATTTACATCTTCGCCGCCGGGCGTCTTCATGCCTTCTTCCGGTTTGTAATTCTCTATGATATCAGCCAGCTCACATATCGCGTCCCTTATCTTCTCATCCTTCCGACCTGCATAAGACCGGATGTTAGCTGCAACACGTTGTATCAGTTCTGCACCATGAAGCACATTATTACCTGTTACGGATTTAATCTCCTGCGCGATCTCGAGCCATACTGCATCTGTAATGGCCAGCTTATCACGGTTCATTTTCCTGATATGAGCCATCAGTGTCGCGCCCCAGCCCACGGCCATTCCTTCATAATCCCTCAGGTAATCATCCATTGTATTCTTACCCAGGGTTTCCTCGGCTTTTGCAAACGAAAAAGTTCCATCCTCATTTTTTATCCTGTATACGATGGATGTTCCCGCTCCGACTTCTTTAACTTCTTTTTCGGAAAACTTACGTGCCCTGGCCAGTTCCAGAACATCAGTCCAGGTACTGCCTGCTTTCAGCATTCCGGCTTTAACAGACCGTCCTGTCTGTTCCAGAGATAATTTTTCCATTTTTACACGCGCATACAGACGTGTAACCAGATCCATACGTTCTTTTCCGGTATCTTTCACGCCTCCGTGTTTCTTATTGATATGATCGATATATTTCAGGCAGTTTTCCTCCAGAGTTTCATAGCACGAAAGCACTTCCTTCAAAGACTCCATATCTATACCGCCATCAGCGTTCAGCCTGATCCCTGATCCCATCAGCTCACGCTGTCTGCTTATCGCAGATTTTACATGCTGGAATTCCTCTCCGTCATTTAACGTGAATTTCCAGAATTTCTTTTTACTTTTCAACAGGTCATTTTCAATTTTTTCGGTTTCATCGACTCTGTTTCTCTTTTCTTCCAGCTGCTTTGATCTTTCCCCCTGACGCCGGAATTCTTCCTTAACAGCATCTGATTCTTTGTATTCCGAAAGACGCTGTCGCATATCGTTCATCAGTTTATCAGCCTTATCCTCGGCTCCCTTGCTGCCTTTCAGCGCACGCACTTTATCAAAAGTTTCCGCAAGCTCCTGGATCAGGAGGGTCTGTTGTCTGGTATTAGCCATCCATTCATCATTTTTCGTAAATGTAAATGGCGTCATAACATCTTCTTTTATCTTTGCCGACAGCTCATCATCCTGTTCCCGAAGCAGCGCAAGCATACGATCCCTGTATACTCCGTCCGGTGAATCCTGCGCAAGCTGTTCAGCCTGACGTATTGCCTTAAGTTTACGGATATATCCCGTATATCTTACCGCGAGCGGAGTTATAGCCTTAAACTTGAATGTCATATCCTGGAAAAGCTTTTTTTCTTCACGAAGGGTTTCAAGCTCCTTTTCTTTCTCCAGGATCTGCTGTTTGTATTCCTCCAGTTTTTTCAATGAAAGATGCGGCAGCTCTTTCTGGGTCATCTCCTTCATGGCTTTTATCCAGTCCTTAAGCTCATTCTCTTTCATCTCTTTCTGCATGATCGTTATCTCGCTCATTTTATTAAAGACAGTATTCGCTTTAACAGCAGTCAGGAGAGGCTCTTCAAATTCAACTGGTTTCCCGCTGAGGATCTGATCAAGTTCCAGATTCTTTATCAGATTTTTAATATCTTTCTGTACGGCAGACTCCAGCGCAGGACTCTGGGTCTTATATTTCTTCATATTCTTCCTGCGTTCGTCCCCCAGAATGTCATTTCGTAATCCCGTCTTTTCTCCTTTTTCCTGTTTTTTTCTGATCTTCTCAACCACTGCTTCATCATCTGTAGCGGTATCACGACGGATTTCCAGAAAAGGATCTTCACAGTTAAGAAGATCCAGATTGTCTTCTCTTATCGCCTGCTTTTCTTTCTCCTTCAGTTTCTCTGTATCTTTTGCCTCCAATGCGCTTTTCTGGGCTTCATCAAGTTCCAGATTGAGCTTTTGCCTTAATTTTGCTGTTGTTATATAACTTTGTCTCACACAGCTGCCGGTACTCGCTGCTTTTGCTGCCGCTCTCTTCTGCAGGCTCGAACCCACGCCGGTCACGGATTTGATTATGGTTTGGCTTCTTTTTTTCAGCGCCGCAACAGCTGTATCATCCTTCTTATCCTGTGCCTCTTTCTCCTTAGCGCGAAAAGCTTTGTCCTTTGCCGCCAGCTGTATCTCCGGACTGTGCTGACGCGAAAATACAGTTTCTTCAGCAGGTGCTATATCCTCATCTGTCACCATAAGGGTATCAGCCACCCATTGATTCTGCCGCCTTTGTTCCTCCTGCCTGCGCGCTGCTTCCTGTTTTTGTTCTTCCTGTTTACGCTGAATATCCTGCACGTCAGTGCGTTTAAAAAACCTGTCAGTAACCTTTGTACTGGTAAGCGTCTTCTTTTGCTGCTTCCGGATCTGATCTTCTGTAAGCCCCATGTTCTTTATACCTCCTTCAATCTGAATGCTTCATCTGAAATTGAATAGCGACTGATCTTTGTGGTTTTCAACCGGGGACGAAGCAGATAATCGATCAGTTTTATCGCGCTTTCATTCCATGCAGTAAACCTGACAAGTGTATTTCCCGGATAGCGTTTCCCTGCTATCGAAAGCGAACGTTCCATTAACGATAACAGCCACTTCGGATTTCCTCCTTTTTCGACTTCCATCCATTCAACAAACAGGCTGCCGGCACGCTCCCGTACCAAAAATACAGCACGAAACTTTTGATCCGTAACATAAGCAAAGCTTAGTTCCTGATCAGCCTGCTGCCAATCCCCGTTATATATCAGGCCATCCATGCCCTTATCAAGGATCCCCCGTTTTATCTTACCCAGCGGCATACAGGCTGCTATATCATTCTCTCCCAGCTTACCTGCTTCAGCCACATCATCAAGGGTAAAACTCCCTGCAACGCCCTCATCCGGATCTTTCTCCATTCCCCAGGCAGTAAAGAACTGCTCCAGATCACCTTCTCTGCTGCCTTCGGATGTTTCCCCCATCACAACACAATCCATGGTGTTTACAGCAAACTGTCTAAGTATTCTGAGACAGCGGTTCAGCAGTTCCGTGCCGACGCCCATTCTCCGGAACTTATCCGACACAAAAAAATGAAGGATCTGCCCGCTGCCACTTATATCTTCATCCAGGAGCAGGATCGCTGCTCCGGCAGCCTGCTTATCCACACACGCCCCCACAATAAGACATTCATCCCTCTCCGCCAGCTCACGTACTTCTTCATCCAGTAACGGCCCAAATGCCTGTATGGCCCCCTTTCCCACAAGAAAGCTTTCTATCTTCATAAATATTCCCTCCGCTAATAATGTATTGTACTTACTATACTGATCCTTTTTTTATTCTTCTTCATTATTCTGTTGTTTACCGTACAATATGATCTCTGTCTTAAACTTTAGTAAGGACCATACCTTCAGCTGATTCAACAAAACCAAGTTTTCTATACAAAAACCGGCCTTCCTCAGTTGCATCCAGACTGATCTCTGTAGTTCCGCGTTTCCATGCCTCGTCTATCAGCATGGATACCATTTTCCTGGCAATACCATGTCTCTGCCATTCCTTCATCGTATATACATTCATAAGATGGGCCCTCTTTCCCGTGGGATGTGAAAACGTCGGCATGATATATATGTAGCATATTGTCGCACACCCTATAACACGTTTTCCATCCATGGCAAGGATAGTTGTATGATCTCCGTTTTTAAAGTATTCCCTGCTGCATTCCAGGATCTCATCACTGTATTCATGATCAATATCAAGATCATTTACCACCCTGAGCATCTCAAACCGGCTGCTCATCATAGATTCCATATCATCAGATGTTGCAATCTTATATGTAACCCCATATGAAAGCTGATCCGGCAAATGATGAAGATACATATCACAGGCATCGGTGCTCTCTCTTAAAACCTTCATCAGTCCCTTATCCGGATAGGAATGGTTATCATGATAATCTGCCTCGCCTTCGCTCCTGATCATAAAAGCAAGCTTCTCTTCATCTATAGAGAACTCAGCGTTTACGCCCTCCTTATTTCCTCTTGCATCAAGCCTGATCCATTTGTTAAGACAGGTAACAAAAACCGTATTCATAGCATGAATACAAAACCCTGTATCCGGCGTATCTCCAAGAGTCAGCCGCTGATAGGAAAAACCGGCCGGAATACCATTAGCACGAAGGAGCGCAGCTAAAAGATTAGCCTTAGCCCAGCATATGCCGACACCTGCCTTTAGCGTATCGCTGGCAGACATGGTAACACGTCTGTCCTGTACATCCCAGGAATGTTTGATCTCATCTCTTACAAAATAGTATGTATTCCTTATAAGAGAAAGCTCATCCTCTGATCCGCCCCTTAATCTTTCTGCCCGGCTCTTTACCTCCGGATCGTCATAATCCACATATTCTGTTCTTTCCAGATACTCGTTGTACATAAGCTCTTATCTCTTTATTACCAGTAAGAATAACGTTTTCCATCTAATTGCATATATTAACAAAAAAATAGCAGATAGACAAATATTTCTATCTGCTGTTTCGCTTATTTCTGACTAACTATTTCGCCGCCGATTCAAGTAAACGAATGATCTTATTATCCAGATCGATCTCACATTTTATACCTAACGGAAGGATTCCTGTAGGTGCGGCATGACCTATATTTACATTGTAAATGACAGGTAAGGTTTTGCAGTTAAACTCATTTAAGACTGTCCTGTATACTTCTTTGTACTCCTCATAGAACTGTTCGGCCTGCGGTTTTCCAACAATAATACCGCTTATCCTGTTAAGTATTCCCTGCGCGCCAAGATTCCTTAAATAATATTTTACAAGATCCGGGCCCGGCTTATCCTCACTTGTCTCAACAAGAAGTATTTTCCCGTTCCATTCATCAGCTTCAGGCCATATCTCAGTGCCGACGATCATCGGAAATACGTCCAGGCATCCGCCTAATACTTCTCCGGTGACGATCCCGCTCCCGGACAATACTTCATAATGATGCTCTTCAGGGCGTGTTTCTCTTTTATGATCCATGTTTTCTTCTGACCATGACACATGATCATCAGACCAGTATTCACAGGAAGGTATCTCATATCCCTTTGAATCATTAAACAATATATTTCTTACCGCATTTTCCGTATAATCAAACATCCGGACATATTCGCCGAATTCAGCCATAACAGAGGGGCCATAATAGGACACTACTCCGGCTTTATTCATCATAAAATGTGAGACTGTCGTATCCGAATATCCCATAAATATCTTAGGGTTATTCCTTATGATCTCATAATCGATATAGGGCAATAATCTTATGGAATCATCACCCCCGATGGCGCAGAAAATCCCTTTTATAGACGGATCTGCAAATGGATCCATCAGGTCTTTCGCTCTTAATTCCGGATGGGCATATACAAACTCACTTCCCTTAAGAGCATGCGGCATTGCAACAACCTCTAATCCAAAATCTCTTTCCAGGCGTTCTTTCGCAATATCATATTTGTGAATGAACATATCATCGCCCAGTCCGCCCCAGGACAGACTAACGACAGCGATCTTATCTCCCTTTTTCAATCTTTCCGGTTTTAACATATTTCTGGTCCTTCACTTCTGATCAGTATATTTATCATAGAACATTACAATTTTTTCCATCAGCTGAGGATTTTCATCCATGTCCAGAATGCGATTGTGTCCCATATCATCGTATTTTACAAATTCAAAATCACTATCGTCAGAATACTTCTCATAATATATATCATATCCGTATTGTATGGGTACGGTGTTATCATCCGTACTGTGAACTATCATAACAGCCGCTTCGGAATCTGCAAATCCATCCATTCCCGTCTGTGAAGAGTACTTACCGAATTTGATCTTTTCATAAAGATTCAGATAGGGAAGCATCAGATAGATCGCAGGACCTATCATCTGTTTTCCCTGGGCCTGTATCAGATCCAATGACTCATTAAACCCAGACACCGAACATACTGCCGTTACTTCGGGATGCTCGTTTAATACGGTTGTTACACAGTATCCTCCCCAGCTGTGTCCGAAAAGCAAAACAGGCAGTCCTGCAAATTCCGCACTTTGCTCAACATAGGTGATGGCATGATCCAGATCGATAACTCCCTGTGGTAGACCTCTGACCGAACTTCCTTCGCTGTTATCATTGCCTGTCGCGTCATAGGCAAAAACATAATATCCGTTCTCGGTAAAGTAATTTGCGGAGATCATATACGGATTATGTCCTCCGCCTCCTATCCCGTGGGCCATTATCACAACACCCTTGGGCATTAATCCCTCCCGGCTGTAAAAATACGCTGTAAGCTTCTGCCCCTCGTTGGATGTAAATTCTTCTCTTTCCATGATAAGCCCGGGAAAGTCATCAATATAAAGCATATCTTTTTCATCAGTCTGATATCTCACCCCAAATACCGAGTTATAAGTAAGCAAGGAGGCTGCCGGAAACAGTACAAGGAAAAAAACAGCCAATATCACTGCGATTATGATCAATATGTGTTTCTTACTTTTCTTTCCGATCTTCATTTCATTTTCTTCCGTCTTTTTATTCATCATCTGATAATGTTCACTCCTTATGGTCTCTTCGTAAGATACAGAATATAGGTATCGTTAAATAGCACACGGTCTCCGGCCTCCAGAACAGCGTTTTTCAAGCCACTGAAGAACTCGCTTCTGCCGGGTTCCGGGATCACTATATGATCACAGTGCGTTCCGGAAAACTGGACATATTCATCCGCAGTGAACACCCGCCGGCCTTTGAACTCAAATCTCTCTACCTCCGAATAACCATACTCCGGTGCTGCCGTATAATGAAACTTCCCATGTATATACGGAATATCCGGTTTATAATATTTATCATAAAGCGCCTGGATCTTCTCGTACAAAGGCTCGTTATCTGATCTGTACTCCGATGAAGTCAGCATCATTGCAAGCATTCCTCCCGGTTTCAGAAGCTCAAAGGTTTTGGAAAAGGCGATATCCTCAGAGATCCACTGGATCGTTGCTGCCGAATAGATCATATCAAACTTCATATCGCCAAAATCATGGGTGATGAAGTCATCATTTACGATATTGAAATTGGGAAGTTTATCGTACTTCTCTTTCATTTTACGGTACAGATGCTCACCCAGTTCGATAGCATGATATTCGCATCCCGTCCTGAGCACGGGCTCTGTCGCCTGTCCGGTTCCCGGTCCGATCTCTAATACTCTCTTTCCGGGTCCGATCTCTGCCTGTTCATTCAAAAAAGCAAACAGTTCTTCACTGTACCGCGGACGGAATTTATCAAACTGCTCCGGTATCGTATCGAAGACTCTGCGGAATTCGTCCTGTTGTAAATCACGTATATCATCTTCTGTAATCAGGCGTAATTCCCTGTTATCAACATGGTAGATTTTTCCGACAATATCAATCTTTCCTCCCTTGATAAAGAAAGCGCTTATGTCCTCCATGGCAAAAACTACGCGGTCCTCAGACATTTTCAATATCTGTTCGTATCGCCAGGTATCCTCCGGGTCATGATGGCAGCTGACAGTAATATTCGTAAG
>JAEEGL011903284.1_pt1 | contig 15259 bp, 16 predicted proteins | sample 9134231 | NCBI WGS metagenome assembly JAEEGL01 (sample SAMN16246548, study PRJNA631951) | gut metagenome | biome: gut microbiome; feature: rumen; material: fiber-attached | host: Bos | place: Iran: Karaj | collected 2018-10 | reverse complement strand
TGTATTAAATGAAAATAAATTTATTGATTGTAAAGAAGAACATCCATCGAACATATAACTCATATCTTCAACATTAGTTGTATTAAATGAAGATAAATTTATTGATTATAAAGAAGAAGATCCCGAGAACATATAAGTTGTATTAGTTAATTATTTATTAAATATAAATTTAACTTGAGTATTACCTTTTTCATTACTTTTATATTTATAATTAAATTTTATTTTTTTATTATTAATATGTATCTTAATAATCATTGTAATAACCCTAATAATTTACCTTTATAATTTTTTGATATTTGTATAATATTTTTTTAAATATAATTCTTCTCTTTAATAAACTTTTTTTTTATATTTATTCATTTTAAAATAAAATATATAATTTTTAAAATTATTACTTTATATCATAAAAATTTAACATTAAACTAAGATAATTATAATGAATATTATATTATATCTATATTATTCTCATTAATATTATTTTTACCTTCTATATATGATTTCTTAACTTCTTCATTCCAACCATTTTTATCTTTACAATAATCATGTAATAAATTAATTTCATCTTCTTGTTTATTATATATAGATGTAATTTCATTTTTTATTATTTCTTCTTTTTTATTATTATTATTAGATTTAATAATATTATTATTATTTATTTTATTTATATTTAATTTATTATTATTTATTTTATTATCTTCATTTATCTTATTTATTAATATTATTATATTTTCAAGTTGGGTATTTATATCATTTATATCCATTTTATTATTAAAATCATTTATTATTGTTTCTATATTTGTCTTTTAATTTCTTTTAATGAGGAATTTATTTTATTATATGATGATATAATTTCATTTATTATATCATTATTTAATATTTTTCCACATTTTGGACATATTTCTTCATTTTTATATTTATCTACTAATATACTTATTTTATTTTCTTTTGTTAATTCTTTAAATGTTTTTTCTAAATTTAATTGAGTACCTCCATATAAAAATATTAATGAATTGATATTAACATTGATTTTTGTACTTAGATAAGTACATATATCTCTCATTTTTTGGTTTTTATTACATCGGATTATTATATCTAAGCCTTCGTATGTAAATTTTACATCTGCCATTTTTGATTTAGATTATAAAATAATTATTAATTTGTGTTTATTAAGATATCTAAAATTTTTTTTTATATTTAACATTAAAATCTTTATTTATACCATTTAATTATTTAAATATATTGATCTTTTATAAAGGATTAATAATAATATTATATTATATTATTTAAATTTATTAATTATTTTTTTATTTTTTTTAAATTATTTTTTATTTATTAATAATTGTTCATATTAAGAATATATACTTGAAAATATTTGATATGAAAATTAAAATATATTTTCTTATTATATTATTTTAATTGTTTATATATTAATAAATTTATTATATTAATTAAAATATTTATTAAATAATAAAATATATATTGAAAATATAGAATCGAATAATTATTCGATATTATCATAAAAATCCAATTATATTCCTATAACTTTTCATTCAATATTAAATTTGTTATATTTAATTCCTTAAATTAAAAAAATTGAGTTTAGATAAATTTTGGTATAAAGATTTTTGTGGTACAAAAAAATCTATTTTGGTGTAAAAAAAATTTCAGTTAAAGATGATTTTGGTATATTTAAAAAATATTATTGGTACAAATAAAAAAATTTTTTGGTGTAAACAAATTTAATAAAAAATATTTTTGGTAAGATGAAATTTTTTTTGGTATCAATGAAATAAATTTGGTGTAAAAATTCAAAAGATATATTAATCTCACACTATATTAACCATTTGCTCTCGCCTGACAAAGTCCACACCCCCAGGTAAAGTGGTAAAGAATCTGGGGGTGTGGACTCTATCAAGCAAGCTCAAAGGGTTGATAAGATTAAATAAATTTTTTTAATTTAATAATAAATTAAAATAATCAATTTAAATAATTTTTAAATATATGTTTAAATATAAATTTTATTTAACTCTTATTTCAATAATAAATCAATTTCCATAATTATATTTATATTTCACTTTCTTTTTCAGATTCCAAGCCATCAACAATATCAGTTTAACCATTATTTAAAATTTTAAATATAGTTCTTTCATCAGGCCTTAATTTCAATTTTTTAAATTGTGTTTCATTGATAATTTTATTGTTGCTCCTGAACCCGTTATTAATAATATCAAGCAAAACATCTGAAAGTACTCTCTTATGGATTATCCTTTTTCATGTAAAATCAAAACTACATCATAATATCCTATTAAAGGATGTATGGACAACATATATTTAAAATAAACTTCTTGAATTTCCAAATTATTTTCAATTTCGTCTCCTTTAATTATATTAAATTAAATTTTTTTTAATTATGGACTCTTTAACATAACTAAGATTTGTAAAATCAATATTACATTCTTTACTTTCGGTATAAATACCTGTTAAATAAAATATATTTAGAAGTTCCTCCACAATGACGGTCAGAACATCATAAATAATAGTATTCTTTATAAGCTCTATGAAACGTATACATCTTATCGTTATTGTTATTATCTTTTAAAAAAAATATATTAGGGTGATCATCTTTTTCCTTATTTTTAGTGCTATCTTCATCAGATTCACTTTGAACTTCATCTTCATCAACAAATAATGAATTTATATTATTTTTTTTAACTTTTTTGTTTTCTGATTTTTTATCTTTTTCTAATTTATATCTTTTTTCATTTAATTTATTGAATCTTCTATTTTTAGCTTCCTTTATTTTTGTTTTATCTAGTTCTTTCTTAAACTCACTAAAATCTATATGCGAGTCTTTTTTTAGAGTTATATCTACATATTTTTTAACTTCTGAATTTTTCAGTAATTTAGCTAGCTTATCTGAAAAAGATTCTGCCATTCAACATCCGTATTCTCCGATGTCATGTCGGCGCCTATAATTTTCAAAAAAGCACTTCTCACAGTCATGTTCAATTTTTTTTAGGTATTTTTTATACTAATTTTATATATGATTTTTGAAATTTAAATTTTTTATCTTTCTATATTGTTTTTAGGATAAATTCATGAAAAAATATACTATTATTTTTTAATAATTTACTATTTTAATCATGTCCCCCCACCTTTTTTAGAAAAAACATCTCTAAATTTCCAACGGAAATGACTTCTGAGAATATGGCATTTAAATAAAAAATAAAATTTAAATATATTGATTTATTTAATTACGATTTATTTAATTTTTTTGAAATTAATATTTAATTTTAATATTTAATATTTTATTTAGAAATTTATATTTTATTGTTACCAAATTTTTTTGATAAATTATCAGAATTATTTCTATATTACCAAATTTCTTTTTTTATATATTTTTTTACACCATTTTTATTTTTTGTTAATTACCAAAAATTTCTTTATTACAAACCATTAATATTCTCTCCTTGTACCAAATTTATTTTTACCGGTACCAAAAAAAACTTTGTACCAAATAAAAGCATAATTCAAAAAATTTGATTAATAAATTAATAGAAGAAATCATCAGAATTTTCCCATATAATTATAATTTATAATATATCATTGTGTTTGTTATTTATTTTTCTTTTGCTTGTCCTATATTTCTAGTGTCTATTTGGTGTTATGTGTTCCCGTTGAAAAAATTTATCTTTTTGAACATTTTTTCTAATCTTAATTTTTATAATACAAAACTTTCGATAAAACTAGCAAAATCGAAAATATTTTTGAATTATTATCAAATATTTTTATTAGGATTTGATTCTACTTTAATCGTTTTGCAGCGATATACCTTCAATCATTAACCAAGTTTATTCATTTCAACTCTATATTTTTATTTTATATTTTTATATTTTTTGTATTAATTCCATGTCTCGCATAATTGTTGCACTCCCTTATTTTCAAAATATTTTTTTATTTTTTAATTACATATAATTATTGCACCCTATAATTTTTGGCTGAAGAAATTGGTGGTGAAATTATGTGGAATAACTTATATTATTTTATATTTATAATTATATTTTCTAAATAAAATAATTTTAGACGAATTAAGTTTTCTTTCATTATTTGATATGAGAAGTTTTAATATTTTTTGGAATAATCCTATATCGAATTGATTTTATTTTTATTATTATGTCTGTTTATAATATATTAAATATATTTATAGAAATATAACAACAAAATTTAGTTGATAAAAACAAAATAAATAAAATTAGTATATATATATATATATTAAATAAAAAAATGGAACAATTTCACCGGAAGCTTCAGAATTAAAGAATATAGATATAGATTTTACTGACAAAGAAAAATATACAATATATATCTTAATCAATTAATATTATTATCATTTTCATATTTTGATCACCATATAAATAAAAAAAATATCAAAGAGGTCTTGAAAATCTTTCATCTAATTTTAGTTTAATAATGAACCTATAGTTAATAAAGATACAATTAAAATATTTAATATATTTTATAAATAAATATTCAAATGCTGATGGTAAATTTATTTAAGGATTTTTATTAAATATTAAATTAAAAAAAGAAATGATTTATTTATAAGAAAAATGTGTAGATATAATGGACATATTGAAATATTTATAAATGCTATGTTTGGTAAAATAACAAATCAAAGAATAATTACCTTATTTCCGGAATTACAGCTACTCCCTTTCAAAAATTAGCATTCTTTAATTAGAGCTCAATATTCTAATATGCTTTCTTTAAAGTTAAGATATAATGATAATCTTATAAAATCAATGAAAGATCATCATCAAATGTTTTTTATAAAAGATTGTAATGGATTAAAAAATCGAAGTAGGTACTTATACACATAATTTGACTATAATATGTATTTAAAGAATTTAATGACGATTGTAAAAATGGTATAAATAATGTAAGAGGTAAATTCGCTAATTTAATAAAATAATGAAGTAAAAATATTAAGTGTTATTAAATAAATATCTAATACTACATTAGTCAGAGATTGTAATAAAAATGATATAAATAATCGAATATTAAATTTATTTTATTATGAAGAACACAGACAAAAAGTCATGGGAGAATTATTAAACAAATCTCAGGATATCACATCCTCATTAAAAATATAAAACTCATGTCATTTGAAGGTTCAAGAGAAGAAAGAATGAAAGGTAAAAAAGAAAATGAAATTATGTGAAAGAGCTGAAATGGTTCAATATTATCATTACTTGGAAAATTGTATGTTAAATATTTTATCTAAATGTATCCTTAAAGCTATAACAATCATCAATGGCTTATTCACTATCGATGCCAATTCTAATTATTTAAGCGGGGGACAAAAAGTGAAAAATTTTTTATTCACAGTAAAATATAAATCTATTTCTTATAAAGAAGTAATATAAAATCCAAACTTGAATGATATTGATATTATTCATTGGAATAATGATACTTATAAAACACCTCAATAGAAAGAGTGGAAGAAAAAGATAAATAAAATATTCGAAATAAATATTAATATGGTATAGAAATAGATGATAATCAAGATCTAAAAGAATTAGCATCAAAATTACATGAAAATTTAACTAAAATTTAGAGATCATTAGATAATAATAAGGTAAAATATATTCAAGAATATGAAAGTGAATATCTTGGATACTGGGGAAAAAATGCAAGAAGTATTCATGAAAATCAATTAGATAAAAGCAAAACCTTGAAAATTTTCAAAAAAAAGCACCTTTACTATTATCTTATGCCAGTGACTTTGAAAAAAGAGAAAAACAGAAAAAATGTTATTATAATTTATTATTAAATAATGAAGAACTTATATCAAAATGGAAAGAACAAATATATAAAGTAGTATATAATATAAATTATATACTTAAAATCTTATATAAAGAATTAGAAGAAGAAGATATGATAAAATTTAGTGAAATTATTAATTCAAATAAAGAAAAATTAAAAGGAAAAACAAAATCCGGTGTAAAATCAAAAAGAATATTTGGATATGTATCTAAAATTAATGGAAAAAAATTATCCAATGAATTAAAAATCATCCCATTCCAAAAAAAATCCTTTCTTAAAATTACATCATTATTCCGGTTTAGATGATATCAAAAAAGATTTCAAAACCTTGAAAAAAGAAGGGGATAATTTAAAAGTAAAATTCAAAAAAAAGATGCTAATTTAATCGAAAGAAAGAAAAGTTGAGTAAAAAAACACAAGAAGAAGCTGAACAATTACAAATAGAATCAAAAGATGAATTTAATAAATATAATGAAAAAGGTCCTTTGAATGATATTGATTTAACTGAATAATTTACCAAATTACAAAATTCATTTTAGATTTGAGAATAATTTAAAAAGAAAAAAGATGATATAGTTTATTCTCAAAAATTTTTTAATTTACCTATAACAATTTTCCAAGAAATAAATTAAATGTATGAAATAAAAAAGTTGAATCTATATATAAAACATTCATTCCATGAATATGATATATTTTTCATCGATCAACAAGAAAAAGTTGGTAGATACTCGAAAATAGTTTAAAAGAAATAATGAGGAATTATTAAGAGACGAATGTGAATTTGATTATGAGGAATGGATAATTTTTTTTTGAAAATGTTGGGTTTGAATGGTTTTTGAACGATTTTGAAAAGACATTTTCTTAAAAAATTTCAAAAACCTAATGCTTTTTGAATTCAAAAACGAAGATTTTGAAAAAATTACTGTCCTTTTCAAAAAGAAAATTTAATTAATAAAACTAAGCTATATTATCCAAATAAAATTAATAAATAATTATTTATTTAATTTTAATAAGTTTAATCTAAATTCAAGTATTTTCAAATAATTTGTTTTTCTTCTAATTAGTAGTTTTATCTTATTAGATTCTTTCAAATAATCACAATCGTTAACATTAATTTCTAATAAATTGTTGAATATTTTAGTTCTTCTATCAATAATTAATTTATATCTTTCTTCATAATTATTAAAATTACATAATAACAACTGTTGAAATTATTAAAATTATTTATATAAAATAAATACAATTTTTTATATCAAAAGCATTATCTTTTAATTTTATATTAGCATATTCGTAATGCCTGAATTTGTTTGGAATAAAAATCTTATTAAAATTTTCAGATAATAAAGAATCTACGTTCTTACTAGTATTTATATTATTTTTATTAAATTGAGTATTTGATTTATTATTAGAAGTTGCATTTTTAACATTAATGTTTTTTATGGATTTTCTATATTTAGAATTATTATCTTCATCTTTTTTATCGTTATCATCATCATCTGAATCTGATGAAATTTTGTCAATAGATTCAATATTCAATTCTATGGAACTAAAACTTGAATTACTGTTAAAATTAGATGAATAATCATTAAATAAACCATTTATTTTTTCATTTTTAAAATTTAATCCATCAGTATCAGATAATATATTAAGCTCATTAATTAACTCTTTTTTACGTTTTAAATAATTATGATAATTTTTTGCTATTTCAGTCATAGTTTTATGCTCAATTAATTCCTCTATTTCATGAGTATTAACATAATATGCAATAGCTCTAGAACTTGAATAATTATAATCTTTATATGCACATTTATTTTCATATACATTAATAAATTTTATATTATGGAATAATTAAAATTTAATATATTAAATTTAAAAATATAAAAATAATTTTTTGATAGTGTTAATTCAATCAATTTTATTATAGCATTTTCAAATGCATATAAAGATTTATGTACTCCTTGAAAATTCATATTAATTGTGCGATTTGTGCTTTCACATATATTATTTGTAAAAAAATAATGATTGATTTCTGTAGGGTTTAAATTATTAGATATATCATAATTCCAATCTAACTTATTTAAAGAATATTTTTTAAAATAATTACTGATAAAATAATTAATGAATTTTGGAAATACATTTTTTATACTTTTTTTCTATTAAATTAAAAAAACTATTAACGTTTTCTCTTTTAATAAATAATAAAATTTTCATGTTATCAAATAATTTTTTTGCCTTAGCTTTATTATCTTTATTTTTATCTATTAGTTGCGGAAGATGTTGGACTAATCTTTTTATTATATGATAATAACATATAGTTATACTTGCTTCATTTAATATAATTTTTACTGCTATAATTTCCTCTATTTTACAATCTAAATTTATTGAATTAGGATTAAATTTATATTCTAATTTTAATTTTTCAAAAATATACATAATATTGTTTTATTATTTAATAAATTAAATCTTAACAATAAGAATAAAATATAATTATTATTATTTCTAGGAATCGCATAATAAGTGGTATCAACAAACCATTGCTTTATCTCAGATGGCTTAGATAAATTTTTAATCATTCTATCAGTTAAATAATAATACATATCTTTTGAATATATTTTGTTATTTCTTTTAAATTGTACAGTATCGTGATAACTGATATTTTTACCTTCATATTTTATATTAATCTAATCTTTTTGTAAATTTTTATTTATTTTAAAATATATATTTACATAGGAATTAATTTTTCTACATATTATATCTATACTAATTATATTTTTTAAATCATATAATTCAAGATTTTCTTTTTTATTTGATATTTTATACTTTTTTATTTCTTTTTTAAATATTTTATTTAAATATATATCATTATAATTAATTTTAATATTTCCAAATCTATCTTCTATATGTTTAATTAATGCTTTCCCAGATGAATCATATATTTCATTTTTAATCGATTCTTCTTTTATAACTTGATACATATATTTTGAATTATTATTCATTTTTTTTAATATATATTGCTGGTTTATATTTTAAATCCTCTTTAACTATTATATCTATATAGTAATTATGTTCTTCAATATCAAGACTATGTGATGAAGTTATTTCATATTTTATAGCTTTATAGTCAAATAATTTTTTATCTTTTAAATTATAATCAAATTTAACTTTTAATCTTGATGAACAATATATATCCGAGCAATAATAATAAATAGTATTATTATTAAAATAAATTTTTTCTAAAGAATATTTATATATTTGATTATTTTCATTTATTTCTAAATAATGTAATTTATTTTTTAAATCATTATCTTCTTTATTTTTCTCTTTTTTTTCATAAGTTTTATTTCTTTTTTTTTAAATTTAATATTAGTATTTTTTTCTTTTATTTTATTTTCTCCTGTTTCTTCTTCTCCTTTAAAATCATCATCTTTTGATTTTTTTTTATTTCTATTTTTATTTATTTACGGCGCGCATGCTTTTATTCATTCTAATATTTTATCTAGGCTGTTTTTATACTCATTATTACTTTTTTCTATTTTATCTATAATATATTTATTTTGCTTTCTTGTTTCTGCATTATTAATTTCAAGTGTTTCAAGTCTTTTTTTGATATATTTAATTATTTCTTTGAATTGGTTTTACTGAATATATTTTTTGCTCATTTATGTTTTATATATCATTTTATGTTTTTATTTAAATTATTTTTTAAATATTTAAAGTTTTTGTTTTTTTAAAAGACTGTAATTTTTTCAAAATCTTCGTTTTTGAATTCAAAAAGATATAGATTTTTGAAATTTTTTAAGAAAATGTTTTTTCAAAATCATTTAAAAATCTTTCAAAATTCTTTCAAAAACTTTTCAAAATCCTTTCAATTTTTAATTTTTCAAAAAAATATTTAAATATTCATGAGGAATTATCTTCATATATTCCTTACAAAAAATTTGAAGATATCAAATAAAACTTTAATGATAATTTAAAAGAAAGGCTCTAAACTCAAAGATGTTACAGATAAGATGGAAATAATTGAAGATAATATAGAAAATTTGAAAAATGTTGGTGCAAAAAACATTCTCAAGCTTTCCAAAAAAAATTTAAGAAATAGAACAAGAAATGAATAATTAGATGGAAATTATTGAAGTTTGGGTTGAAGTCCAAAAAAATGGATTTACTTGGAAAGTATCTGTATAGTCAATGAAAATATTAGACAAAAATTGGTAAAATGAACCCAAGAATTTGATATTTAAGATAATAAAAGCTTTAGAAAATTAATGGCATTGATATATAAAAAACTATGGTTAGATTTCAAAGTAGAGAAAAAGATCGTTAATTTGAGCTCAAAGGATTCCTTACTAAATAACATTAGATTCTAATAAGAACTAATTTAATCTTTTTATTTCCTTACTGAACATGATTTAATACAAATTATTCTTAGCTTAGATCCTTTAGATACATTAAATCCCCATTTAATAAATATTTATTCTAGTTATAAAAGACTTTTAAGTGAAAGAAGAAATGTTATAGGTATGCCTTGACAAGAATGAAAAAAGTTCATGTTTGATAAACCTATAAAAGTCTAATCACAATAAAAGTTTGTTATTGGATGAATGAAGTGGGCAATGAATTGAAAAATATTTTTAGAAAATTTTAAAAAAAATGATATACAAGATTATACCAAAGAAGAACTACATAAATTTATAAAAAAGCAAATTAATTAAAGTCTCATAATAAAGGTTTATTAAAAAAAAGAAGATGGTCTTAAATTAAATAATTTTATAATAAGAACAGTTCATTGAAGAGAAATCGTGGATACATTTGTAGTTGATTCTATTTTAGATACAAGAGAATTTGAATGAAAATCCAACTTAAATTTGATTGGGATAAAGAGAAAGATAATAAAATTTTTTAAAAATGAATTTTGGACTTGGTCTTTATTATAAGGGTGAAAATAACAATAGTTTAAAAATTTATTATATATTGAAAATACAATTTTTTTATTTATTAAATTATAAGAAATTTCCATCATGACAAATAATTTGAATATAAATTATAAAAAAGGGGGTTTTTTATATATAATATTATTTAGTTATTATAAAATATTATTTTTTTTTATTTGTTCATACATTTATAATAAACCAATTATTTATATAAAAAATAATGCATTAACTATAATTCTTTATTTTAAAACTACTAGTTTCTTATTTGAATAAACCTAATCTTTAAATTATTTTATATTTCTCATTCAAATTTATGTTATAAAACCAAGATATTATTTAAAATCTTATAAAAATTATTAAATTTAAATATATCTATTTGTTATTTAACCTTGTATTCTAATTATAAAATTCAATAATATATAAAAATAAAAAATATATTAGTTAAAAAGTAAATATCTTTTGAAATAGGTTGTTTGTGTTAAAAAATATATTCATAAAATATTTTTTTTAAGTTAAAGTTAATTTATAAAATATTATTAAATGCAACTTATTATATTATTTAAATGGTTTTAAATGTTCAATTTATTTGGTTATTTAAATTGTAAACTGTATATAATAAAAAACAAAAGTAAGAAAATTTATTATATATGGATTTTGATTCTGATATCAAGCTCAAAATCATTTGTTATGATTTAAAAATAAATTGTATAATAATTCCCTTAATTTAAATAATTTTCTTTATAAAAATTTTAATTATTTTAAATAAAAGATAATTAAAATTAAATAACATTTTGAACAATTTTTTACCTTAAAAATTATTTTCATTTTAAATTTTTATTGTCTTAATATAATGAGTAATATAAAATATTTATAGTATTAATTAGATCATTACGTTGATTCTATCATTCTTTCTAAACATTATTATATATTTATTTTTATTTTTATAATATTATTTTTATTGAATTAAATAATACTATAATTATCATAAAAGATACTTTATATAAAATCTTTATTTTTGTAGACTATTTTATGATATAATAATAAATTTATTAAAAATATCGATTTTAAGTTATGATATAATTAAATTTTTTTGATAGAATATAAATACCAGTCAATTTTATAAGGTTAAAAGTTATTTATTAAAGTTAATATTTTTTATTATCATAAACTTAAAAGAGTACCCTCAATCAGAAAAAAAATAAAAAGCTTGGAATTCCATCTCTCTCTTAGATTTTGTTATTTTAACTGTTAATGGGAACCCTCTGAGTTTTATGGGAATAAATTTAAAATTTAAGAGAGATTACCATAATATATTATTTAATTTAAATGTTGATACATTTTATCAATATTTATAAATTAATATTTCTAATTTAAAATAATTTATAAAATATTTATATATCAATTTATATAATATATAAATATACTAATTATATAATATATATTAATTAATTAAAAATATTTAAAAATTTTGAAAAAAAATTAAGAATATTGATATATGGAGTTAAATCAAATTTATTAAGATAATGATTAAAATAAAGTTATATATTTACTTGTAGTAATTGTTTGGATATTTAAAAATAATTACGAAAAAAATAATTAATTTTTATTTTAATTTTTATTAATATAAATATAATTTAAACCAATTAAAATAAATAATTTATTTTTGACTCAATTTTACAAATGAATTTAAAGAAAATATAATATATAAATTATATAAATAACTACTTTTATCTTGAAAATAATTTATTATATAATATGTTAAATAATATTTTACAATAAAATAATTAATAGATTTATTCTTAAAATCATGTATAAAATATTTGATTGCTCCAATATTCTTCATGTCAAAAAACTATTTTCATATTTTCTAAATTTATTATATTAAATGCTTTTCTATTTTATAAGCAAAAGCATTAAATATAAATTCATATACCTTAATCTAAAAATAGACGATTTTTTCAAAAATGAATTCATTTTTATTAAAAATTTTAGAGAAAACCCCCTTAAAACAGAATAAAAATTAACATTATTTTCTAATTATTCTTAAAAAATCAAAAGTTGAATTTGGTCAAAATATAGGAATTCAATTTGTTCAGATATTTTTGTATTCTGATAATTGAAAAAATAAAATTAAAATCAACCACTAAAATTATGTAATATTAAAATATATGAAGGGAATGACTATAAATAATTAAAATGGATAGCAATTAAAATAAATTTTTGATATAAATCTTAATTATATGTATTATTTAAATTTTTATTAGATAGTTTAGTTTATGAGAAATATTTCTCAAATTAAATTAAATACAATATTCTACAATTCCATCTAGGCCCTCAATCTTTGAATAAAACCAGATCCTAACCATCATGTCAGGGTATTTTTTCAAATAAAAATTTTTTATATTTTTATATAAATTTAAGTTCTTTTTTATTTATTTTCAATTTTTACAAGAATTGAAAAGAATGTAGAAAAAATTATAAATCTATTGAAACAATCATAACCCCCATTGGTTTCGGAAAAAAATACACAGAAACCAGTTACGGTACTTCTTAATGTATATACTTCATATCAATGAATTATAAAAAATATAGATATTTTGTTTATTTTTAATTTTAAAAAATTTTGTAACAAATAGAATTAGGAATAAAATATTTTATAATAACAAAAATAAATATTTTAATATGAATTTATTTCTTTTTAACCAACACGACTGATATATTCTTATAGAAAAAAAATATGTTTTTCTGTCTAATATTCTGGTTATAAAGTAAAAAAATAAAAAGTTTTAAATTTTGGAAATTGTATTAAATTTTTTTGAATAAAAATTTTTCAAGATATTTTCCTTCCTTTAAAAATTCTAAATTTTGATAAAAAATTATAATAATTTTATCGATTTCAAATATAATAAATAAATTATTAGAAAAAATAAGTAAGCATATGCGAAGAAGATATTCAAAAAGATTAATAAATACTATTATTAAATTATTAGTTAGTATATCTATTATAAATTAAAACATTAAGCAATATTTATTTAAGAGATAATTTATCTATTATTTTAATTATAATTAATAATATTAAGGTGAATAAGATAATTTTTTTGATAAAAATATTTAATTAATGTTTTATTCAATATACCATATTTTTTGATTAAATAAAAGATAAAAATGAAAAATATTGAATAAAATTATTTTTTAGTGATAAAACAATTTAATTATATTTTTACCTACATTTTATTTTATTAGATTATTTTGTAAACCCTGCCTCAATCCCCCAGGGAAAGGGAAAAATGAATATTTAGCGAAAGGAGGGGATTATTATGTCAAAATACAATTTAGATAAAAATTATGATTTATCGTAAATTCAAAATTCAAAATAAGAAAAAAATGAAATGTTTGCTAGAAAGGGAGATTATGATGCCAAAATAGGATAGGGAGTAAACCACTTTAGTTTAGTTTATTGTCCCTTGCGAGGGCTCTTATTTAATATTAATAATAAAAAAGAAATAATGATACTATTTATGCACCTTACTCCACTTCGGAAGAAGTTTCCTTCATTAGCTTGTAAATCTTGAAGACAAATTTCTTTATAAGTCTTATCTTGAGAATTATTACAATTTTTGTACAATATACATTTATCATTAATATCTTTACGAAATGCACCTCTTCCTAATATAAATCTTAAAAGAAGATGATCTCCATCAATATACCAATTATATATTCTATTATTTAATCTTTTAATAAAGTTAATATTACTTGCTAAATTTTGTCCTATTTCATTTAAATTATCAATTATATTATCACTTACCTTTATATTATCATAAAATGTTAATTTTTCATTAAAAATTATTTCATATTTAATTTTTGAAGTCTTTTATATAAATATATTTTAATATCTGGTATGCCAAGAGCAGTTCTAAGTTTATTATTATTAGTTCTTAATGGTAATTTTAATAATAATTTAATATTATATAATATAGATCTATAAACTCTATTAATAACTGCTGTTTGATCAATAAAAGCGGGTAATCCATAATATAAATGACTTTTATGAAAATAATTGAATAAAAGCATTATTGATTTTACACTAAAATATCTTTGATTTAAAAAATAATTTTTGCGAAAATATTCTCTTAATTTTTTATTAATGAAACCTATATGATTTTGTATATTTAATTTTTTGTTCATTAAAATACCTAAATATTTATATTCTTTTAATATAGAATATCCTTCAACATTATCTTTTTATTCTTCTCCTTTTACAACAAATATTCCACTTTTTTTCTATTAACATTTATACCATTTTCATTGACCATAATTATATTCTTTTAATTACTCTTATTGATTCATTTTTATCTTGACATAAAACACCTACTTTAGCCATTATTATACCATATAATGAATCTGAACTTCCTGTATATTTACCAAATAAATCTGATATTTTTGTTTCTTTACTTAAACTAAATTTATAAAATTTAAATTCTGTATATTCTCTTTTTTTTATT
>JAEEGL010572980.1_pt1 | contig 15259 bp, 13 predicted proteins | sample 9134231 | NCBI WGS metagenome assembly JAEEGL01 (sample SAMN16246548, study PRJNA631951) | gut metagenome | biome: gut microbiome; feature: rumen; material: fiber-attached | host: Bos | place: Iran: Karaj | collected 2018-10 | reverse complement strand
CAGTCATTTTGATATACAACTGCAACACCGCCCGGTAATTTTGCAATTTCATTTACCTGATCCTCAGTTAATCCCATCGATCGACCTACGGCCTCTCTATCATTTGCCTCAGGGGTTCTCAAAACTATCTTTGTGTTAGTATTCTTTATTGCTGAAATGTCGACAGAAGATGGAGACTGATCAACAATTATAAATCCTTCTCCATAAGTTCGTATTTCTGCAATAGTTTGAGTAAGCATTTCTACTGATTTGCCCACCAGTTCAGATTCAACATTAACAGTATTTCTCAAAAGATTGTGTGCCTCTTCTAGCACCGTAACATGGCGCAACCCATTGTTGTTTGATGTTTTTCGATCCATTCTGTATTCATTCAGAATATAAACCATAATACCCATTATAAGAGCTTTCGTTTCACCTGACTTTACACGGCTAATGTCTAATATACAGTTTTCATCAAACAACCGCTTATATGACGTCTGCTCAGACGTGAAAATAAACTTATTCAAGCCCACCGTGAGCGACTTAACCCTCGTTATCAATGCTCCACGATAATTTGATTTTATATCAGATGCATAATCCGAGTTTTCGATCAAGTCTGTCAACTGCTCGGCTAAAATCTCAAAATCCGGGTACTCCATCTCATCTCCGTCATAGGTAGACGATCCCAGATCCCATCCAACGGACTCATAAGATTTAAGCATTGCATCCTTAAAGAATGCCGGCATAGCATCATACATTGGCCAACATGCACTAAAAATCTCTACCAATCCATCCACATGCTCCAACACATGTATGCTTTGTGGAAACTTAAACGGATTAAGATTGATAAGTTCAGACATGTTCGGGTTCGTAGAAAAAACATTTACGTCAGGCATATTTCCAAAAACATCTTTATATTCGCCTTTTGCAGGTTCAATAACAAGAAACGGTATATTATCCTGCTTCAATTCACAGAGCATTTGATATACGGTATTACTTTTTCCGGATCCTGTAGAACCAGTAATAAACGTATGCATATTCAAACTATCATTATCCAGTTCAACAACCTTATTGGTTACTCTACCCAAATCAAAAACTTTTCCAAGCCTCATCCTGTTTTCAGGGCCTAAATCGGTTGATCGTTCTTGCAAATGATATGAAGTCACTTCTTTACCGAATTCAGCGTGTTCAATAACCGTTAGTCCTGAAACAGTTGATCTCGGCAGGCCCATATGAAGTCCCAAGTCTCTTCCACTAACAGATGTTGTTGCATCTATTAAAACCGGACAATTTACATTATTTCCATAGCAAAACTTGGGATGAATAAACCTTGAAAGATAAACGGTCAAATCTCTAAAATCACCATTCAACGCAGGATTATTACTTCTCCAAGAATTGATTGCTGACAACTCTCTTCCTGATTTTTCTCCATTCATCAAAGAGCGATAGTTACTTGCCGCGATTTCAGCTGTAGACATGTCATCCGAAACAAAATAACTTGCAATATTCCACATACCATAGCTATCATACTCTTTCGTTTTCTGGATGCTCTCATCCAGCATCTGCATAATATCTGTAACTGTCTTATTCTCTGTAGTTGTTGTCGAAGATGTTGATATTGATTTTGTAATCTGCTCAGTTGGCGCAAGCGAAGTTATAAATCCATTTAATTGTCCTGCCGCCTGACTAGCGAGCATAGATCCTCCAACCGCGCCGACCCCCGGAACCGACATTCCTAATGCCGCTCCACCAACAGCTCCTGCGATAGAAATTGCCGCACCGCCAATCATTGCCGCCTTTTGTTTTCCATTCATCTCAGCAAACGACAGACTTCTCGATGTGCTCTCTGATGTATTTTCTGTAAATTGTACTTTCTGAAACGGAGAAAGCTTAGTATATAAGTTTTGATATCCAGCACGCAACAATTGAACTGTTTGTGATGACTGACTCTCTGCTATTATTATACCTGTGTATTGCCTATCGCTCATCGATAAAACAAGCTTTTCTATTCCCTGGACAAACTGATTGTTTGCCTGCTCATTTTCATTTTTTGTGCTTCCGGCCACACTCACTGATGAAACATTGTTCATTCCCTTAATTTTCTTTGAAATACCGGCTATTTCTCTTCTATCAATACCATCTATTTTTACTCCCGGGAAATGTCCAATTAAAGTGTTTTTTAATGTGTCACCCAGTGTTACCGAAGATCTTTTTAATATAGGATCAGTTTCATTGTTTCTTACACCTATATAAAATTTTGTCTTCTCGCCATCAGAATCCAGGATGATAAAAATCGTTGCATTGTATGTGGATAATGTATTAAAAACTGTTGTAAACTTATCCGTTGCAACCTCATCCTTCGGATAAACCATTTCGGTAATATTATAGAGTCTAACATTGTCAATCAGGTCTTCTTCTAACGGCAACATGCCCGCAGATGATGCAATTTGCATATCTGTCAGTCTAGCCAAGTATTTTTTCCTTATTCCATCCTCAATGATCTCCAATCGGTTTTCTACTGACAAGGTATCATTTACTGCCTCAACACTCGTATTATCCAAAACTTTTACTTCATCCATATTCATTAGTTCCTCTCAATTTTCTCCAGCTTATCATCAAAAACAGTCAACCAATCACTATCACGTTGTAGAATTTGGATATCTTCAGATAGCTGTCCTGAAATATCGTCCTTTTCTTTTATTTTTTCTTCTAATAACTCTTCAAGCTTTGCAATGTATTGAGTGTTAAGTGATTTACAAAAGTCGTTAACTTCATCTGTCCTTTCAACTATAGCTTTTTTTATCTGCGGAGTCACTTTGTCCAACACAAATTGCCTCCATTCCTGGCAGGAATATGTAATAACCAAAATCTTCTCCGATTCACCGGCAGAAGAAGATCTGAAAAAAGCATCCAAAACCCCTTCTCTAGGTTTTTCATATCTCTCATCCTTTATCCTTACAAGTAAGTCTTTTATATCACTTAAAAAACCGTCATCATCAGACAATTGAAGCAGCTCTATCTTTTTTACAGAATTACGTCCAGACGCTGAAAGATACTTCACCGAACATTCATCTAATAGTTTTTGCTTTTTATCAAGCGTTATAGCCTTTAATTCCTCTATAAATTGGTTATACAGCCTTTTTGCCTCATTTTCGAACTGTGATGCATATACTACGGCATCAGAATAATTAGGTATTATTGTCTTTTTATTTTTCCAAGTAGAAATCCCATCTATTATTTCATCCGTTATTGCATCGCAATCAAGCTTTACTGTTGTTCCTCTAATAAAATTCAGAGCAGATATAACACTTTTAATCCTTATAATATGTGCTTCAATCGAACTAATCTTTTTAATGACCACTCCGTTATTCTTTTCGCTCTCTTCTTTTTCCTTGCAAAGATCATTCTCCAACTCTGTTACTTTACATCTCATTGCACTCAAGAATCTGCGTATGTAATCCGAGATAGGATAATACTCATAGAAAGACCTTATGCGCATATCATCTAAGCCACTTATTATTTGCGGATTCTTTATTCCCAGATCAGTAAAGACTCTAGAAAAGGCATTATAATTTTCTTTATTACTTACAAAAAAGAAAACCTGATCATCAATAATACTGCTGTTTTCCAACACATATCGTATTTCTGACTGCAACTCCTGCCTAGAAATCTGGTCGGTTTCTATTATAATGGGTATGTTTATTAGTTCTGTATCTTCCAGCTTTTTGATCGTTTCAACAATCTCAACTGACGTTTCTGCATTTTCAAAGTGAAAATCCCCCAGCTGAACATCACCAATTATTATAATTGGATTATTGCACTCAAAAATATCCTGTTTTTCGTTTTTAAACTCATCATAATCAAATCTACGATTTCGATTGTTTTCCAGCCACGAACACAACTCTTTTATGTCCTTAAGCTTTTCTGTTCTGCTTTCCATCTTTCTTGAAAAAATAACCCTAACATCGTCATCCGCAATTCCTTTTTGCTCAAAAGCTTTTTTTATTTCCTCATAATCCATCGATGTACCGATAAACTCCAGGTCAAAATCATAACCATTCATCTCGTTATAAAGAATATCCGGAACAGAGTTAATCCATGTCTGTAACGGAGATTTGTCATACTTTTCAATCAGGCTGTTTATTCTTGGTTCTTTATCATTGAATCGTATCTTATACTCCATAAGATACGGATTATAGTCGAATTCAACTCTTACCATAATAATCCTCCCATAAGCTAATCCTTTTCCACTATCAACAACTTATATTCTATCTCTTTTATCAAATGGTATTTCCCCCTTTTTGGGGGCAACTGTTTTTTCTTTCATTCACGGATACACCTTCCTGCACTGATCCAGGGTTGCGCAGTCCTCTTCCGAGATGTATATCTCAGCGACGCGCGACAGATCATTGTCAAGGATCTGCTCCGATTTGATCAGCTCGATAACCTTTTCGACGTTTTGTGCCGCATCATCCGTGTCAAGCCAGATGCCCATCTCGTCTGAATTCAGATAGTCATAGCCGTTGTCTACGATCTGGCCGTCCGTATATTCCTGGATCCGATCCGGTAATAAATAGCGAATGTCGAGATCCGGGTTATCCATCTTTTCAGAATCCAAAACAATAAGAATAGTCTGCATAAACACCTCCAACCCCTCACCCACACGTGTAACCGATGTCAATCGCCAGGTCAGCCACAGGCAACCTATCAAAATACGATTTCTTTATAACCTTCGTATACCGATCCGCCAATGATATTGCCAACTCTTCGGAATACTGATACCCACCTACCATCAGGTACCGTATAACATCCTGCCTGTATTCCTCCAAAGTGCTGTTTTCCTTAAAGCATTGGCTCTCAACATCGACAAACATATGATCATCACATGTCATATAACGCATGTAAACAGCATCTGCATCTTCCGGATACAGTCTGCACACTCCGCGTTGTCCCCAACTGCTATTCTTCATATCTGCAAAAGCTTCATGGAACATCTTATAATGCTCCTCGCATGCAGGTATAGCAAAATAGTCACGAGTTGTCCCCTTAGGAAAAGTAATCTTCTGAACCATCTGCCGATAAACTTTTATTTCCTTTTCAATCTTATCCTCTATGTCGTGAAAATACTTTTCTTTCGGCTTTCTGCATCGATGGTTATATACCAAGACGCTCTTCCCGGAATCAATGTACTCTTTTACCTCTTCCTTATAAAAAGCATATTTGACGCTTCTTGTAGAGTATTTTCCCACAGAATCCACCAATAACCCGTTATCCGGATCCATGAAAATGAGATCAACATCTGCAAATCGATTTTTTGCACGCTCACACCATTCAGATCGTCCATCAACAGTAAGATAATCGTCAAAATATACCGCACCCGGAATAAGATTCTCATTCTGTATTGAGACAACAGATCTTTCACCGTCAGCTATTACATTAAGCTTCTCCGCAAGAATCGGATCGCATTGAGCAATCTTGGACGAGATTGTATATTTTCCGTCATTCTGCTTGAATGTACCATCCTTATTCTTTTCTATGTCCAGCTCCGGAACCCGATACCAGTTGACTCCTATGGAAAAACCATGTACCTGAAGGCACCTCAACAATCCGATCTTTCCGTAGTCACCTATATCTCCGGCATATCTATCCTGCATAAAATCACCTATCGTCAATCATCACTGAACTAATCCCAGCTAATAAATTCACAGTACCTGCCCTCCCATGTATGCCCTTATTTCAAAAAGCACCTGTCTGTTCTCTGAAATAAGCCCACAACAGCGTGCGGTATCCCTGCTATTATTCCGCGGTCGGGAATTATGCCGCACAATCGGGGAATGGATGCCGCCTGAAATAATCTGTGGTTACCACATCCCACAATCTGCCGCCGAACTACTATTCAAAATATAAAACCATTTTTAGCGAGAAAAACGATTCCCAACCGTCCAAATTATTGTACCACAACGTACGATATAATGCGAATATTTCTATGAAAACAGACCACGGAAACCCATGGTCTGTTTATCGTTCGATATAGTTTAGGATTTATGAAATCCAGAAGGCAATCGACACCTTCAGAATTCTGTATAAAACTTTTTAGAACCATATTTTTTCGCAAGATCATCGAACTTACTATTAATATATTCCTCAGCATCCGTGGTCAGTTTCATATGTTGCTTCTGTGTATGAATATGCATAAGATACGTGTAATTTCTGTCCTTTCCTGACGAGGCCTCAAAAGTTTCTGTTCCTACATCCAAGATAACCTGCTCCAACATTAATCCATTGCTTATCTGTGTGTCCAACATCTCGAAATCCTTAATAACAACATACCACGGATGCTCTGGGATCCACGAATAAAACTTTTTCCACTCTTCCGGAGAGTAGTTTTCTTCACTAAAACCACACAAATGTCCTCGGCCGGTAATAACTTGGCGAGATCTACCCATGCTATCCTCAATTCCTTCAGCCATGAAAAAAGGATCTCCGGCTTTTACATTTGCCGGCCTTTTTTTGTAATGGAGCACATACCATTCTTTTCCATCTTGAATCACCTTATGAAGGTTTGCATATGCATTACGGTTTTGAGAGCCTTCAAATTTAATCCAAACGGTCTCCCCTCTATCCTTTGCTGCAGCACGACGTTCAGCTGCCTTTTGTCTTTTTTTCAACTGCTCCTCTCGTTCAATTCTGTCTAAAGCTTCTTTCTCTAATTGTTTCTTTCGCACATTTTCAGCTTCTTGAGCATCAAAAAACGCATCAATCTCTGCCTGAATGCCTGAATCCTCCACCGAAGCGATCTTTGAACGATAAAGAACCATTTTTATGGAGAGCTTAATTGTTTTTCCCTTAAAGTCTACTTCTGCAATGTCTCCATCAATTGAAGCAATTTTGCCCCTTCCAAACTTTATATGTTTTACATTTGCACCGATTAAAATTCCAAAATCCATTGTTATGGTCCCTCCTCGTCTCTTTCATCGCACGTCTTATTTCCTTCTCAAAATAGGTTTTATCCGTCGCGGTTTAGGGATAAAACTTTCACCATCGCAATTCCAGTAATCCACTGTTTCAGCTCCGTCCTTCAGAACATAAAACGACTCTCCTGTGTTGGCGTCCTCCAAAGCACCGCAGATATATCCCGTCATATCCATCTGTACCATATTGACGCATTCCCTGCATCCAGGATATTTATAATAGTCCTGATGAGCAAGTTCCTGCTCTTGTCTTTTTTTCCATTTCCTATAGTTGTCAAAACTCAGGACAACATCATGCTCATCATGTAGATTGCTTCGTTCATTCATCAAAAACCACCTTCCCCCATTTGACTTTACCTCTCTGAAGTCTTTTCATATTACTTAAAATACTGCGGGAACCTCTTTTTCATCAGTTTTATCAGAGTATTTGCATATTCTCTGCAAACCAAGATATTTATATCATAAGATTCATCTATGACAAAAGAATCCATTAGAATCATCAGGTCTGGATACCCTATATAACGCCTTCCGATAAAATATGCGTTCTCCATCTGTATCTCAGAGTTTGTTTCCAAATCTAAAAAACCATTATGTTTATTTGTTTCTTCTCTAATTTCTTTTGCCCTGTCATGTAAATACGGTAAATCTTCAAATAACAGGTGTCCCATTTCATCCCCAAAACCATCCCATACCAGGTATTCCCCCGTTTCATCTTCGTGACAACTATATAGAGCACTATTCAAATCCAGTTCACCACTAATATTGGGACCGTACTCAGACATGTGCGGATCAAGTAAAACATCAAATTCTTTACTTGATAGAAACGGGTTAACTTCTGTCCAATCTTGTGGTAGCCAAACAGTATAACGCATCCTTGCATGCACAATACAATCCAGTTCTGTAATGAACCTTCTCAACATATAGTACACTTCCTCAGACACATTAAGTGCCGATTTATCTAACAAATAATATAGATTTACTATGTACTCATACTGCTCCTTCAACGGGTTTTCCAGAAGCTTAAACGCCTTTATTTCACTACCCGTGCCTGTAAACCAATATATATAATCAACGAATAGCTCGTACATTTGCATGATTATATCTTTTTCGTTACTACTTTCAATCTTAAACTTATCTCCATCTATTGCGGTCACCGGTTCATCATTCTCATCAACAAGCAAATCACGATAGTCTATTCCCATATATCGGGCCAACTTCCTTATGATGTCAAAATCATTTGGTCCATTCGCTCCCTTTGCCCAATTTTTTATCGCATCTATCGAATACATCAACGCTTTCGCTACATCTTCATAAAACTTCTCTTTTGTATATTTTTCCCCAGATTCCTTTTTTTGAGAAATGAAACTATCAATACTTCTTCTAAAAAAAATAGGCGAAAACCTTACTACATCACCATCATCATCAATAAAACTTCTGAATTCTTTACTTTTACCCATTTTCTATACCTCCTCGTGATAATCGTTCAAGCGCTTCTGCTCTATAGTTTTCTTTTGAAATCGTATAGGAATAGTGCTTAATTCCAACGATTTGAAATTCATTACCCACTGTTCTTTTAAGAAGATCGTATACCATGCCGCCTAGTGCGATGAGAACAGGTTTCCCAAGGATTGCCATTTCTTCACAAAACTCATCTATATTCTGTCTTAATATATCCGGATTGCGTTTCATAAAAGATACCACATTTTCGCTATGAAGCTCCGGAAAATTCTTTATGAGATCCGTTATATATGCCCCCCAGTACGGCGTATCCTGTAATGCATACCTCAATTTGTAGTCATGATGCCGGCCATAAGGACTATGAAAACTTTCCCACGGAACAATAATTGCGTCAGGCTTTCTCGCCCCCGACACATTCAACCCGATAAATGCGAAGTTTGGATTAACTTTCTTATACAGTTCCGGATCATCAAACACTGTCAAATTCCCGACATTTGACTTTGGTCGGTCTAATTCCGGTGCCCAAATACACCAGCTTGCAACATCACCGTATTTCTCTTTTAATGTTTCAAATGATTTTTTATCCATATGATATATACCTCCCGGAAAATAGTTTTTTGAAGCCGGGGCGGGCTAAGCATCCCGCCCCAATGTAAACGAAACATAGCAACATAGAAAGAAAGGAGTTGATTGATCTCTCAATCTGTTTACATCATATCATAAAAAATCAATAAAAAAAGGGAGACGATAAACTTACCCAAATCTCCCCCTTTTTTCTGCACCGACAACTACTATGATTTGAAAACATTTTTTCTATGAAAATCCAGATATTTTCTATTCCCGTCAGTAAGCTCTATATTCATGTTGTCTCGTATGTTCAGAAACGTTTTATTTATTTCTGTAAGCTCCGACGAGACTATTATTTTTCCGTCATTGTCAAACGAGATCAACCCTTTATCAAATGCCCTATCATGATTCGGACACATCAAAAAACCATTATCCTTGTCAAGTTTTTCTTCCGGAAGGCTTTCCGACCACGGCTTTATATGGCTTGCCACAAGAACTCTTTTATCGTTTACTTGGCACAGCTTACAGTGTGTTTGTTCTCCAAGTAAACGATCACGAAAAACGCCTTGGTTAACTCTCTGCTTTACCACGGCTTCTCTCATCTCACCAACAAGGTGAAGGCTTTCTATTTCTTTATCAATCTCGTGTGCTACTTTCTCATATCTATCATCCGCATCGTATTTTTTTTGATGGTTAAGCAACCAGCAGCCATATTTCATTGCATTATACAATGGCCATTCCTTAGGCAGATTGTCTTCTTTCCAATGCGTCAGCAGCAGATTCAAGCCCATGATATCTTCTTTGCTGTCATAATCTATTCCAAAGCATTCACAGTACTCTTTTGCTTTGTTTAATGTACAAACCGGAAAAAAATCATCCGGGAAATACACCATCAATAATTTATATTTGAACTCCTGGCGAATTTTGCTGTCTCTTATTGCTTTATAGTCTTTTATTTCTCCTGCTTTTAATAGATTGAGTATCTCCTTCTTCTCATATTCAAACGCTGAATTGTAATCATCATCAAATATTTTCTTCAAGCCTCTGTACATTTTTCGCTGGTTATAAGCATCTATATACACGCCATACCCATCCGGGAACATCCCACCCATGGAGGCCAAATCTCCCAACTCGCGCTCGATGCGATAACAAAAAGTAGTTTTTCTTCCCGCACAATAGTATTCTTCTAACCTTAAATTTCGAATTCTGTCGTAGGAATAATCATGTACAAATGCGAGCCTTAGTTTCTCAGCAAATTCAAATCCATCACATTCATGACTTTGAATAAATTCTTCTATTTGACTCATTTGCGCGCACCTCGTTTAATTCTGATGTTTACTCACCCACTCTAAAACCATGAAAACATCTCAAAATTGGTTTTTATGTACTTTTTAAACTGTTCTTTACAATACTCCTTTTTTTCACCCGTTTCTTTGTCCGTTTTATTTCCATTAAACCAAATACTATGCTTACCTGCATTTTTGCCAGTCTTATTCGTAACACACTCTTTCAAAAATTCTTCAGATGACATTATCCACATAGTTCCATCATCTAATCGTTCAGAATAAAATACAAAATAAAAGTTTTTTGATTTTTCATGCGTAATAGCTGCAAAAAGTGCTGCATCACCCGGTTTTACCTCCTTAGAGCGTGCCTTTATCTGCACTTCAATAAAAGTGCCGTCTCTCTTTTTTTATAACACAATCCACACCATGATCATCCACCAAGGGAAGATACACATCCAAACCTTCCATCAACATATCACCAACCAGTTTGTATTCCATTCTTTTGCCGAATCCTGCAGAATGTTTATATGCAAATCCCATGAATTTCATCCCCCTTCATCTACAGTGACTAATCTCTCATGTCTATCCCCATCAAAAACCTTTGTCAAGTCCTAAACCTCTTCGATCTGTTTGTCCACATCAAGGTCCTGCTTAGAGTCCCAATACCTTGTTATCTCCTCTCCGTTATCCCCTATTCCACACCTCGTATCCCTGCCGTCTGGCTGAATCATAAACCGGCTGCATGTTTTTCTCGAGGATTCCGTAGAACTCTTCTTTCGAATTACCCCTGCGGTATAATTCCTGCCCGGCCCATATCGAATGCAGATTGTCTCGATAACAAGCTTGAAACAATTTGTGAATACCGGCTTTCTCATGAATAAAGCCGTACAAAAGATACTGATTATCAGCAAACCTCGCAAAAAACGGATCCCATTTCGGAAGCCTGTTGCTCTTTGCACTGTTTAACGATGAATCCATCGGCATCAAATTCCACAGCTCATCATTCATCACAAATGACCATGGTATAAAGTGATCCACATCATATCGTTTCGAAACAACCGCTTCTCCCGTAAATACATCCCTGACTTCGCTTAATTCAAGAACACCTTCCCAAAGTTTCCTCACATTATTCAGCTTACGCATCTTTTCATCCATGGGCGCAAGCTTATATACAAGCCCCGGGACTTCCGGATTATTATTCTGCAGCCACTTTACTTTTTCATACTGAATCCAGCCTAAAATAGATACAGTATTGTCCTGAATCATTTTCATCCATGCCGGTTGGAAATAAATCTCTTTTTTCAGCTTGCTGGATTCACCTAAGGTATACGGCAACAACACCACGTCACGATTTACCATCTCTATGTATGTCGTTATTTTTCTGACACTATTCCATTCCACAACGGAATCATCCCTCGAAAAGAAACCGGCAAGTGCTCGATACGGAACCATATTTGTTAGCTGTTCTTTGGCTGTCTTTAATTCTTTATCATGCACTTTTATGGCATTCTTGATTTCTACTTTTGAAGCATTCGCTGGCAAACTACTAAGCTCTGTCAGTCGTATAACGGCTCTCTCCAAGCCGTCTCTGACCTGTCCATCTGCCTGTATCCCGGAAAGATGTATATGAAATTCTCTCACCGAATACCATGCGTTACAGATCATTTCATTGATCACTGCATCAAAAGTAGTATTCTCTACACCCTCAGATATTAACTGTACGATTGCTTCCAGCCAATAAAACTTATAGCAATAAGAAGGATCCTTCATCATGTGAGAGAATCCCTCTATATCGAGCATATTATGATATTTTTCATCAATCGTCAGACTGTATCCGATCTTTGAAGAATCAAGTTCAACCACTTCTCATCCCCCCTGCCCGGACGAACATCCGAAGATATCCATTCTTCTATAATCTTTATATCAGGATATTCTTCCAAAAAACTTCGGAACGACTCCTGCGTAAAGTCCGTAAAAAATCTTTCGTTTCGGAATCCTTCAAACTCTCCGTATTTGAAAGACGAATAGATATATCCACCAAACTTAGTTGCTTTTATCATCTTTGGAAACACGTCATTCAGTTCTTTTTTCGGAAGATGCAAAATTGATGCGCATGCCCAAATACCATCATATTTCTGTTCCTCTTTTAACTCGGAAAAAAGCATTTGTCTAACTTTTATTCCTGTATTTTGGCTTGCTATCTCGCAAAGCTTTTCGGATCCATCTATCGCATCAACCATATATCCTCTGCAAAGAAAGTATTTCGTATCACGCCCCGAACCACATCCGAAGTCCAGAATCATCCCACCCTCCTGAACATACGACAAAAAGCGGTTCTGGATATCGTCAAATTCCACATTTTCTGTCCCCGCAGAAAATGTCTCTGCGTTACGATCATAAAAAGTGATTGTTTTCTTTTCAGACATGCGTTTTTCCACCTAAATTTCCACAAGTCCCAGACCTTTCAAATACTGATAGGTTCCTTCATAATATTCCGGCAAGCGTGTAGAATCCTCCCAAAAACCACTCATGGTTTTGTGCTCGTTTCCTTTGGGCACGCAAATAACCATCCCGGCTCTTGCACGGGTAAGCAAAACTCTATATGCATTTAGCATATACTTCATCTGTTCATGCTTGCTCTCGCTGTTATCGATCTGTTCCACCCATCTTGATGTGCTTGAACTGAAACGATAGTAATGCCATTCACCTTTTTCATAACGCATATCCGCATCCCACAACAAACATGTGTAGTCCAGTTCGAGTCCCTGCACCTGAATCTCTGTCGCAGCGTCTTCGAGATAATTAGACGATCTTGTATCCGATTTATCCTCAAGAAACCAGTGCACTGCGTTTTCATCACCACTTTGAAGCACATGTACTCCCAATGGTTTATATCTTGCTGATTCTTTTGTTATAAGCACTCCCGTCTTTTCAGTTCCTCTTACTTTTTCATGCAACCATCTTCTGGCTTTTTCCATATCTCTGGTTAACACAATCGGATATTTTTCTCTTATCTCTTCGTATATCGAGGCGGCTTTTTCATCTACTTCAAGCAATGCGTGAACAAACGCCGACAATTTTTCAGCTCTATATGATCGCAATGACACACCCAAATGTAGACACTCTGAATATGTAACGTGCTTGTTCTGAGCCAACAATTCGTCAACTCTTCCCTCTGCATATTCTTGCTCTGTCAATTGTGGCGAAATATATATTTTCCAATGAATAAACATCTCGTTCAATGAACGTATCCATTCGGCAATGCCTGCTTCTCCAGTGTTTATCTCCTGTCCACCACCCACAAGGCAAATAATGGTTGCCCAATCCTCACGCTGATCCAGCGACCATATCAAAAACGCAGCCTCAGACATCGGGAAATTTGGTACTTTCAATTTATTTCCATAAGTCCCACCGCGTTTCAGGTATTCTGCAAGCCTTTTATGCGTCCAAGATCTCTGTGCTTCATCAAAAATCGCAACATGTTCTACCTCTCCGTATCCGTCATTCTGCACGCGAACCGCTTTCTCTGGATCAATTTCGAGGATCCCGTTTTCTACAGGATTCTTGATTTTCGCAAGCATATTATCTCTATATCGATGAATTATCTGAATAAATTTCCCTACTTCTCTACGCGAATCAGAGAGTTTCTTGTTTTCACCTCGTTCTTTGCATTTTTTATAGTTATCCTTAGCCAGCGCTTCATTCAGAACCGCTACCAAAGGACCATTTCCCGACAAGTATACTGCGCCTTCCTCACTGTCCTGATAAGACGTTTCCTGATAGGTTTGCTTCACAGCTACATCCAAACCAACCAGCGTTTTTCCAGCCCCCGGAACACCGGTTACAAAACATATACTTTTTTCCCTGTTTTGTTTACTCTTTTTTATTACTTCTAAAATGTATGATATTGTCCTGTCAGTCGTCACTTCATCTGCTTCATGTCTCGTAATATCATCCACCGAATGACTCTCATATAGTGTTCTTGCCGCCTCTATTATCGTCGGGGTTGGAGCATACGGACTTATAATCCACGCCGCATCAATACTCGTCTCATTAGGGAAACGCTGCAGTACTTCTTTTATCAAATCAGTTATCCCTTGTTCACCAGTCATCAAAGGATTTACAACCCGATCATCATACACAGAGGCCTGTATCAGAGATGACTTCTTGTTATACTTTGTAGCTATCAAAACTGGAACTATTACCTTATCTTGACTATACTTGTGAAAATTCTTTAAATCCAAAGCATAATCCAACACTTGATCTACATCGTTTTCAAGAATATGTGACTCCCCCACCTTAAATTCCAGACAAAAAATAATTCCCTTTAACAGAATAACAACATCAATTCTTTTTCCCAATCGCGGAATGTCATATTCAAAAACGATGTGTGCATCAGTATCCGCCCAAGGATACAATTTGCTTTGGAGTATTTCTATTTCTCTTTTCCATGCTTCTCGAGTTGTGGTAAGCGCATCACCATGATATTTATCGCACAACATGCCAAAAATTGTTTCCGTTTCCATCTTCAAAAACGAAGCAATATCACTATCAAATAAGCATCTTGGGCTTTTATTCATAGCAGGCCTCCTATTGCAATCAGATAATTGTACTAACACTGATAGTATATCATATTTTTCCGCTTTGATTCTTAAAACTTATGATTTTTCATATTCTTTTCGTGATTTTCGTCACACTTTTTACTTTTGTACTGTAATACGTAATGCTTCGACTATAATCGTCTTCGCAATGATAATAAAACTTAGGGTATAAAACAATCCTTTCCCACAGACAGCTCATCCAAAAGATTCATTACATAACGAATACTCTGTGTCTTACGAATCCTGTCAACTTTACGTTGTTCTTTTTTCCATCTTTTTGATCCTTTGACCAAATTATGATGCCTTTGACTCTCATATAAAGGGTTTTCTTCTCGATACCTGTCGTGTTTCAAAATATAATTCATATACCCAATAAGTGATCCGCAACTTATCTTTT
>JAEEGL015867398.1_pt1 | contig 15260 bp, 17 predicted proteins | sample 9134231 | NCBI WGS metagenome assembly JAEEGL01 (sample SAMN16246548, study PRJNA631951) | gut metagenome | biome: gut microbiome; feature: rumen; material: fiber-attached | host: Bos | place: Iran: Karaj | collected 2018-10 | reverse complement strand
TTAAACCATTAATTGAATCATCATTAAATATTGATATAGTTTGAGATGGAGTTATTACTGTTACAGAGTTTAATCCTTCTTTATAATTTAATCCAGATTCCAAATTATATTGCAAATCTAATGAATATTCTTTTATATCATTACTAATATTATATGCATAATCATTATATTTGTAATCTTTAGGCAATGTATCAATAGAATACATTTTTTTTATTCTTTCATCTAGTTTAATTCTAACATCTTCAAAAGATAGTTTTATTGCCTGTTTTTTTTCTTGTTGCGCCAAAACAATTGATTTTCTCATACCTTTATAAAAAGAATCTAATATAATAAGGCAATTTATTATAGTATCATCAATAGTATTATCGTTTTCAATACTTTTATAAATATTATGGAATATTTCATAGAACCTATATTCCATTTGTCTGTTATCAATTAGATACTTAATGCCCATTGTACTTGTGAATATATCATTTAAGTATTCTTCACTACCTAATATTTTTACTAAATATTGTACAGAATCATTACTTTCATACTTCTTTAATAAATCTAAAATATTCATACCACACTACCCTAACCTTTCATTATAAATACCACAACTTTTTATTATTTTTTCTAACTTCTTTTATAATTCCACCACCAAGACATTCTTCATTATTATAAAATACACAGGCTTGTCCAGGAGTAACTGCTTTAACACCTTGTTCGTATATAACCTCAATATAGTCATCATGCCAAGTAAGTTTTACATCATTGTCTTTTTGACGGTATCTAAATTTCGCTGTACATTTATCTATTTTTTTATCACTTAACCAGTTTATTTCATCAACTATACAAGATGTACTTATTAAATAATCAGACTCATCCCCAAATGATACATATAATATATTTTTATCTAAACCTTTTCCAACTACAAAACCACGAGAATCATTTCCACCTAAATTTAGTCCCCTTCTCTGTCCAATTGTATAATACATTAAACCTATATGGTCCCCTACCTTTTCATTGGTATCAATATTTACAATATCACCTGGAGTATTTGGTAAATAATTAGATAGAAATTGTTTAAAATTACGTTCTCCAATAAAACAAATACCAGTTGAATCTTTCTTTTTGGCAGTAATTAAATCATACTCTTGGGCAATTTTTCTAACCTCTTCCTTTTTTAAATCACCAACTGGAAATAGTACTTTTTTGAATTTTTCTTTAGGAACTTGCGATAAAAAGTATGTTTGATCTTTATTATCATCTATTCCTCTAAGTAATTTACTATCTTTTATTCTAGCATAATGCCCAGTCGCTACATAATCTGCTCCTAGCTTTTCTGCTTCATTTAAGAACATGTCAAATTTAATATATTTATTACACATAATATCTGGATTAGGTGTTCTACCTTTTTTTAATTCATCTAAAAAATAAGTAAATACATAATCCCAATATTCTTTAACAAAATCTACTCTTTTAAGCGGAATATTAAGTTTTTTACAAACCTCTAAGGCATCATTATAATCTTGTTCCTGAGGACAAATATTATTATTTAATGTAGGGTTTCCTAGAATATCATTATTAACTCCAGCATCCCAATTACGCATAAATAATCCTATTACTTCATAACCTTGATTCTTAAGCAGAATCGCAGCAACACTACTATCTACTCCCCCACTCATTCCTATAACTACTTTTTTCATGACATCACTTCTTTACTTTTATTTTATTATTATCCTCCAAAGTCTTATATGCATTATAAAACTTTGAATTAGGAAATTCTTCTATATATGAAGATAATTCTGAATAACTATTAACTTCATGTAAATGATTATCCATATTATCCTTATTTAAACTCGAAAGAGAAAATAATATAGCAGCTCCTTTTTCATTAATTTCGTCATTAACAAATTCTTCGGGATTACCAATATTAAGTATTGCATCATGCATAATCTCTTTTGTAGTAACAGGATATAAATAAACTGCTTTAATTGGATATCCAGTTACAAATTCTCTATATTTTCGATTCTTACTTATTTCTTCAATAATTATTTCATCTATTTCTTCAATTATTTCTTCGTAAATACAATTACTTTGCTTATTAAAAATACTAACATTAGTTTTATAATACTTTTTCATATATAAATCCCCCACATAAAAACTAGTTATATTATATCACAGACACTTTTAAATTAAAAGTTCACAAAAATATCTTAAAATAATAGGTGCGATAAATGATTCATATAGTGATGTTGTAATTAAAAAAGTAATAGATATTAAATATACTCTTAAATAATTATTAATAAATAGTTTAAAATTAAGATTATCTTTTTTTAAGATAGATTTAATTAAAATAATCGATAGTTTTATTGAATAGGAACCAATATAAAGCATAATTAATATATTTATAATCATATGTGGAAATACATATAGCAAAGCAATTAAACTACCTTTTATTGAGTATGTATAAATAATTGATGAAATGGTAAATCCAAGAGTGAATGACTTATAGAATATTATAAATATAACTACAATTATACCAACAACTGATATACCTATAACCCACACTATAAATGAAAATAATAAATTACTTATCATAGTATTTTTCAACGTTGATATAAAATCAAACTTATCATTAATTAGTTTATCAAAAAAATCTTTAATAGAGTTAAGTACAGTTGTTTTATCACTCTTACTAAGAACTACCATAAATATACTACCAGTAATAATACCTATTATAGATATTACATTTAATAATGTCATAATCTTTTTATCATATTTTATTAATTTTTTTAGTTTGTCCATATTATCACCCAGTAAATACTATTACCAAGTTTGAAAAATATTCCATTTTTAAAGTATTTATATTATAATTAGTATTAGATGTGAAGTAGAGGTGACTTATGAGCAAAGTAATACAAAAAGTAATGATTATAATATTTTTAATAGCAATGGTTGGAATGTTTGTTTTATCATTATTTCCAAACAGATAAAAAACGCTTATTTAGCGCTTTTTTTGTTACTTTTTTTAAGTTCAGTAAGTATTTCTTCAAGGATTTTTGTTTGTGGATCAATTTTCTTTTCTTCTTCTTTTTCTTCTTCTTTCTTAACTTTTTTAGATAATCTATTTATAAATTTAATAAATATAAATATAGAAAGTGCAATTATTAAGAAATTAACAATATTTTGAATGAAATTACCATAAGTAATTGAAGCATCACCTACAGTTGCATGCATTCCAGAAAAATCAATTCCTCCAATAAGTAGTCCAACTAATGGCATGATAATATCATTAACAAGTGAAGTAACTATTCCAGAGAAAGCACTACCCATAACTACACCAACAGCAAGATCCAAAACATTTCCTTTTGAAATAAATTCTTTAAATTCCTTTAACATAAATCCTCCTTACATATTTTCTTAATTAGTTTAAATACTAATTTCTTTATAATAGGTAAATATATTAATTTACTTACTATCAATTTAATTTTAATATCCTTTTTTATCTTTTTAATATTCTTATTATTAATACTAGGAAACTTACTAATTATCTTTAAATTATAATCCATAGATAAATTAGTTAGTGGATTAATTAAACCACTCGCATCACCGATAAAATAGATATTATCACTGTTAATAAAAACATCTCCTCTAGGTATTAAATAAGTATCAACACACTTAGAGCTAATATTATAATTATTTTTTATATTATTTAACTCTTTAAAAATATTATTCTTACGTTTATTATTAACAATTCTTATTATATTATTAGTTCTAACAGATATAATTTCTTCATATAATTTATTAGAACTATTATACTTAACCATTATATTATCGTTATTCTTTTTATATTTAATATAAGCAGCAACATTAAACCTTTGAATCTTTCTTGTTTTATTCATTCTAACTTCCGATAAAGTTCCATCTGCTCCAATTAAATATTTATACTTATATTTTTTATTATTAATAACTAACTCATTATTTTTAAAACCATATTTATCAATTACAGATTTACTAAGTATTTTATTTTTACTGTTTTTTATATTATTAAGCAAATATTCATTTAACTTCTTTATATTTAAAACATATCTATTAGTTTTATAATCTTTATTATTAATAGTAATACTATTTATATTCTTAACAATAAAAGAATCAATATCAGTATCTATCATATTACATAAAAAATTATAACTATAATTTGTAATAATCATATAATTAAGTTTATAACCCTTAGATAAATCCTTTTTATCTACTAGCATGATTTTATATTTTTCTTTGGTTAACTTGTAAGCAATTAATCTCCCATATATGCCACCTCCAACGATAATATAATCATACATTTCTCTCACCATAGATATTGTATCATGTTTTTAATAAAAACTAAATAGTATTAATAAGTGATTTATTTATAATCTTTATATTTGAGGTACTTCTTCCGTAAATTATTATACATGTTTTCCAAGAAAAATCAACCATATACAAAAAGAATGTCTCAGCATTCTAATTTCTATTTAAAAAATTCATAACTAAATCTATTAATATATCCTTTTCTTTAGGATTAGATTGTGCGATTAACAGTGTAACTGCAACAAGTGTATTATTATCAATAATCTGTTCGTTTTTATTATATAAAATATTATTTATTCCAAGAAAATATATAAATAGTGTTGCTGCTATTCTTTTATTACCATCAATAAATGTATGATTCTTAGTTATTAGGTATAAAAAGTTTGCTGCTTTTTCTTCGATTGTTGGATATAAATCAACTCCATCATATGATTGATATATCGCACCTATAATAGATTTCAAACCTTCATTTCGCTCTAGTGCAAATAAATTACTATCACTATTAAACTTAAGTTTACTAATTACATCCATACAATCTTCATAAGTTATTTTATTATTATTTTTAGTTCCGTTTGGCTTAACAATCCTTTTGTGATCATAATCATCAAGTAAGTTTAAAGCATTTGAATAATTATTTATAACTTTAATTATCTCCTGCGCTTCACTTCCTTTTAATTCAGTATCAATTCTACCAGCAATATCAATTAATTTGATAGTCTTTTCAAGATATTTAAGCCTTTTTTCATTAACTGCATATCCTTTAATTAAATAATCTTTCAAGATTTTATTTGCCCATTTTCTAAATATAATACCATTTTTGGATTTTACACGATAACCAACGCTTATAATCACATCGAGATTATAGTATTCAATGTTACGTGTAACTTCCCTATTTCCTTCTTTTTGAACTGTCGCAAATTTTGCGACAGTTGAACTATCTAATTCTTCTTGTAACGCATTGTTAATGTGCTTTCTAATTGTTTTATAGTCTCTATCAAATAATAACGACATTTGTTCTGCATTTAACCATACAGTTTCATCTTTCATATTAACTTCTAATTTTACATGTTGATTTTTAAATAACACAATTTCATTTTTCATATAAATCTCCTTTAAAATTAATTAAATATTTAAAATATTGGACTTATATAAATTATATATAACATTTATCATTCATTCACTTGTTTTCTTTCCAATAACTAATATTATACATTATTTTCACTAACAGTCAAGAGTATTTTAAAAGAATGCCTAAGCATTCTAGTTTTCGCCTTCTTCTAGCATATTAGTAATAAGTATACCATATCCTTTTAAAGGATTATCTATTACTACATGTGTTACCGCACCAACTATATTTTTACCTTGTATAATTGGACTACCACTCATACCTTGAATAATACCATTAGTTTTATCTAATAATTCTTCATCAGTTATTTCAAAAACTATATTTTTAATCTTATCACTATTAGTTACACTAATAATATTAATATCATACTCCCCTACTTCATCGCCAGCTAATACCGTTTTTATTTTAGCCTTACCTAAGTTAACATCTTTATAATCTACAACTTTATATAGTTTAGATTCATCAATATCACTTATATATTCACCAAATATTCCTTTATTAGTATTCTCAAGAACATTACCATCAGTTTTACTTAAATCAAATGTAGCATTTTTCTCACCAGGATTACCATCTCCAGATTTAACAATACCTGTTACTGTTGATGGAAATATAGTTCCGCCATTAATATCTAGTATTTTCTTAGTAGAACTATCTGCTATTTCATGACCCAATGCACCAAAAATTTTAGTTTTAGGATCAATATAAGTTAAAGTGCCTATTCCAGTAATAGAATCCTTTACATATATTCCTGTTTTTACATTACCACTAGTTTTATCTAGATTTAACGTAGTATCTTTTATTTCATTATTCCTTTTATAAGTAATACTTACATCATTACTTCTAGAATCATTTATTTTAGCAATCATTTCATCAATACTATTTACTTCAGTATTATCTACTTTTTCAATAATATCTCCTACTTTTAATCCAGCCTCAGTTGCAGGATTATTGCCTCCAACATCATAAGTACCAACAATAATAATACCATCACTCATAAGTTTAATACCAATATTCTCTCCACTAGCAATTATATAGTCTGAATATGCATATAGTCTAAGTGGTATAAATAGAAGAAGGAATAAGAAATTATATACGTTTTTCTTTAAAAACATATAAATCCTCCTATCAACAGACTACATGATTATTATTATCATCTTATATGTTTTTATTTATAAAATTATAATTTTCAAAAAATTGGCTATAATAAAAATAATGATTAATTATATTTTAACCATTATTGTTTGTTTTATTCTTTTTAAAATTTAATAATTGCTTATGCATTGTATTCTTTACATTTCCCTTCTAATAATTTAAAATTGCAACATCTTTTAGCAATGTTTTTATCTAATGTGCCATTAATATATTTATTATACAGTTTTTTAGATCTTCCATATAACTTTTCATCATTACGATTTAACCAATATATTTGTTCTTTTAATAGTTTAGAATACTTTTCTTCTGATTTAGTTAAGCATTCTTTATCTAAATTTAGTTTTATTATATTCTTCTTAGTAACAGGCAACATATTATTAAAATTAATTGCGCCTAATTTACCATTATCTATTTTTAGAAAATCCAATTTAGATTTTAATTTCAAATGTTTTGGTTTAGGACTTGATAAAGGGGCAAAATACATTAATTTATTTATTCTAAATAAAACGCCGACAAATGGTCTTAATTCTTTTTCATTATGATTATAAGGTACTTTATCATCACACGTTCTTAAATAATCACAATACTTTGTATCTAGTCTGACTAACATTAATTGTTCTTTCATGTAATCACTTCCAACAGTATTATATAATAAATTACATAATAAAACTAGAGTTTGCTCTCTAGTTTCCTTTTTTAAGTTCCTCTTATGGTGGGGATCACCGCTTTTTTAAGTTCCTGTCAAAGTCGGAATCACTTCTTTTTTAAGTTCCTCTTATGGTGGGAATCACCAGCTTTTTTTTCATTTCGCATTTCTAATGCAATAATAATATACTATAAAACATATAAAATGTCAAATAGTATATCACTAATAGTATATTCGTTTTTTAAAAAGTAATTCATCTGTATATTAAGATATATTTTCTTATCAATAAAAGATGCATAGTGCCTTATTGTTAAATTTTGACAATCCCATATAATTACATATATATAAATAACGATTAATATGTTTAACCATTATTTTGTATAATTTTATTTTTAGTAGTTTTTTTCTCACTTAATATCCAATTAACATCGTATCCAGTCTTAATAGATATTTTAGTTAATGCAGACGTTGATATTAATCTAATGCCTCTTTCATATCTAGATAAAGCATTAAAAGATATATCAGTGAGTTTAGATTCTTCTCTTAAACTCATAGATAAATCAGTTCTTATTTCTTTTAATTTATTACCTATCTTCTTTTTATCACTACTATATTTAATTTTTGATATTTCGATATTATCAGACAAGTTTAATAAATAATCTAGTTTAATTTCAAACAAATTACATATATCTATTATATATTTTAAAGGTACTTTTCTTTTATTATTTTCCCATTTTGAATAGATATCATTTGTAACATTTATATTCTCATATACATATTTTGCATCTACATTTGCTCTTTCTCGAAGCTTCCCTAATTTATTTCTCACATAATCACAACCTATATATAATATATAGTACGATTAAAGAAAAATATTTTATATTGACAAATTGGGTACAATAGATTACAATTATACCTACATGTGACTTTGTGACGTATGAAAGAAGTGAATTTATGAAAAATATTGATAATAATATATTAACAAACAATCAGATAAAGCTTATAATAGACACTGAAAAATATATATTAAAATACTGTGATGAAAATAATTATGATATTATAGTTAATTACATTTTAAATGTAAAACGTGTAGAATATATTAATGATAATGATGAAATACTCGTATTTACAATTAATTATGATGATTTTAAATATGAGTATATAATAAAGCTAGATAATAATAGATTTAAATTTGAAATAAAATTAAAAGATAATAGAAGCAAATCAATTATTTTATCTAAGATAACTGATTTTAATACCCTTATAGAGAGTATGTTAAACGATAATAATTAAATGATTAAAAAAATAATGGGTAAATATATCTTAACCATTATTTTTTATTTTACTTATAATTTCATCAGTATTTAGTAATTCTTGATTACCTGATTGCATGTTTTTCAATGTATACTTGCTTTCTTTAACCTCGTTTTCTCCAATTACTATTACATATTTAATATTAGTTTTATCAGCAAATTCAAAGCTCTTCTTTATTTTTCTTTTATTCATTTCAACCAATACTTTAATACCATTATTACGAAGAGTGGTTGCAACTACTAGCGACTCCACTTCCGTATCCATCGGAATAATAAGACAATCTATTAAACTGTTATCAGATAATTCTTCTTTTAAAATTGCATATATTGGTTCAAGTCCAAAAGAAAGTCCACAAGCTGGATAGATATTTCCATCATCAATAAAATCAGTAATAATTTTGTTATATCTTCCTCCACCACCTAAAGAACTTGTAATACGCATTTTTTTATCAAAGAATTCAAATACTATTCCTGTATATATACTAAGTCCTCTAGCTAGGCTAGGCGTAAATAATGTATTATCATTAAGATTACATTTATTAATTAAATCATTAATCTCATTAATCTCTTTTAATCCTTCTTTAATTAATTCATTATCAGTATCTTTAAACTTATCATTGTATTCATCTAAACTTAAATTAAATATATCAAGTATTTTTAAAGCCTTATTATCATCAATACCAATCTTATTAAACTCTTTAATCATTTCAGATTTACTTATTTTTTCTTTATGATCAATTACAGATATAACTTTATCAATTAATTCTTCTTTAATCCCTAAATATGTAATTAATCCACTCATTAGTTTACGATTATTCCATTTAATTAATATATCAATACCAAGTTTATCAAATACTTTTTTAACCATTATTAATTGTTCAATTTCAATCATACGATTATCAATGCCAACAACATCAACATCGCATTGATAAAACTCTCTCATACGACCTAATTTAACTGGACCATTACGGAATACCTTTCCTATTTCGTAACGCTTAAAAGGCATACGTAAATCCTTATTAAGCGCAATTACTTTACAAAATGGAATAGTAAGATCATATCTTAAACCTAATTTACGATTTCCTTGATCTGTTAGTTTATAAGTTTCATTAAGTATTTCCGCATCCTCATCATATTTATAACTAAGCAGGTCATATTGATTTAAAATAGGAGTTTTTATAGGCATATATCCATATACTTCAAAATTATTCTTTAATATACTTATAATTTTATCTCTCAACACTTGTTCTTCTGGTAAATAATCAGTTGTTCCTTTTAAGTTTTGTATTTTTATTTCTTTCATGTGCATCACCTGTAATGATTATAACATGTTTTTAATGTAAAAAAAAGAACTTACGTTCTACTTTTATCAAGTATCTTTTGATAAATTTTATTACCATTTAAAACTTGTTTAAAACTGTTTTTATCTTAATCTTCCCTTCTTTTTTAGATGGTTTAAAAGAGTTCAGTCTAACGTTAAATCCTTTTTTTAAAAAATCTGATATATTATCGCTTCCAAAGGTTTCTATTGCATTCCAATATTCATTCATCTCTACATAGTTCTTTATTGGTCCAATGCGATATATTTTTCCTTTAAAATTTCTAAATAACGCATATCTAATTTTATTCTTGATATATGTTGGTTTATGAAAACGTGGTTCCCCTATTACACTTACAGAAGTATAATGAGGCACTCTATATTCGTAATATCCAAAAGTAAAAGAGTGTTCCTCTAAAAATTTATTATTAAACATATTCTTTCTAATATTGTTAATATCATCAATAGTTAATTCTTTATTATAGTTAAATTTTTGTAATAAAGGCCCAATACATATTGGAGCAATTACAACTATCTTAGGTTCAATATTCCAATGCTTATTCTCTTTTAATAACATACTCCAATATACATCATCATTAGTATGATTTAAAATTGCATACTTAGGTGAATCATATATCAAATCATTACACAAACCATCTTTATCTATTGTAAAAATAATACTTCTATATGGTTCATAGTTTGTTGCAATATACTTTTCTTTAGAATTAGTATCTTCATTTCTTTCAATTAAACTTAATTTAACTAACTTACCTACATATACAGAATCACTATTAATTGTCTTATTACTCATATTTAAAACCCTCCAGCAAATAAATTATAACAAACGAAAAATAAAATGTAAATAAATTACACTTTATATTTCTTGCATTACTACTATTATCATTGGTTTGGATTCAGTTTCATTATAGAAAAACTTACCTAGTTTCTCGCGAATACCATATTTAACTTTGCTATAATCTACATAGTAACCTCTAATATTTTCTTTTAATACATTAAGTGATATCTTTTCTGCTTCTTTAATTAAATCAATATTATCTTTAACATAAACAAATCCTCTTGTTACAATAATTGGACTCGCTAAAATATTTTTAGTAGCTTTATCCAGTGTTGCAGTAACAATTACGATACCATTATCTGATAATAATTCTCTATCTTTTAATACCATATCTCCAATATCAGTAGTATCTTTACCATCTATAAATACATCATCTACTTTAATAGTCTCACCATTATCAACTAATTTACCATCAACAAACGTTGTAACTTGTCCATTTAATCTAAGTAATGTATTTGAATCATCATATCCAATTAATTTTGCAGCATTTACAGCTTCTACTTGACATCTATATTCACCATTTACAGGCATGAAGTATTTAGGTTGCATTAAATTAATCATCATTAAGATATCTTCTCTAGATGCATGAGGAGATAAGAATTTCTTAGATAATATAATTAATTTAGAACCGACCTTTGCTATATCATCAAATATTTTAGTTGATGTAAGTTCAATACCTTCATATATTGGAGATGCAATAACCACTGTATCTTCTTCTTTTAAAGTAATAAACTTATCAGATTTACGAAGTATTCTTTTTAACGACGAATAAGGTCTTTCTTTTTCGTTAGATATTATTACAACTATTCCTTCGTCATTTACGTGATGGATATTTTTAATATGTTTTTTATCAAATTTAATTAAGCCCATATCAATTGATTTTAAAATAATATTTTCTAAATTTTTACCCATTATTACTATATCACGTTCAGAACTTGTAACAGCATTTAATAACTCTTGAATGCGATATATTTGAGAACCAAAGATATTTATAAGTATTCTACCTGGAGTTTTAAGTAATGTTTCTGTAAATAAGTCGCTTGCTAAATGCTTAGGTGATGTAAAACCTAGTTTATTAGAATATAAACATTCACTCATTAGGCATAATACACCTTGCTTTCCTACATACGCAAGTTTACCTATATCTGTTTTATAAGGTCCTGTCATCGTTGGATCAAATACATAATTACCAGTAAAAACAATCGCTCCATCTTTAGTATTTAATACATAAAGATATGAATCTGGCAAAGCATGCGATACTTGTATTGGAAAAATATTATTCTTACCAAAATTAACTTGTTTATGAGCCTTCAATTCTATTAAATTAGCACTCATTTTTTCTTCTTCTAAATCTTGTTTAATAATCTCTAATGTATATTTTCCACCATATATTTTAATATCTGGTAGATATGTTAATAAATCTGCAATCGCACCTTCTTGATCATCATGACCATGTGTTATAAAAAGACCTACTATTCTATCTTTATTCTCTACTAAATAATCAAAATTAGGAATAATATAATCTATACCAAGTAAATCATCAGATGCATATTTTAATCCTGCTTCAAAGATAAATATATCTCTATCTACTTCTACAATATACATATTTTTACCCTTTTCGTTCAAACCGCCAAGAGCACATATTTTAATTTTACTCATATTATTCTTACGCCTCCTTTCTTTTAGACTTTACAATTATATCATTTATTCATACTAAAATCAAACAACATCATTATCATTATAAGGTGTTTCTGTAAATTTTTTCGATAATACTAAAACCTTGCTATCAGTAATGTTTTTATCTTTTAAATATTGTCTTAAAAAATATATTTTATCTAAGTTATTATCAAATATTAAATCACAAAACTCTATTGCTGCTTCTAAATGAACTGAATGATAATATTTATAATCACCAAAAAATAAAATATTCTTTTTTATACGATTTTCAACAATTTCTAAATTAAAATCAGTTTTATTACAATATTTCATCAATTTAATTATAAGATTAAGATTATTTTGCCAAATTATTGGATCTAGTGTTCCATTAGGAGCACGATATTCAAATGTATTATTTATTTCATTTACACCTAAATAATTTGCATAGGATAAATTTATAAACTGATTTTTTTTATGATAACCAGATAAAATATTAATAATATCATTACAACTATATTTAGAATAAAAAAATGACTCAAAATGAAGATATTCATCATACCAATCATTTGCAACAGGAGGAGCATAAGTATGCATAGCAAGTCTTTCATTAATAAAATTACCATAGAAAAATCTAGCAAGCACATTTTCGTATGCAATTATTAAGGTTGCAAAGTTAGTTACACTATTCTTTTTATTCTCTAGAATTTGCGCACCGATATGAATATGCCCACCACAATTATTACCGATGTAACCATTTCTTTTAATGATATAACACAAATCTTTAATTCGATTCCAATTAATATTTGAAACATTAAGTATAGGAGTACAAATTTCATATCCATCAGGTATAGAGTCATCTTCATATATCTTATATCCTTGAACTTTATAGTTATTTTTTATCATATCATTAATAATTTTATTTTCATCTGCATCTTCAAATTCAAATTCAAATCCAGCAGTATCATTTGAATAATTCCCAATGCTTTTACGTAATTCTAAATGGTACTTATCTAGTAAATCAATTATTTTATTAAGCTCATTAGAAGATAAAATTGTTAGTTCTGTATTCTCATTAGGATTAAGTATTTTAAATATATCATAATTATTTTTCATAAATCACCCTTATATATCGAAATTTGAATGCACAAACACAAGGTAATATAGTAGCAGAAAATTCTGATCATGTCAAAAAGAGACCAAATGGTCTCTATCTATATTAACGCTAACAAAAGTTAGTTAGCGGACACATTATAAGCATTAAAATAATTTAACTACAATTACGTTAATGCTTATTACTAGATGTCACGAAAATATCAATTATTAACAATCTACTTTTATTATATACAATTATTATTTTTTTATTCCTAAAATGTATTTTACATTTATAATATATGATAAAACTTACAACTTGCGTACTAAATTTAACAGTTTTTATAATCATTTTTTATACAGCAGAGAATTATAAAAGATTATGTGTTTAGGATGTATTCAAACGATAGACAAATTGAACTTACCCATAAGAGTTTTGAATGTATATCAATAATAAAAAAAAGATAATGTATGGTTAAAAGAAGTAAATCAATATAGTTATACCTATTACCAAATTTGATAGGATACTCATTATCTATAAATGTGAATCCATTTCCAAGTTCTTTTAGAAAAGATGGAATATCTTCAAGTATCAAGTGTTGTAATATCTTTTCAGATATGTTTTTATAATTGTTACTATTCTTAATTCTTACTGGATTTGGAATCAAATCATTAGGTTTTAGCACCTCGTTTTTAATTAGTTTTTTTCTGGATTCAATAGGCAATCTTTTATATTCTTTGTCTTTAATTCTTTCTTGTAATTGTCTTTGAGTCAGATTATTAGTTTTAGATATATTTATATAATATAATATTTCATTATAATCATCTAATGGTAATAAAAGTAAATAATGAGACCAACTCAATTGTGTCAACATTGTTGTCACTTTTTCATTGCTAAATACATTATAAAATTGCTTCATTCTAAATAACGTTCTTCTATTATATTTTTTTACCTACTTCTATAACTAATTTTTTAGAATATTCATCTATGATATTATCTCCATATTTACCGCCAGCTTCATTAAGTAATTTGCCTATTTCAAAATATGTAATGACTTTATGTCTTTCTTTTGAATAATCTTTTACTTTTGAGTATATTTCATTATCAATTAGTTTATTTTTTATCTCATTATAATAATTCATATTTATTCCCTTCTATGGTGTGCATGTTTCTATTTTTAATTTATTATTCTTAATTTTAAACATAATACTTCCATCTTGATCAGTTCTATTTACTTTAGAATCTTCTAAATTATCTAATACTTCTTTATTGGGATGACCATATCTATTGTTTTTACCAACACTAATAACCCCATATTTAGGATTCATCTCATTAATAAATGTTTCACTACTACTTGTCTTTGACCCATGATGTCCTACTTTTAATACATGTATATCCGATATATTATATTTATCTAATATATCTTTTTCTTTTTCTATTCCTGCATCTCCCATAAACATAAACTTATATCCATTTATTTCAGTATAAATAACATTACTATTGTCGTTTTCATTATCATATAAATCAGTTTGTAAAAAATACAAATTATTTAATTTATTAATACAAGAGTAATATGGTATTTTCTTTTTATTCAAAACTCTAATTAATTCTTGTTCTAAATCATTAAACTCACCACAATTAAATATAACGTTCTCCACGTTAAAGTTTTCTACTAGATTAACTGATTCTCCCATATGATCATAGTCTCCATATGGTGACATACGTTTATGCATACAGATTTATTTAATATAAAAACACTATACATATAGTG
>JAEEGL014565152.1_pt1 | contig 15260 bp, 11 predicted proteins | sample 9134231 | NCBI WGS metagenome assembly JAEEGL01 (sample SAMN16246548, study PRJNA631951) | gut metagenome | biome: gut microbiome; feature: rumen; material: fiber-attached | host: Bos | place: Iran: Karaj | collected 2018-10 | reverse complement strand
GACACGGTAGACGAAGGTCTTGGCCTTGGACTGGGCCTTGCCGTTCATCTTGCCTCCTGTGGCCACGTATTCGGCCACGTTGCGGTTGGCCAGCAGCATGAATTCCTCAATGAGCCAGTTGGCTTCCTTGGAGAATTTCTGATGTACGCCGATGGGTTTGCCGTTCTCGTCAATGTCCACCTTCATCTCCGGCCGGTCAAAGTTGACGGCACCGGCGGCAAAGCGCTTCTTGCGCAGTTTCAGGGCCAGTTTGTTGAGGATGAGGACGGCTTCCTTTATTTCGGCAGGAACTATTCCGCATTCGGAGCCGGCACCGAATTCCTGTTCCATGGCGGCGTCGCCAGCTTCGATGATGGACTGCGCCAGCTCGTAGTCGAAGCGATAGTCGGAAAGGATGTTGGTGCGGCCGAACCAGGGATTGAACACCTTGCCCTGGGGCGTTATTTCAAATACGGCCGAGAAGGTGAGCTTTTCCTCATTCGGGCGAAGGGAGCACAGTTTGTTGGAGAGTTTTTCCGGAAGCATGGGGACGGTGCGGTCCACCAGGTAGACGGAGGTTCCGCGGGCCTGGGCTTCCTTGTCCACTGCCGTGTCCGGTCTCACGTACCAGGTGACATCGGCAATGTGGACGCCCACTTCGTAGTTGCCGTTTTCCAGTTTGCGGAAACTGAGGGCGTCATCGTAGTCCTTGGCGTCGGTGGGGTCTATGGTGAAGGTGAGTACGTTGCGGAAATCCCTGCGGTGGGCGCGATCCTGGTCCGTAATCTCTTCCGAGATGGAATCGGCCGCATTCTCCACGCTCTTTTCGAAGCGGTAGGGGAGGCCGAACTCCGCCAGGATGGCGTGCATCTCGGTTTCGTTCTCTCCGGGCATGCCCAGCACGTCTACCACGTGGCCGTAAGGGCCGGCGGCTCCCCGCTCCCAGCCGTCCACCACCGCGGCCACTTTCATGCCGCGCTGGCCTCCTTCGGGCACCGGGACGGAGATGTCGTAGGGCATGGTCTTGGAGTTCATGAGCACCCAGGCCTGCTTGCCCACAATGTGAAGAAGGCCCACGAACGGGCGGTCGCTTCTCTGGACGATGGCGATGATTTCTCCGCTGCGGCGCTTGGCCGTACCGGTCTTCTCCTGCGTAACAGCCACCCGTACAAGATCGCCGTGCAAGGCTCCCCGGGTTTTGGAGGCCTTTACATAGACATCTTCTTCCTGCCCTTCAATGCGCACGAAGGCAAATCCGTCGCGGGACATGAGCACTTTTCCCTCGTACTCGGGAACTACGCGCGCTTTCTTGTGGTTCTTGCGGTTGGGGCTGTTTTTGCGTTTGGACATAGTGTTGTATTATATCCTACAAATATACGCAAAATCTGCTAGCGGTACAACTCGCGGAGCACTTGCAGGGATTTGACCTGGATGTTGGTGTCGGTGTGGTAGGAAAGGTACTGGAGCAGGACCTCGCAGAGGGTGTTCCGGTTTTCCCCGGACAGGGGCAGGAGCATGGATTCCTCGAAGCTCGTTTCCAGAAAAGGTTTCAGGCGCTGGAGATTCTCCCCGGCGAAGGGGGCGATGTCCTGCAGGGTGGGCCGGAAGCCCAGAGCCCCTGCAAACTCCAGCAGGAAACGGATGTGAAAATTGGTGAAATCGCTTTCCAGGGCATCCAGGGTAAGGATGCTGCCCACGCACCAGTCAAAGAGCCCGTCCTCATTGGTGCCGTCCTTGAGGGTTCGCAGCAGCACCTCGGAGAGGAAGAGGGTCATGGTGTTTTTGTGAATGTTGTTCCGGATGCCGGAGAGGGCATCTTTAGGGCCGATGTTCCTCAGGCTCCAGAGCTCCGACTTGGGGTTTTCCACCACTTCGGCCTCCAGGATGTTGAGCGGAAGGAAGCGTGACATGCCGGCCTTGGCGCCGGAACGCACCAAAAAACCACGCCGGCCCCACTCCCGTGAAAGGGTATGGACGACCAGCGCGTTTTCTCCCACTTTAGTAGTAGAGAGTACAATAAGTTCTATGGTCTCCCCGGTCATTTACTGACGGAGATAGTCCGCCATGGCGCGGAGGGCCTTGCCGCGATGGGAGATGGTGTTTTTCACTGCCTCACCCAGCTGGGCGTTGGTTTTTCCGTATCCCTCGGGGATAAAGACGGGGTCGTAGCCAAAGCCGCCACGACCGGCGGGAGCGTAGGCGATGTGACCTTCCATCACACCGTCGAAGAAGTGGTGTTCCCCGTTCACGACCAGGGTGACGGAGGTGCGGAAGCGGGCATTGCGGTTGGCCTTGGCGGTGGTGACACCGTTGGTGCGGGCCATGGCGGCTTCCTTCTCTCTGCGGGCCATTTCGGTGAGAAGTTTGGCGATGTTGGCCTTGGGGTCCTTGTCGGGACCGGCGTAGCGGGCGGTTTCCACGCCCGGGGCGCCGCCCAGGATGTCTACTTCCAAGCCGGAGTCATCGGCAAAACAAGGGAGTCCGGTTTTTTTGAAAATGTAATCGGCCTTCTGCATGGAGTTGGCCCTGAGGGTATTGCCCGTCTCGGGAATCTCTTCGGTAATACCCAGCGATGCGGGGGTAACGAGCTCAAATCCCTCGCCCAGAATTTCTTCAGCTTCCCGGATCTTTCCGGGATTGCCCGTTGCAAACACGATTTTCATAAACGAAACACTATTTACTAACCGGGCGCAAAGATAGTGATTATTTTTGTATCTTTGTCCCGTTGGCATCGTCTTTGGAAGACGAATGGCGCAATGAAAGCGATGAAAATGAAACGAACCCTGATTATTCTGGCCTCTGCGGCCTTCTTTTTTATTTCCGTGCCGAATGCATCGGCCCAGTCCAAGAGTTTCAGTATGGCCAAGTGGGTGGAAGTTTACAATTCCATCCTCAAGGAACTCAACCGCTCGTATGTGGATTCCCTGCAGGTGGGACGCATCCAGCGCGCCGCCGTGGATGCCATGCTGTCGGCCCTGGACCCTTATACCTTGTATGTCCCTGAGGAAGAGCGCGAAGATTTCCAGATGCAGCTCACCAATACGTACGGAGGCATCGGTGCCGTTATTTTCAAGCCGGATGTGAATGGAAACGTCCTTATCAACGAGCCGTACGAGTTCTCCCCGGCCGCCCGGGCGGGTCTTCGCTGCGGAGACGAGGTGCTGGCCATTGACGGGGTGTCCACCCACGGCCTTACCAGCGCGGAGAGCAGTGAGCGTATGAGGGGCAAGCCCGGCACCACGGTGGTACTTTCCGTCAAGAAGTTACGGGGCGAAACCGTGGATGTTCCCGTGGTGAGGGAACGCATTTCCCTCCCCTCGGTGCAGTATGTGGATATGCTCAACGAGGCCGATGGATACATCCTTCTGGACAAGTTCACCGACGGAGTGGGCCAGAGCATCCGTGATGCCTATCATACCCTTAAAAAGAAGGGAATGCAGCGTCTGGTGCTGGATTTGCGCGGCAACGGCGGCGGCCTTCTCAACGAGGCTGTGAACATTGTTTCGCTGTTCGTGCCCCGCGGCTCGGTGGTGGTAACGGCCAAGGGCCGCCTCGCCGGCTCCGAAGAGGTTTATAAAACCACGACGGATCCGGTGGACACCGAGATTCCCATCGTGATTCTGGTGGATTCCGGCAGTGCATCGGCCTCTGAGATTGTTTCCGGCGCCCTGCAGGATTACGACCGCGCTACCATCGTGGGCACCCGCACTTATGGAAAGGGTCTGGTGCAGAGCATACGCCCGCTGCCGTACGACGGCCAGCTCAAGGTAACTACCGCCAAGTATTACACGCCTTCGGGCCGATGCGTCCAGGCCATCGACTATTCCCACCGCAATGAAGACGGTTCCGTGGGCTTCATCCCGGATTCCCTTACCCACGAATTCACTACGACCCACGGCCGCAAGGTGCGTGACGGCGGCGGCATAACCCCGGATTTCATCGTGAAGGGCCAGAAGTATTCCCGCCTCATTTACTCCCTCGTTTACAGCGGGATTGTGGAGCAATACGCCCTCAAATATGTGTGCGAACACGAGAGCATTCCCCCGGTGGACGAGTTCCGTTTCACCGATTTTGAGGACTTTGTGGCCTTCGCCGCCGACAAGGAGTTCGACTACCGTTCATCGGCCCGGGCCCTCTTTGACGACATGAAGAAAGCCCTCAAGGAAGACGGCCTCACGGATGCCGTCGCTTCCGAACTATCGGCCCTGGAGAAGTCATTGGATATGGATAAGGCCACCTTCCTGCGCCTGAAGAAGGATGAGATCATCCCCTTCATCGAGGAAGAGATTGTGGTCCGCTACTACTTCCAGATGGCTGGTATCCGCGTCCGGATCCGCTACGACCAGCAGCTCCATGAGGCCCTCAAACAGCCCGCCATCAGCTGGTAATCAAAATTATAACTTCAGCCGGCCTCCGCGGTAGAATTCCACCAGGGTGGTCTGGTAAAGGCACTCGTAAGTGGCCTGGACGGAGTCCGACTGGGCTTTGATGAGACGTGCCAGTGACTCGTTGAACTCGGTGATGGTGGCCTTGCCGTTCTCGTATTTGGCTTTGGTGAGCGTGAAGGCGTCCTCGGCTGCGGCTGCGGCGTCCAGGGAAGCTTCGTGCTTGGCCTGGGAAGCGATGGCCGCATTCCAGGCCTGCTGAATCTCCTTATACAAATTATGCTCGGCCCGGAGCAGCTGAAGCTGCTGCGTCTGGTACTGCAGTTTGGCGCCACGCACCTGGTTGCGCACAGAAAAGCGGGTAAAGATGGGGATGTTCAGGGACAGACCCACATACTCGCTGAAGTTGGAATTGAGCTGGTTCCAGAAGTTCTGCGAGGCAAAACTGGTGTAGTAGTTGGTGCCCAGGCCGCCGCGCAGGGAAAGGGTGGGATAATGGCCGGCCTTGGCAATCTGGATCTGCTTCTGAGCCCCCTGCAGACGCAGTTTTTCGGCCTGGATGGCGGGACGCACATTCAGCGCCTCGGCATAAATCTCGTCCGGATGGGGAATAAGGGCCGATGAGAAGGAAACCTTGGGCCGGACTATGGAGAAGCCTTCCCAGCTGGGGAATTCCAGCAGCTGGGACAGGTCCAGGAGCGATGCACGGATGTTGTTCTCGGCCTGGATGAGGGTGACGCGGCTCTGGGCCAGGGTGGCTTTCTGCTGGGACACTTCGGCGGCCGATGCGCGACCGGTGTCGTACAGGCCCTGGAGACGCACCACCTGCAGGGAGTCGATGCTCACCTGCCGGGCGGCCACGTCGCGGATTTCATAGTTGTAGAGGATTTGGACATAGGCCTTGGCCACCTGGACGCTGATGTCGTCGCGGGCCTTGGCCAGATCGGCCGTGGCGGCCTCCAGGTTGAGCCTGGCCAGCTGCATGCGGCGGGGCGTGGCCAGACCGTCGAACAGGGTCATGTTGGCGCCGATGGAGAAGCTGGTAGAGGCGGTGTTACCTTTCTCGTAGGTGTTGTTGCCGCCGATACCGCGGCCAAAGTTGACGGTCTGGTCCACGGAACCGGTTACTGCGGGCAGCCAGGCCATGCGGGCGGTGTTATCCTCCACCTTGCGGGTTTCCAGGGTAATGGAGCTTCCGGCCACGGTGAGGTTGTTGTCCATGGCCCAGTCAATGCACTCCTGAAGGCTCCAGGGATGCGACAGGTCGGGCAGCGAGTCGGTGGGGGCGGTGAGGACCGCCAGGGCAATCAGCAATGCTTTCATGACTTACTTGCTTTTAATGATTTGCGGTCCGCGGACTTTCTCTCCCACGGCCAGGCCGTCTTTCACCTCAATGGTAACCCCGTCGGAAAGGCCGGTGGTTACCATGCGCTTGGTCCATTCTTCCCCGTCTTTCACATACACGAAAGTGCTGTCTCCTTCCCACTGGATGGCGCTTTCGGCCAAGGTAATCACATCGTGCACTTCCTGCAGCACAATCTCGGCATTGGCGCTGTAGCCGCTGCGGATGGTCACGTCGGAAGGCACTTTCACCGAAGCCTTGATTTCAAAGAGATTGGTTCCGTTGGACTCGGTGGCCTTGGGGGAAATATACTCCAGCGCAGCGTCGAAATGAACATCCTGCAAAGCACCCACGCTGATGCGCACAGGCAGGCCGATGTGAAGGCGTCCCACCTCCGTCTCGTCGATGTTGCCGTCGAAGATGAGGTCGTCCATATTGGCCACGGTGGCGATGGTGGTACCGTCGTTGAAGGTATTGGACATGGTGACGGAGTTACCCACTTTCACCGGAACGTCCAGGATGAGGCCTGAGATGGTGGAACGGATGAGGGTGGTACTTCCGCTCTTGTTGGCCGATGAAACACCGTCCCGCACAATTTCCAGGGTCTCCTTGGCGATGGAATGCTCTTCCTGGGCCTGTTTGAGGGTCTGTTCCACCTTCTCGAAGGACTCGGCGCTCACCAGTTTCTGGTCAAAGAGTTTCTTCTCACGGTCGTAGTTGATCTGGGCCTGCTTGAGGTTCACTTCGCTCAGGCGCACGCGGCTCTGGGCCGAGGACAGCTGGTTCATGTCCGGAATCACCTTGAGCTTGGCGATGATCTCGTCCTTCTGGACGGTCTGACCGGCTTCCTTGTAGAGTTCGGCTATGATTCCGTTGATCTGGGGCTTGACATTGACCTCGTCCCGGGGCTGGATCTTGCCCGTGACCACGGTGCTCTTGACAACCTCTCCCTGGGTGGGAGTGAGCTCCTGATACTCGATCGCCTTGGGCTGGGACCGCTTGAACAGGTACGCGAAGGTGCCCAGGAAGATGGCGGCCACCAGCACAATCATCAGAATTCTTACTACTTTTTTCATATAATTAACAACTTATTATTATTCATCTCTCATAGCGTCCACGGGCTTGATCTGCATGGCGCGGGAGGCGGGCATGAGGCCGGCCACCACTCCCAGCACGGTGAGCAGGGCGGCGGCCAGGATGGCCGTTCCGAAGGGCACCTGGAAGGCCGCTTTCAAAATGCCGTCCTCCGTCATGGCCAGTTCTACACCGGCCAGGATGAGCACGCTGAACACGATGGCCGACATACCCGCCACCAGGGTGAGCACGATGCTCTCGGAAATGATCTGTCCCAGGATCTGGCTGGGCGTGGCACCGATGGCGCGACGGATGCCGATTTCGGTAGTGCGCTCCTTCACGCTCACCATCATGATGTTGGATACGCCTATGACGCCGGCCAGCAAAGTACCCAGACCGATGAGCCATACCAGGAAGTTGATGCCCTTGAACAGGTTGTCCACAATGCCGAAGATGAGCTGGGTGTTCAGCAGGAACAGGGCCTGCTCGTCGGTGGGGTCGAAGTAGTGTGCCCGGGCCATAATCTCCCGCACGCGGGGCGTGAGGTCGCTCATGACAAAGCCGGGCTTGGCCGTGAAGCACAGCAACTGGATGTTGTTGCCCAGATTATAGGCCTTGGCTGCCTGCGTGATGGGGATGGTGACCATATCGGACGGACTGCCATTGATCTGGACGCCGCCTCCTTCCCGCCAGTCTACGCCGATGACGCTGTAATAGGTGCCGCCCAGCAGGATGCGCTCTCCGCAGGGATCTCCCCCTTCCGGGAACAGGGTGGTATACACCTTCTTGCCCAGGACGCACACTTTGCGCTCGTGGGCCAGGTCGGCGTCGTTCAGATAGCGGCCATACATGAGTTTCGGGGTCTCGATGAGGGCATAATCGGCCCTTACCCCTTTCACGACGGCGGAGCTGTAGGCGTATTCGTCACGGGCGGCGGTTCTTCCCCAGAGGCTGACGGAAGGGGTCACTGTCTCCAGTTCCGGCATCATGTGTTTGAGACGGTCCACATCGGAATACTGCATATTCCAGCTGCGGTCCTTCTTGAAACCTTTGTAGGGCTTGGTGGTATTGTCGGCAAAGGCGATGCACGTATTCTGCGCAAAACCTTCGAAATTCTTGTTCAGGAGTTCCTTCAGGCCCTGGTTGCCGCCGGTGAGCAGCATGAGCATGAAAATGCCCCAGAAAACGCCGAAGCCCGTGAGGAAACTGCGGCTCTTGTTCCGCAGGATACTGTCCAGGATTTCCCGGAAGGTATCTGTATCAAACCTTATCTTCATTCTGCTCTCAGGGCTTCAATGGGTTTCACACGGGCGGCTTTCCAGGCAGGGATGATTCCGGCCAGGGTTCCGGCTACAATTAACAGGAGGGTGGCTTCCATGGCTACATCCAGGCCCACGGTGGGATTCACCAGCATCTGGATCTTGTCAAAGCCGATGTCTACGGCCTGCTGTCCCACGGTCTTGTCCATCACCTGGCAGGCGATCATTCCCAGCAGCATGCCTACGTAGCCGAATATGGCGGTGATGAAGATGCTCTCGGCAATGATGAGCTTGAGGATGTCGCCAGGCTTGGCGCCGATGGCTTTCCTGACACCGAACTCGTGGGTACGCTCCTTAACCGTGATAAGCATGATGTTGGATACGCCCACGATACCGCTCACCAGCGTGAGAAGGCCCAGGATCCACAGGGCAATCCTCAGGATGGAAGAGGCCTTGGTCATTTCCAGATTGTCCGTATATCCGTTGCGGACCCAAAGGCCGTTGTTATCGTCGGGGGCAATGTCGTGGAGGCGTTTGATACCCCTGGTATATTCCTCTTCAAAGGCACGGTGCTCCTCCAGGGTCACGGGACCGTTCACAGAAAAGGAAATGGTTTCGATGTTGTCGGTGCGGTCGTAGATTCCCTTATAAGTGGAATAGGGGATATAGCAGGAGCGGCGGAAGTCCCGTTCGTCGGTGTGGTAGATGCCCACTACCTGGTAGGCCAGGGCTCCTACCTTGATCCATTGGCCCGTCAGGGTGGTCCAGTCTCCGGGAACCAGCTCCTTGGCCTGGGATCCGCTGATCACCATCACCTTGCGGCGTTCACGCAGGTCTTCCTGGTTCAGGAAACGGCCGGCGGCCATTTTGATCTTGAACTGCTCCTGGTGTTCCGGCATGGCTCCGGAAAGCCATCCGTTGACGGTTTTTCCGTTGAGGGAAAGCACGGCACTGGAAGAGGACGTCCGGGTGGATATGTTGTCAATGACCCCCTGCCATTTGCTTCCCTGTGTATAGTTCAGGTCTTCCTGGTCCAACTGGATGAAACGCCCTTCCTTGAAGCCGTTATAGGGCTTGGAGGTGCGCCAGCCTTCCACGCTGATGGTTCGGGAAACGAAATCCTCCATATTGCCCATGAAGGAATGCATGAGGCCGTTGCCGGCACCCAGCAGCGCAATCAGCAGGAAAATGCCCCAGCTTACCGCAAAGCCCGTTAGGGCCGTGCGGAGCTTGTTGTTCCGGAGGGAACTGGCTATTTCGACAAAGAGTTCGCGCATTATTTGATGATGCTGGCACCCCAGGAGGCGTGGTCGGAATTTTCTTCAATCTGGCCGATGATGCCGTCTTTGATATGGATGATCTTGTTGGTCTCGTTGGCAACGCCGCTCTCATGGGTGACCACAATGATGGTGATGCCTTCTTCCTGGTTGAGTTTCTTGAGCAGCTGCATCACCTCCACGCTGGTCTTCGAGTCCAGGGCACCGGTGGGTTCATCGGCCAGAATGATCTGGGGATGGGTGATGAGGGCGCGGGCAATGGCGACACGCTGCTTCTGGCCGCCGGACATCTCGTTGGGGAAATGCTTGGCCCAGGGGGTGAGCCCCAGCTTCTCCAGGTATTCCATGGCCAGCTCGTGACGCTTGCGGCGGGGGACACCCTGATAATACAAGGGGAGTTCCACGTTTTCCACGGCCGTTTTGAAGCCGATGAGGTTGAAGCTCTGGAAAATGAAGCCTATCATTCGGTTGCGGTAGTCGGCCGACTGCCTTTCCGTAAGGTCCTTGATGAGTTTGCCATCCAGGGTGTAGGTGCCTGTGTCGTAATTGTCCAGGATGCCCAGGATGTTGAGGAGGGTACTCTTGCCGGAACCCGAGGCTCCCATGATGGACACGAATTCGCCCCGCTCGATGCTCAGGTTAATGCCTTTGAGCACGTGCAGGGGCTGCCCGTTGTTGTAGGTCTTGTTGAGATCTTTTAGTTCGATGAGCGCCATCGTTTCTGCTGTATTAGTATGCTATTGCACTGCAAAGATAGAACAGTTTTTCGATTCCGCAAAACTTTTTTCATCTTTTTGAATTAGACGGAGAAAGTTGCCGCACGGTTGGCTTTTTATAGCAAAAAATCGGCCAGTATTGGATTTTTTTCACTACTTTAGCGGTTCCTAAGGAAATAATTACTATTCAATATGTCTGATTCCATTAAGAAAACCCTCCGCGATTCTGCGGCCATGCGCTGGACAGCCCTCCTCCTGCTGGCCCTCGCGATGTTCTGTTCCTATATTTTCATGGACATCCTTTCGCCCATCAAGGACCTGATGCAGGAAACCCGGGGCTGGGATTCCACCGCCTTCGGTACCATGCAGGGTTCGGAGGTATTCCTGAACGTATTCGTGTTCTTCCTCATCTTCGCCGGTATTATCCTGGACAAGATGGGCGTGCGCTTCACGGCTGTGCTCAGTGCCGCGGTGATGCTGGTGGGTGCCTGCATCAAGTGGTACGCCGTAAGCGAATCCTTTATGGGCAGCGGCCTGGAGAACTGGTTCAACAACAACCTCAATTATATCCCGCTTTTCGATGAGCTGGGGGTATCGCCCTTCTACCGGGGCATGCCGGCATCGGCCAAACTGGCCGCCTGCGGCTTTATGATCTTCGGCTGCGGCTGTGAGATGGCCGGCATTACGGTGAGCCGCGGTATCGTGAAGTGGTTCAAAGGCCGTGAGATGGCCCTGGCCATGGGTTCCGAAATGGCCCTGGCCCGTCTGGGTGTGGCCACCTGCATGATCTTCAGCCCCTTCTTCGCCAAGCTCGGCGGCCATGTGGATGTTTCCCGCTCCGTGGCTTTCGGCGTGGTGCTCCTGTGCATCGCCCTCATGATGACCATCGTCTACTTCTTCATGGACAAGAAACTGGACAGCCAGACCGGAGAGGCCGAAGAGAAGGACGATCCGTTCAAGGTGAGCGACATCGGCAAAATCCTTTCCGACGGCGGCTTCTGGATTGTGGCCCTGCTGTGCGTGCTGTACTATTCCGCCATCTTCCCGTTCCAGAAATATGCGGTGAACATGCTGCAGTGCAACCTGAGCCTCACCCTGCCGGATGCCGGTTCCTTCTGGGCAAGTTCCAACGTTACGCTTATCCAGTATTTCATCATGCTGGTAGTAGCTGCGGCCGGTTTCGCCAGCAACTTCCAGAAGAAAAAGACCAACCAGTATATTCTTCTGGGTATCTCTGTGGTGGCCCTCATCGTCTACTGCTACATGGGTTACATGCGCCAGAGCGCAGAGGCCATCTTCGCAGTGTTCCCGCTGCTGGCCGTGCTCATTACCCCCATCCTGGGCAACTACCTGGACCACAAGGGTAAGGGCGCTTCCATGCTGGTGCTGGGCTCCATCCTCCTCATTGCCTGCCACCTCACCTTCGCCTTTGTCCTGCCTGCCTTCAAGGGCAACGACCTGGGCGGTGTCATTGTGGCTTACGTGACCATCCTGGTGCTGGGCGCCAGCTTCTCCCTGGTTCCCGCCGCCCTGTGGCCTTCCGTTCCCAAGCTGGTGGACGCCAAGGTTATCGGCAGTGCCTATGCCCTCATCTTCTGGATCCAGAACATCGGCCTGTGGCTGTTCCCCCTGCTCATTGGCAAGGTGCTGGACAAGACCAATCCGGGCGTGACGGATCCGACCGCCTTCAACTACACCGCTCCTCTGGTGATGCTGGCCTGCCTGGGCATCGCGGCCCTGGTGCTGGGTCTCGTCCTCAAGGCCGTGGACAAGAAGAAGGGCCTGGGACTGGAATTGCCTAACATAACGGCTGAGTAGGGATGGCAGATTCCAAGGTTCAGAAATTTTACAGGTCAGCGTCTTGGATAGTGCTGGCCTGTTTGGTAGTACCGATGTTCGCATCGTACTACTTCGACGATATGTTTTCCAGCATCTCGTACCTGTTCGAGGACCCGTCCCTCACCCAGTTGGGATGGGATGCAGCCGGGTACGGGCTCTACGCCAGCGGATACAGCGTGCTGTGTGTATTCGGCGGTTTGGTGCTGGGGGGTATCCTTCTGGATAAATGGGGCGTCCGTTTCTCGGGGTCCATCTTTGTGCTCATGATGGCCGGAGGCGCCGGAATGGTGCTGTGGGCCCTTCTGAGCGGCTCCTCCGCCTCCCTTACCATCGCCTACGTGGGCGTGATGCTCTTCGGCTTGGGCAGCGAGATTGCGGGAACGGCCGTCACGCGAAGCATCGCCCGCTGGTTCAAGGGAGGGCCGATGGCCTTCGCCATGGGCATTCAGCTGGCCATCGCCCGCCTGGGCACGGCCTTCGCGCTGGTGCTTTCACCCAAGCTGGTGCAGCAGCAGGCGGGTCATGTCTATACCTTGGCCGAAACCGCCAGGCCCGCCGTGGTGGGCATGGGCCTCATGGCGCTGGGCCTTATTCTCTGGGCCATCTTCGTGGCCCTGGATGCATCGGCCGGTAAAAGCCGCCAGGAGGAGCTTGAATCCCTCAAATCCAAGACACCCGACAGTGCCTCTTCTCCTGCCGGTGCCCCGGAGGATGAGTTCCGTTTCTCCGATATCCTTCACGTGCTGGGCAACCGCAATTTCTGGCTCCTGGGCCTGCTGTGCGTGCTGTTCTACAGCAGTGTGATTGCCTTCAAGAAATTTGCCGGGGCCATTCTCATCCCCCGTTTTGACATACCCGCCCAGACGGCCGGCTGGATGATTTCCATGCTGCCGTTCTCTACGGTTATCTTCGCTCCTCTGTTCGGTATCCTGGTGGATAAGGTGGGCAGGGGAACCCGCTGGATGATGATCGGCGCCATCCTGGCCCTGATTGCCCACGCCCTGCTGGCCTTTGCTCCGGCCGGCGTGCCTTTCTGGGGCTATCTGGCCATGGTGTTCCTGGGTTTCGGCTATTCCCTGGTGCCGGCGGCCCTCTGGCCCTCCGTGCCCAAGATTGTGCCGGACAAGGTGCTGGGTACCACCTATGCGCTCATCAACTGGGTGCAGAACCTGGGCCTGCTGAGCTTCAAGTGGCTCTCCGGCGTTATTCTGGGCACCGGTGCCCAAGGACCCGTGAAGGTGGAAATCATGTTCAGCGCCCTCTGCGTCTTTGCCGTGCTGGTGGCCGTCATCTTCTGCCGTACCTCGGTCCGCAATCCCCAGCTCCAGCTGGACGAGCCCAATAAGTAGGTCTACGCTTTCGGAAATTATTCTTATCTTTGTACACTATGTACGAGGTACTGAACCAAATCAACTCTCCCGAAGACCTTCGGAAACTTTCGCGCACCCAGCTGGAGACGCTGTGCGCAGAAATCCGTTCATACATTTTGGAGTGTTGCGCCGTAAATCCCGGCCATGTGGGATCCAGCCTGGGGGCTGTGGAGCTCATCGTCGCCCTACATTATATATATAATACGCCCGTGGACAAACTGGTGTTTGACGTGGGGCATCAGGCGTATGCCCATAAAATCCTGACGGGCCGGCGCGAGGCGTTCCGGAAAAACCGTACGCTGGAGGGCATCAGCGGCTTCCCCAAGCGGGACGAGAGTCCGTACGACGCATTTGGCGCCGGACATGCTTCTACGTCCATATCGGCCGCACTGGGTTTTGCCGAGGCGGCGCGCCTGCAGGGAACGGGGGATCGTACGGTGGCCATCATCGGAGACGGCGCCCTCACCGGAGGCCTGGCCTGGGAAGGCCTGAACAACGCCGGATCGTCCAAGGCCGATATCCTCGTCATTCTCAACGACAACAACATTTCCATCGACAACAACATCGGCGGCCTTCACGAGTACCTGCTCAATGTGACCACCCACCCCGTGTACAACCAGATCAAGAACAAGGTCTGGAATTCGATGGGAGCCGGCAAGGCCCGTGAATGGGTGCAGAAGAAAGTGATCGATGCCAAGTCCAACCTGGTGCGCGGCACCGGCGGCGCCCTGTTTGAGTCGCTGGGTTTCCGCTACTTCGGCCCCATTGACGGAAACGACCTGGAGCAGCTCCTCTATACGCTGGAGCGGCTTCGCAAGTTGAAGGGACCGCGCTTGCTGCACATCCACACCCGCAAGGGGGCGGGCTTCGCTCCCGCCGAGGCCGATCCTACGGTCTGGCATGCCCCGGGGCGCTTTGACCCCGCCACGGGCGAGCGCGTGAAGACGAACTACACGGCCGACCGCTACCAGGACGTTTTTGGAGAGGTGCTGGTGGAACTGGCCCAAATGGATTCCAAGGTGGTGGGGGTTACTCCCGCCATGGCTACGGGCTGCGGCATGAACCTGCTGCAGAAAGCCGTGCCGGAGCGTTTCTTCGACGTAGGCATTGAAGAGGAACATGCCGTTACCTTCTCGGCCGGCCTGGCCGCCGCCGGCATGAAGCCTTATTGCAATATTTATTCTTCCTTCTCCCAGAGGGCCTATGACTGCATCATCCACGATGTGGCCTTGCAGAACCTGCCGGTGGTGCTTTGCTTCGACCGGGCGGGCCTGGTAGGGGAGGACGGCCCTACGCACCACGGCTGCTACGATCTGGCGGCCTACCGCAGCATTCCGGGCATCGCCATATCGGCCCCGCGTAATGAGGCCGAGCTTAAACAGCTTATGTATACGGGCCTGTCGCTCAAGGACGGTCCCCTTATCATCCGCTATCCCCGCGGCATAGGCGAAGGGGAACCCTGGCGGGAGGCTCCGTACAAGGCGCTGCCCGTCGGCCAGGGCGAAAAGCTTCTGGAAGGGACGGGAGTCGCCGTCCTGGGACTGGGACCGGTGGTGAACCGCGCCCTGTCTGCGGCGCTCAAGTTAAAGGCCGATTTCGGAAAAGCCCCCGCTGTATTTGACATGCGCTTCCTCAAGCCGCTGGATTCCGCCATTTTGGAGGAAGCCGCGGGCTACAAGGCCATCCTTACCCTGGAGGACGGAGCCCTCAAGGGAGGCTTGTTCGGCGCGGTGAGCGAATATTTTGCCGACAGGGCCGATGCCCCCGTCATAAAAGGAGTCGGCATCCCGGACCGCTATATGACCCAGGACACCCAGAAGGCCCAGCGTGCCTCCTGCGGTATGGACGAGGAGTCCCTTCTGGAACTCCTTACGGCGATGATGAAAAATCTGTAAAAAAGTTTGGTGGATTCAAAAAAAGTATCTACCTTTGCAGTCCTTTCAGCGATGAAGGATTCGTGAGCGCCGATATAGCTCAGTTGGCCAGAGCACGTGATTTGTAATCTCGGGGTCGTGGGTT
>JAEEGL010689024.1_pt1 | contig 15260 bp, 10 predicted proteins | sample 9134231 | NCBI WGS metagenome assembly JAEEGL01 (sample SAMN16246548, study PRJNA631951) | gut metagenome | biome: gut microbiome; feature: rumen; material: fiber-attached | host: Bos | place: Iran: Karaj | collected 2018-10 | reverse complement strand
GGATATATCCCGTATCTTCAACAGGTAAACCTACAAAGAAATCAGCGGTGGGCTTTACCCAGCTTGCATCTGCAGCGAAGAAGTTTGCGTAATCGTTGGGATCTGCAATGAGAACATCAAGTACTACGCTGACAGCGCCTCTGGCATCAGCGAAGAATCCTGCAGGGATACCTACGCCGAGATTCCAGTCTTCCTGGTATACGGTGTTAAGGATTGCCTTTTTGCCGTAGATATATTCAGCTTCTCCGGACGAGCCGAGAGGTGAATCAGCGGAAACCTTAACCGAAGTGTCGGCTGCGATCAGATTTCCGGAAGCGTCAAGGAACTTAATGTTATCGATAAAGAGACCCTGATTGCCGGCTACATCGTCGTTCTTACCGATAACGATGTAGTTGTTCTGTCCTGCTACGAAGCTCTCTGTAAGATCGAATGATACGGTCTTGGGATTCTTTGTAGCGAGGTAAACGGACCAGGAATCAACCTTTGTCTTTGTAGCTGCGCTTTCGCCGGTAAATGTCCAGAGAAGTCCGGAAATAGGCTGGAAGCCGTCTCCGCCGTAAGCTCCGACGTCGAACTTGATGGTCTTAACATCTGCGATCTTGTCGCCGAGAAGGCTTGCAAGGTCAAGACCGATGTATGCTTCAGCCTTGCTGAAAGTATTGGTTGCAAGAAGTACCTTTGAACCGTTGATCTCTTCAACGGAAAGAGCACTGGCATCAGAACCGATGGTAGGAGTCTGGATGACTGCGAAATCGCAGAGTCCGTCCTCGAAATCGAGAGATGCTGCACCGCCTTCAAGAGCAGGAGCCTGAGTAGGCGCCGGTGTTTCTGTAGGCGTAGGTGTAGGTGTTGCTGTGATCGTTGCCACCGATCCGGGTGTGGGCGTAGCCGTAACCGTTGCCGGTGTCTCTCCCCCTTCGCCGCAGGCAGTAAGGCTTGTAACCATTACAGCTGCCATCAAAAGAGCAAATAACCTTTTTTTCACTTTTTCATCCTCCTTGAAAAATGTTGGTTGTTTTTGAAAGTGCTAAGATGCTCGAATTTATCCGACAATTCCGCTTCTTTCGACACCCTCTATAAAGTATTTCTGGAGACACAGATAGATGATGACGACAGGAACGATAACGAGAATTGCTCCGGCATCGCGGTAAAGCTCCTGAAGGGTCAATGAAAGGATCTGATCCTCATTTGCTATGATACCTTGCAAGCTTGCTATTCGTTTACTGATCGCCGTCGAATCCGGAATCAGAAATAACTTCGCATAGAATACGTCATTGAACTGCCAAACGATGGAGAACACCGTAACAGTAATGACTGCGGGCATTGCATTGACAAGCATGATGCGCGCGTATGTATAGAACATTCCGGCGCCGTCAACGAATGCCGCTTCCTCGATCTCCTTCGGGAGACCTCGGAAAAACTGATTGAAAATGTAGATGAAGAGGCCTGACCTGAGTCCGCAACCAAGGATCGTCATTACATACATCGGGATGACCGTTCCCATGACACCTGTGGTTCCGGTAAGCCTTGTTCCGATCCCGAAAGGATCGAAGCTCTTAAAGGTCATATAGAGCGGAAGCATTATCGTGTGAGACGGAATAACGATCGTGAAGATAACGCATCCGAACAAAAGTTTTTTTAACGGGAAATCAAATCTTGCGAAACCATAGCCAACCATCGAGCATATGAAAAGCTGAAGGAGCGTAATGGTCGCGGTATAGAGAACACTCTTTTCAAGCGTGCTCCAGTAATCCAGCCTTTTTATTGCGAGAGCATATTTCTCAAATGTCGGGTGGTGAGGAAGCACGAATACCATCGGGTTGAAAGCATCCGCATCGGATTTTATGGAGTTAACGATCATTCCGATGACGGGAGCGAGAATTACATAACTGACACCGATAAGTATAACATATTTGAATATGGTGAGGAGGATATTTTTAAATTCATTTCCCACGATCTTCATTTTGAGAGGATCATTAACCGTAGTCCTGATCTTCCCTGAGATCTCGTTGATCTTTTTAGTCTTCATGAGTTATCCTCCTTTCCTTAGTTGTAGTAGAACGTTCTCTTTTGGATCACCGCAACGATGACCACAAGTATGGCGCATGTCACAAAGGAGCTTACGATGGAGAATACGGAACTTAAGCCGTAATTGAATTCGTTGAAGGCCGTTTTGTAGGCAAGGTCAACGACATCACTGTTCGTAAAGCTGTCAACGATGGTATAAACAACGTTTGTTATGATATGCGGCATAACCATCGGGAATGTGACTTTCCAGAATGTTTCATATGCCGTTGCGCCCTCGATCTTTGCAACTTCATACATTGATGAAGGGATGGACTGGAGCGCGGCGATGAAGATGATTATCTGTATACCCGATGCTTTGATGATCTCATTTATCCGCCCCACCGCTGATGAAAGGTATTCAAGCACGGAAGACGGTATACCGAGATTCATGAACATGTTTACAAGGTAATCGATGTTGAACGCCAGTTCGTTGGTTCCGCCGGTAACTTCCTGTGATGTGGCTGAAATACCGCCGTTCATCATTGTCTCCGCAAGATCCATCATGGCGGAAATGGCGCCCGAGTTTAAGATGACGGGCAGGAAGAATATCGCACGGAATATGGGACGTCCCGGGAACTTCTTGTTTAACAGCATCGCCATGAACAAACTGAAGAATGTTATGAGCGGTACGTCTATGAGCATGTTTCCGACGGAGGTTGTGAGTATCTGTTTAAAGGATCCGTGCTCACGGAATGCGTAGATATAGTTCTTAAGTCCTACGAATTCGAGTGAATATCCTCCGACGTTTGCATTAACGGTGAGGTTTGAAAAACTGAACTGGCCCGTTAAGATCATGGATCTTACATAAAACAGGACAAATCCCACAAACCACGGCAGTATGAAGAGATATCCCATTATCATCCTCTTCTGGGTGAGAGATAATCTTCTTTTTTTCTTGTTCATTTATCTCCCCTCCAGTCTGTAACTCATGGGATCAACAGTAACACCGTCGATGGTCCCCGCAGTGTCGCCGTAATTTACATAGATCGTTACACCGTTTGAATAGGTGACTGCTCTTAAATCGCCGTCGATCCTGTGGTCTGTGATCTGTGCATCGTGAACCTCTTTTAATGCCGTGTTCACGTAATTGTACACTCTTACCGCTTCGTCCGCATAGTTAGCGAAGGTCGTCGCATAGAACCTGTTAAGTCCGGTATCCTTCATGCGGCTGGCCTCTTCCCACGTGAAATGGTAATGAGGCGCGGTACCTGTTTCGATAAGCTGTAGTATCGTCTTCTGCTCCGAGTAACTGTCCTCGTAGTTTAAGAGCTTTGAGGAATAGTCAATGCAGCCGTGAACTATCATCTGATAGAGCGGTATCGTCTCATCACAGATAAAGAATTCATTTGAATCGGTGGGAACGTTTATTATGTCCTTTGTGTAATCAAAGGCATATTCGTTGGCATAATCCATAAGGATCGGCTTTCCGACGCTTTCGATCTTGTCAAGCTGGCCTTTTACGACATTTAATGCCTGTTCCCTGTCGATAACGCAAGTCCTCTTTTTGTCGGACTGAACCGTGTTACCCAGGTCTCTGAGGGAAATACCCGATATGTCGACCTTTGTGATCTTCTTTACAAAACTGTCAACATATCTCGGAAGGAATCTCGGGGAGAGAAGATCGTATCTTGTCTCCGTGTATCCGAGAGATGCGGTGTTTCTAAGAGTCGTCGGATTGTTCTGTCCGAATGCGGCTACATATCCTCCGCCGTAATATCTTGAGCTCTCGGCATTGTAGTTGAAACTGTTGTCGGCAAATGTGACCTTTTGGAGAGCCACATCACCGTAGAGAGTTCCGCCGAGAGATGCAAGCTTATCGTTTAACGACGAAAGTCCCGACTTACCGCCGAGCTTAAGAAGAACTCTTACCTTATCGGCGGTATCGTGGTAATAACCTTCATTGAACCATCCCTGAAGGTTCATGGTCTGGTTTCCGACTCCCATGTCCTTTAAAGTCTCTGCTATTCTCTCAGCTTCCTTAAAAGTGGTCATGGAGAATACGTGAAGGTATCCGACACCAAGGATGTGTCCGGTCTCTTTGACTCCGGTAATAACATCATAGTAGAGCGGAATGTCTCCGGTCCTTCCCGAAGGAGTGAGCCTTCCTTCTTTTATGAGCTTCTCGCGGTAGTAATTTGCAAGTCCCGCATAGCCCTTGTGATCTTCCTTAAGGAATGAATAGCGTACCTGAAGGTTTATGTCGTAGAGCTTATCTTCCATGACATATGTATCATTCATGGAATCTCCGAACATCTGCAGGTTATCGGCGTTTCTTATAACGAATGTGGCGTAAGCATAGTTGCAATCGTTATAAACACCGGAAACGTTTGCCGTGATGGTTGCAACCGTTGCACCGTTCTCAACCGTAGCCAGCACGCTCCTGTTGTTATAGCAAAGTCCGAATATGGGAAGCCTTGCATCGTCCATGTTCTCACGTGTGGTATAGTTTGCAACGAGAGGATCGATACCGTAGATATACTGTGAATACTGTGCTGCATCGGTCTTGCCGTTATTGAAGTTTATGATGGCGCCGGAACCGTTGGGAACAACGATATAGCCTTCGTCATCATAGCTTGATGCAGCCATGTAACGTAAGAGCTGGATCTTGTAGATGTATCCGGGTCCGTGCTCTTCGATGCCCTTGACCGGAATGTTCACAACAAGTGAATCCCCGTCAAGCCTGTATTCAAGAGGAACAACGAACCATGTCATTCCGTCTTTTCCAATGTTCTGAGGCTCACCCACCTGATAAACATAACGTAAGCCGTTTGTTACCGCTTCGTAAGTGTACTTATGAGCCTGCACGGATTTGCTGTATGAATCCATGTTTGCTGATGCAACTGCGGTATTGTAAAAAGAGAGGATAAACTGCGATTTAAGGAAATTCTTGTTGGCAGCCTTCGCGATGGTGTCGTTGTCGGCATCAACGGGGTTTGTGTAAGCGATGGAACCGTCTCTCTTGTCATATACCGCAACGTTACATGTAGCAGGGTCGGTATAAAGCTTCAGATACTCGTTCTCGGTAACAAGCTTAAAGCCCGGTACATCGGGATTTGATTCCGATATGAACTTAAGCTCCGTTCCGGTCTCATACTCATAGTCTGTGAGGTATTTTTCATGCCCCATGTAAAACTTGAACCGTATGAGATAATAGGTTATGTATACGAGTCCTGCGACAAGCGCAGCGGCAAGTATAAAAAGGATTATCTTTTTGGCAAGGCTCATCGGAGGCTTTGCGGTTTTTTCTTTTCTTTTCTTCACCTTTTCACCTTCCTTAAGTCCTGAATATTATCTCGGTGTATATGCTGTGGAAAAAGTTATATACCTTGCCGATGAGGTTTGAAAGGAGCAGCATGAGGAACACGATGATAAGCATTGCGGCAAAGGTAAGGAACAGGGTCAGCAAAGTCTTTCCTATGGAGAAATTGTGTACCTGCATGATGCCGATTATTATCATGATCACTCCCCAGGCGATGGTAACGCCCAGGATTATTGAATAGAATGCCTGCTCTTCGTCCGCAACAAAACGGCTGACGATGGTGGCAATGACAAGGCCTATCGTTATCGGGGTCGTGCCGTAGCCAACCGCTATGAGGATGTCCTTCATTCGTCCTTCTCCGCCCATGAGGCAGGTTATGGACCAGTTGCTCACCGCAAGGAGTATGTAAAATGCAAGGACACCCAGGAATTCGTAAAAGGAATCCACGCTCCTCGGATCGATCTCATTTACAACAAAGCCTGCAAGCAGACGGTTGGCTGAGAATGATGCCGAGAACAGGAGCACGAGGATAAATGCGATGGGAAGGCTTCCCTTGTCCGCATGTCTTATCCAGTAATATCCATCCATGGGATGAGAAAGGGTGTAAAGCAGATAACTCCACTTATCTTTTGAAAGTGATTTAGTCATCGTTATCATCCTCCTTTCTCTTCTTACGGATCTTCTTAACAACCAGTACAGCGATTATCAGCACCGCAACGCCGGTAAGGAACCAGCTGGCATTGTTTTTCAGTATCTCGTTTCTGTACCTCTTGTAAGCTATGGAGTAGTAATCTCTGTTCATGCCGAGCTTAAGGTATTTCATAGCCTTTTCGTAATCGCCGGAAGAAAGATAAGCCTTTCCGATACCGGTGTTGGCAAGCTCGTTGTTCTCATCGAGTTCAAGAACTCTCTGCCAAATGCCTACAGCCTCGGATTCGTCTCCGTCAAAGCGGAGTGCCACCGCCTTGTTTATGCAGTCACCGTATTCTGTGACCTTAAAGGAGATGACCGTTCCGGCTGTTGCATCGAGAACGAATATCCTGTCGTCAAGCTCTTCTATGGCTACGGGCATCTGGAATGTTCCTACCTGAGTACCGAGACCTCCGAAGATGTAAAGGAGATTTCCTTCATGATCGTAAGTGAATATCCTTCCGCGTCTTCTGTCGAGACAGGAATATATGCCGTTATTTCTGTAAACAACATCGGTGAACTGTGACGGTCCGTAATAATCGCCCGTACCGCTTATCTGAAGGTCACCGCCCAGGTTTCCGTTCTCACCCTTCTTTATGACATCCTGTCCGGAAGGATTAAGGCGTCTCACGCCCTGAACACCGTCACTTGTGATGTTTGTCGCATATATGAAGCCTTCGGGATCCACGTCGATGCCGGTGAACTCCGTGGGGATGAAGAGCTTCTGGTTTGCTCTCTCCTCTTTTGTTGCGATCCTTCTCCAAAACTTTTCCCAAAGAGAAATGTCTACGGAGATGGTTCCGAAGAAACCGGTGAACTGTCCGTCGGTCTCAAATACCATGATACCCTCGAACATGTTCTGAGCTATGACATAAACACGGTCCGCATAATCCACTGCGACCTTGTAAGGTGTGAACACGAAGCCCGCATCAAGAGATTTTGATTTGGGATCCGATACGATCTGGATGAGATTGTAATCCGGATCGAAAACGCAGACTCTTTTGTTCTTTGAATCCGCAACATATATGTTTCCTTTTTCGGAAACACATACGCCGTAAGGCTGGTTAAGACTGTCTTCCTTACCGTTGTTGTCAAAGGTGGTGAGTATATTCTTAACGGTCTTTAACTTCCCGTCAAGAACAACAACACGGTTGTTTCCGGTGTCGGCAACATATACGTCGCCGTCCGGTGATTTGCACATGTCCTGAGGAGTCTTGAAATCCCCTATGGATTCACCGTTAAACGTGAAGTTTCTGCCGTAAAGGATGGTATCGGGCACATATGCCGCAGGAGTAAAATGTATATACTCCATGTAATCGTAATTGTAAGTATCATAAGGCGTATTATCGGCAAATACCGGTTTCGCGCTGCTTCCCGTGATAACGAGACCACAGGCGAGGCATGCGATGATACGCTTAAAAGTATTCAGCTTTTTCAACTGTATAACCTCCCTTGATTCCGGTATTATCAGTCTTTCATACCGGATGTGGTCATCGTTTCAAGTACGTTCCTCTGACAGATCAGGAAGAACGTGATGGGTACTGCTGCGATAATGAATGTAACTGCTGCTCCCGCACCTGCTCTCGCAGCACCGCCTGCTGCGATCTGGTTTAATGAATACTGCAGGGGCTTTAACTGCTCGTCACGAAGGAATGTGCTTCCTGTGTTTCCCCACATCTGCTGGAACTGGAATATTGCAAGCGTCAGCCATGCAGGTTTAACGTTGGGCATGACGATGGACCAGAATATCCTGTACTCGCTCGCACCGTCAAGTCTCGCGGATTCCATGAGTGAGTTGGGTATCTGCTCCATGAACTGCTTCATGAGGTAAAGACCCATACCGAAGGAACATGCGGGAAGGATGAGTGCCCAGTAAGAGTTATTTATGTGCAGCCATGAAATGATCATGTACTGGGGCGTCTGAGTTACCTGCCACGAGAACATCATGGACATGACTACAAATGCAAAGAGTATCTTCTTTCCGGGGAAATCATGCTTTGCAAGCGGATAAGCCGCCATGGAAGCTATGATAACGTGTCCCACCATGCCGCCGCCTGTGATGATTATGGTGTTCAGCATGTATCTTGAGAAAGGAACCCAGGAGTCGTTAACAAGCACGAACAGGTCTGAGAAGTTCTCGAGAGTTGGGTTTCTGACAAAGATCTTCGGAGGGAACTGGAAAAGTTCGTCCAAAGGCTTTAAGCAGTTGTTGATGATCATTACGAGAGGAAGCACCATCGCAACACCGCATATCGCCATAAGCACGAAGAGTATCGTATTTCCGGCTGTGCTTCTGTTGAGCTTCTTCTCTTTTCTTTTAAATATACCGAGTATCTTACGCTGATTTTTCGGTTTTTTGTTCTTTCCCATCATTCACCAACCCTTCCCAGAACTTTCTGAACAAGTTTGTTGGTGCCTACCATGAGAAGGAAGAGCACTGTTGCTATCGCCGAAGCGTAACCCATCTCAAAACGTACGGTACCGTAGTCAAGAAGGTGTGTGACCACTGTTGCACCGGCATAGTTTACGGAAGGATTTCCCGCAAGAGCTATGGATACATCGCAGATGGCGAAAGAGGATGTGATCTGCATTACCGCACCGAAAAGCAGCTGGGGTTTCATTGAAGGAAGTGTTACATACCACAGTTCCTGCCAGCGGTTCTTTATGCCGTCAAGGGCAGCTGCTTCATAAAGCGTCTTGTCGACGGTCTGGAGACCTGCGATGAAGGCAAGGAAGCCTGTTCCCAGAGACAGCCAGAGCTGTACGATAACAAGTATCGGAAGCACGTACTTTTCGGTCTTCATCCACTGGACAGCTTCATCCAGTATACCGAGTTTCAAGAGTATACCGTTTAAGTATCCGTAACGGTCTCCCGAAAGGATGAGGTTCCATACAACATATGCGTTACCGCATATTGAAGGAGCGTAGAAAATTAGTGTAAGGAATGCCCTGAGCCATCCTTCAAACTCGTTGATGATCCATGCGAACAGGAGGCAGAGCATGTATGATACGGGGCCTGTGATAACGGCAAGGATCAGTGTGTTCTTTAAGGAGATAAGGAATATATCGTCCTCAAGGAAAAGCTTTATGTAGTTCTTCCATCCGATGAACTGAGGCATTTCCAGCATGTTGTAGTATGTGAAGGAAAGTGCCATTGACATTGCCACCGGTATGATGGTGAAGAACGTAAAAAGGATGAAATAGGGAGCCATCATAACGTAGCTCGCTCTTTCTTTTTTCAGGCGGTAGGAAAGCTTGTTCTGCTGTGAAGCAATGACATATGCCGAGTTTTCCTTATCTGCGGTTCTTGAGTTATCTTTCACTCTGCTTTCCTCCTTCCTGTCTGTTTTTCTTAAGTCCGAGTTCGTCAAGCTTGTAGCTGATCTCGGCGTTAATGTAGATTACTTTGTCCATCAGCTCCTCACGGGGAGATGATGTGTCGCTCTTTGTTACGACGGAATAGAATGCGTTGTTCACGTTACGCCATGTATAGTAACCGCCGGGAACCTGAGGGATTCCGTGAACGCACTGCATTGAATTCTTAAGAGCGTTGAAGTCGGAAACCGGCCATGACATATTGGTGAATGCTTCGTAGTTTGCGGTAGGAACACGTGCGGAGGAACCCATGAGTGATTCCATCTCGCGTCCGTAAAGTGTCTGAACTTCAGCACTTGTCCACCACTTGATGAATGACCAGGAAGCATCCGGCTCTTCCGTTCCCGCCATGATCATTGATGCAAGTCCGGTGCATGCTACAGTGTGGTCTACGCTTCCGTCTTCCTTAACGGTTCCGGGGATCTGTGTGAATGTCCAGAGTCCGGCGATATCCGGTGCGGAAACCGCAAGGTTATTGTATGTGGTGTAATCGTCGATGATTATCGGGCACTCACCCGTTCTGAAACGTTCCTGAACGGATGTTTCACGATCGATCTTGTAATCCGTGTAGTAATTGCAGAAGAGTTTGAAAACTTCAACCGCAAGATCGGAATCAAGATCGGATGCGGTCCCGTCTTCGTTGTAATACTGTCCGCCGTTCTGGAAAAGGAGTGATGCGAAAAGCTGCTCGTTGGGCATCATACCGAATTCCATCTGGTTCTTGGCAAGGACGGTCATGGCAACCTTAACGTCTTCCCATGTTTCGGGAACATCAAGCCCGATCTCCGCAAGGATGTCCTTACGATAGAACATGACCGGGAATGTGATGGTCTCGGGAAGTGCGTAAGCATGATCCTCATAAGTGAACTGAGTGGTGATGGCTTCGGGGAAGCTCTTTATCACGTCGTAATAGTCCGGGAACTGAGTAAGATCAAGCACCGCATTTCTCACACCGTAGTTTACCGGGGTATCGTTACCTGTGTAAAGCACCGTTCCCGCGGGAGTGTTCGTACTTGCCACCTGTATCGCAACGTCCGGGCCTTCGCCTACCAGTGAAGCCTTAAGGAGCGTGTTCATGTCAACAAGCTGAACGTTTACGGAAACACCGGTGTCGGGTGTAAAGCTCTCATCGATGAGCTGCTTGATAACGTTTGCCTGGTCACGTCCGGAACCGATCCAGAGAGTGATGGTCTTTGTGTCTTTTCCCACGGCCACGTTACCGATCTGGTTGTAATCAATGATGAATGAGTAGTAAAGTCTCCTTACTTCATGGGAGAGTTTCGTAAAGAAGCCGCTGTTCTTAAGTCCCGCATCGGTATCCGCAGAATGCACTACGATGGCATCTATTGCGAGAGGCTGTGATATAACGTTGGTTATCCACGTACCGAGGGCTCTTATGTTTGACTTGAAAGAGCCGAGGACTCTTACGACATAGTCGTTATCTTTGATGAGTTTTTCAAGCTGATCGCTCATGGTGATGAGCACGGTCTTTTTGTCGGAGTTCTTTCCCGCTACGACTTCAAGCTTTTCAAGTGCTTCATCAAGGAGTTTCTTAGCTTCGATGAGTTCATCGGTAAGTCCGGTAAGGCTTGCCTCGATCTCGTAGTCACGGTAGGTGTCGGGTGACACACCGGTGATCTTAATGATCTCACGGTATATGGAGTTCAGCTGCTGCAGTGCTTCCTGCACGAGACCTACAATCTCTGCGAAGTCACCCAGCACAACTTCCATGCGGATGGTATGTGTTCCTTTTTCAAGGTAGAACTTGTAAGGATTGCCGTTTTTATCGGAGATCGTATCTATGCGCCAGTCCTGGGCATATCCGAATCCGTATGCGTTGAGTTCGGAAAAAGGAACGACTCCGTCTATCATGATACGTCTTGAAACCTCAAGACCTCTTGAGAAGTTCTGCTTATCGCGGAGTGATATCTCGTAATATCCGCTCTCGGGAACCGCAAATTCCCATTCGATCCACTGTCCCACAAGTCTCCAGGAGTTTCCTCCGATGATGTTGTTTAACAGTTCCTTGGGACTTGAAGGTGTAACTTCGCTGGATGCCTGATCCTGCTGAGGATAGAGCATCTGTGAGGATGTCTTTGTCGCAAACTCGCCTTCGATGTTTATGATGTGGCTTAAAGTATCCTTATATCCTTTGCTGTCCCATGCGGCTTTAACCTCCGCATAGGGCTTTGCTTCATCCTTATTGTCAAATATCACGGCGCCGATGAGCATTGGCTCTCTTACGGAAGATACCGTGACGGTATGTTTACCCGCTGTAAGATATACGGAAAGGGGCTCCGAGATGTAACCGTCGGAATCGTAGGTGTAACGCTCCTGCCACTCGGGTATCTCAACGCTCTCCGGCTTTTCCTGGTTGCCCTGGTTGTCGCTTGTCCAGTTCTTAACGGTGACTCCGTTTTCATCGGTGTAAGAACTGTCGACCTCTGACTCCCATATCCTCGGGAAGGTGACTATGGAAAATTCCTTGAAAGGAAGCTCACCGTCGATAAAGATGCTTCTCTGGATGTCGGAACTCTTTCCCTTTACGGGATAATAGAGGAACGACATGTTATAGAGGCCTGCTTCTTTAACATTTATCTCAAACTCGGCCAGGGAATCTTCGCTCGTTAAGACCGACTTTCCCGAAAGGCCCTCAAAATCCTCATAGATCACTGCTTCGGTATTTCCGTCACCGTCCTCATATCTTACGAGATCTTCCGCAGTGGCTTTTATGACGGTATCGGGCTTCTTGGCCGCTTTATAGGAAGAAGCATAGTCATTGTAGCTCTTTACTCCGTCACCTATGTTGTAGGTAGCCACCATCCTGTCATATTCATCTCTTGTGACATCGGTCTTTGCCTTGACAGCGGAAGACGCCGGAAAGAGCGTTGCGGTAAGCGCAAATACCAGTCCGAATGATATGATTTTCTTAAAGTTTTTGTTTTTAACAGTTATTCTTTTCATGCCCTACTCCAGTGAATAAGTCTTAAGATCCGGGAGCTCGTCCAATGTTATCACGTGCTCGCTCTCATAAGCCTTTTTCATCATGTATTCTTCGGTATATTGCTCGGAAAGCTTGTTAAACGAAGCCTTTTTTACAAATTCTCCCTGCCACGGTATGAAGCATCCCCACATGGCACCGTCCCTGACCGCAAGATCGGGATCGAAGATGCATCCGCATTCCGAAAGATAAACAGGTTTTTTGATGCCTGACCACCCCGCAAGTTCAAAGAACTTGGAAGCTTGAGAAGAATACACTCTTTCTCCGGGATATATGTCCGTTCCCAAAATATCACAGTATTGGTCTCCGGGATACCAGTCCTTATCCTGCCCGTTCCAGAGCCAGATAAGGTTGTTAAGCTTATATTCATCAGTAAACATTTCGTACATCATGATATAAAGCTTTTTATAGTTTTCGGCTCCCGATGCTCCCCACCAGAACCATCCACCGCTTGCTTCGTGAAGAGGTCTGAAGATTATCGGGATATCAAGGTCATTCAGTTCCTTTAAGACTTCTGCCATGGCACGCATGTCGGAAACAAGCATGTCGTAGCCTTCTTTGTCTGTGCCGTTAAGGGCTTTTTCAAGACTGAAATTCGTTGAGTCCGTATAGAATGATGAATACCAGGCTTTTGTGCTGTATTTTTCAAGCACCGTCCAGTGCCAGTGGAATTCAAGTATACCGCCCTTCTCGTTCCAGTTCTTGGCGTAGGTGATCGTTTTTCCCGCTGAACCGCCGTCCGGTCTCGAAGCGGTGTATGACATAAGGTCCATGGAAAGTATCGCCGGGTATTTCCCTGTGGTATTGTGCACCACCTGGATCTCGCCACCGAGAGGCCCGTCATCGCATACCTGCCCGGAAAGTATCTTCGTCCCGTAAATGTCCACAAGGTAACTGAACAGCCGTTTTGTATTTTCGGTGGCGTTCTTGTTTGAAAGCTGTTTTGATACCATGTAAAAATCCTTATCTATGGGTTCGGAAGTATATACATCAAGATAATCGAGATATATCCAGCCCCATGATTTTGAAACAGTGAGTTCGTGTTCGCCTTTTGAAAGGAATACCCGGTTTAAGACCGCTCTCCCGTAGTCTTTTCCCACGGAGATGCTCCCGATGTATTCACCGTCAAGACTTACGAAGTTCGTTTTATCTCCGCCTATCCCCATAAGACCGAAGGTCAGATCGAAGAATCCGTCATCCTTTACGGATACTTTAAAGGAGCAGCTGTCATCGTCACCTTCAAAGCCTTCAACATAGCTCTTCCCGGAAAATCTGTCGTCGGAATTACCGGAAACATGTACTTTTCCGGTAAAAGAGCCTGCCTCGGCTTCATATCTTCCGATGAGCTCCGGTACAAAAGGCTCAGGTGTCACGGTAGGTGAAGGAGAAGCCGTTGCTTCGGTCTTTACGGCCCCGGTAACCGTTGTATCAGGGTCACCGTTGGGCAGTACCGTCGTTTCCGTGCCGCAGGCTGAAAAGGAAGATGCTGCGAATCCTATCACGCTTACCGCAGTTATTATTTTTTTCAGTCGTCTTCGGTTCATCTTTTCAAAAGTTCAAGATTCTTTTCAATAAGTCCCAGTCTCTGTTTTACGCAGTCGGGAGATCTTAAGGGATCTTCCGGTGTGTTGAACACATAGTCTGTAAGTCTCTTTATGTCGGTCCTTGCAACATGAAGTCTTGTATCGCTTGAAGCGTAGTAGATGTATACGTTTCCGTCGTCGTCCGCTATGGCTCCGTTCGTGAAAGTAACGTTTGAAACATCTCCCACGCGCTCACTTCCCCTGGGCCCTATAAGAAGGCCGCCGGGTTCTGCGATGACTTTCGAAGGGTCGCTCAGATCCGTTGCAAAAGCGTAGATAACGTATCTAAGGCCCGCAGCGGTGTTTCTTACTCCGTGAGCTATATGTATCCATCCCTTGTCCGTCTTTATGGGAACTGCACCGGCACCGTTCTTGACTTCCGTGATGGTGTGGTATTTACGAAGGGAAGTCATCTTTTCTTCATCAATTACCGCATGGGTTATGTCATCGCAAAGTCCGAATCCTATGCCTCCTCCGGAACCGGTCTCGATGAAATCGTCCATGGGTCTTGTGTAGAATGCGTACTTTCCGTTAACAAATTCGGGATGAAGAACAACGTTTCTCTGCTGAGGACTGTGAAGTGTAACAAGGTTCGGAAGCCTCTCCCAGTTTACGAGATCTTTCGTTCTGACGATCCCCGCCGCAGCTACGGCTGCGGAAAGATCGGAACTCGTCTTGTCTTTACTCTCGGAACAGAAGACGCCGTAGATCCAGCCGTCCTCATGAGCTGTAAGTCTCATGTCATAGACATTTGTTTCTTCGGGGCAGGTGTCCGGAAGCACCACGGGCTTATCCCAAAATCTAAAACCTTCTGTGGGTCTGTCGCTTTCTGCGACTGCAAAGAAAGACTTTCTGTCTGCGCCTTCAACTCTTGCCACAAGGTAATACTTTCCGTTGAGCTTTATGGCACCTGAGTTCATCACTGCGTTGATGCCAAGTCTCTCCATGAAATAAGGGTTTGTGTCCTTATTTATGTCATATCTCCAAATGACAGGGGCATGATCCCGGGTGAGCACAGGATTTACGAAGCGTTCGTAAATGCCGTTGTAGAACTTCTCATCAACCGTATTCTTCTTTGCGATCAGTTCCTCGTATTTCTTTTCTTCGTCGTAATATCTTTCGTGGATCATATCCGCACCGTTCTTTCTTTTTTATTCAGCAGTTCTCCTCATCATCTCCATGAGGCATCTTCCGTTGTGATACGGGCATTTCCATGGCTCAACTATTGGTCTTTCCATTATGGGATTACCGTCTTTGTCCGTGGAATAGAACCATTCGCCTCCGG
>JAEEGL015549031.1_pt1 | contig 15261 bp, 12 predicted proteins | sample 9134231 | NCBI WGS metagenome assembly JAEEGL01 (sample SAMN16246548, study PRJNA631951) | gut metagenome | biome: gut microbiome; feature: rumen; material: fiber-attached | host: Bos | place: Iran: Karaj | collected 2018-10 | reverse complement strand
GTTGGTCAGAGTCTCAAGAGTTGTACCTGACTTTGAAACCAGTATAAATATTGTCTTTGACAGATCAACGGAATCCAAAACCGCAGTAGCATCATCCGGGTCAACGTTGCTGATGAATTTTGCATCCATCAAAAACTTTCCGTTTTTCTTTGCCCAGCCCTCAAGCGCAAGATAAAAAGCTCTGGGGCCAAGATCAGATCCGCCGATACCGATCTGTACAACTGTAGTGAATCTCTCGCCCTTTTCGTTAGCGATCTCACCCATGTGAACCTTTGCGGCAAACTGTGCGATGCGCGACTGTTGCTCAACGTAGAATTTTCTCTTATCTGTTCCGTCTGCTATAACGGGATCTTTCTGCTGTCCTCTGGTAAGCTGATGAAGAACCTTTCTGTTCTCACCTGTGTTGATAACCTCACCGTTCAACAGATCTTCATATTTTGACACAAGCTGTGCCTCATCAGCAAGCTTTGCCAAAACATCAAGGACCTTCTCATCAACCTGCTTTGCAGCAAAATTGTAGGAAAGAGAACCGGCCATCTTGACGTTATAGTTTTTAACGCGCTCTGCACCGCTCTCGCCTGTCATGACACTCTTAAGATCAACGCTGTCCTTTAATCCCTTAAGCTCGTCAAACGCTTTCAAAGTATCCAGATTTTTCCAATCACTCATGTGGATATACCTCCTAAACCCTCTGTATTATCAGTTTCTCCGTGATGGTGGATCCCATCCCGAAAACGTCGTAATTTTATCACAGATATTCTTAAATATCAATGAAAAAAAAGTGAATTTTTTGAGATTTTCCGTTCTTTTTTAATTCACTATTTTCGTATTATGTGATAATATTTAGAGCTAACGGTTCAACCGTTCAAAAAACACACGGAGGTACATACAAATGCAGAAAAAAAGAACACTATCACTTATGTTAGCCCTCGTTATGGCGCTCACACTTCTTTCACCGATGAATGCGTACGCTTCCATCGGCAGCACAACCGAGACAATTGACAAGAGCAAGACAGTCACCGGCGAGAAATACTCTATCACCGTAAAACACTATTTTACATACGTTGTATTACAGGAAGAGGACTCTGCCGTAAAAAAGATCAACAAAAAACTCAAGAACCAGAGCAAATATCTGACAGATGAATCCATCGCCATTGAAAACGCCGAAAACGATGTGGAATACATCGAAGCCGATGCAGAGTATGAGGACTACACCGAGCAGGAAGTTGCTTATATCTCAGACAAATACGTCAGTGTCGCTTCCACCAGCGGCTGGTATTCAGGCGGCGTATCAAACTACAGTGTTTCCGGCATGACCTTTGACCTTGATACAGGTAAAGAGATCAAGAAGATCACATACTTCACCAAGGAAAAATCACTTAAAAAGATCAAAAAGACCATCAAGAAAATGGCTATGAAAGAAGACGAATACCTTTCCAAGTCCGATGTCAACGCAGCAGTAAACGGCAAGAAAGCAAAAGACTTCTTCTTTTTCTTAAACGCTGACGGCGACGTTGTAGTATGCTTCGGACCTTACGAAATGGGCTACGGCGGCTGGACCAGAATGTACACTCTCCCGGGAGACGTAAAATAATCAAAACCCTTAGAAAGTCCCGATCCTCATTACAGGATCGGGACTTTTCTTCCATTTTACATCATTATTTGTATTCAATCTTTTATTCCCCACATTAAACACATGTGAATGCTTTAATTTCCTGCTCCAAGAGACGGAATACGTTTGCAACAAGATAACCATCCGCTATAGCATGATTCAAACGTACCGTCACAGGCATAACAAGTTTACCGCTTTCTTCTCTGTATTTCCCCCAATTGATAATGGGAGCAAAGAATAAATGTCCATCCGGAAGCTCGATATTAAGCGAATCATATGAAAGCCATGATATATAAGATGCATCAAACCAGTTGGGGTGGTTCACCATATCCAGCCTATATTCTCTGGTTTTCTTTGCCTCTTCAACATCTCGTAATGCTTCCTCATAAAACGTTTTATAATCCTCATTGTATTTAGTATATACAGGCGTACATGTCTCTGTATCTTCGTGAAAAACATACTGCGTGGGATTTATAATGTCATAACAGATCAGTTCATCAGACTGCCAAAGATATCCCATTCTGTAATCTTCACGTGAATTTAAAACCTTTGAGAGAATATATAGAAAGTTAATGTAAAATTTCGACCCGGTTCTCTTAGAAAAAGCGGCAAGCTCTGTGACGTCTAATCTTGCCGTCATGGATGTCGAACATTTACAGTCCTCCGAAAAGTGACGAAACACGTCTTTCCTGTAGTATGTCTCTCTGTCAATTGTCTTATAGTTCATTTCGTACCACCCTCAAAAATTTCAGATCATGCTTCTGCAATTCTATTTTCATATGTTCTCCATTTTTATGGTCTCATGGTTCATTACGTAAACAAACGCTGTTCCCATAACTGAAACGCCTATTAACATTACGGCATACAACATAATAAAACGGCTCGAATTACGCTGTACGAGGTACTCGCAGATTCCGGTGACCGCGGTTCCTGACAGGAAGAGGATCCAGGAGATGGCAATGACTCTTCCGTTTTTTTTGTTCCTGACTGTGTATCCTGCCATAATGAAGATCATCACAAAGGCCGATACCAGCTGTGACAGGCCCATAAAGCCCGTGCCCTTGTTTAGGTCAGCAAGAAGCTTTCCCGGGAAAAAGAAGTGTGACGCGTCATATCGCAGCGAATCGATCACTACCTCCGACAGAGAAAACAGAATGAGAAACAGCCTGAAAATACTTCCCTCCGCCCTTTTCTTTTTTGATCGTGCCTTCATGAGCAAAAACGCACTCACAAACATAAGCCATATAAAACTGATGCAGAAGGCCGCGATCTTCCACGATCCGTTGTTCGCATTGTAACTGAAGGGAAGTCGTGTGAATATCTTATTTGATATATTGTATTTTCCGTAGCATGCACCGGAAAACATCCCGGAAAACCTGAAAAACGCCATGGCAAATGCAAGTCCCGGACTGACTGCATCCAACAGTTCTCTCCTGTCCGCTATCACGCCGGACAGTTCCATGCAAAAAGCCGTCAGATACGCAGCCAGCGGAACTCCGAACATAAAGAAATGCCCCATATCCGGGTCTGTCCAGAGCTCATAAATCTCTGAGTACAGTTCCATGTGGCAGTACCAGTATATGACTCTGCACATAAGCAGCGAAAAGATCACAGCAACCACCTGAAACAGCACCATGGGAAGTATCTTTTTCTTCCTGCGAAAGTAAAGCCACAACGACAGAAAAAAACATGCCATGACGCCGCTTACGCTCACCACATACTCCCAGCCTATTATGTTTTCACCAAAAGCAATCGCAACATTATCCGTCATAGTCAGTTTTCCACGCCTTCATCCACCGCAGTGGCGAAATATACCATATCGCTTACCGTGCGTTCATTTCCGTAACTTAACAGGTTAAAGATATCGCCGTTAAAGATGATCTCCGAGGTCTGCCCACCGTCCATCATGTAGGCTTCTTTGACACCCTTCTCCCAAACCCACTGTGCAAGTTCGCTGCTGGTGCCGCCGGTATTTTGCTTCGAAAAATACCCGATGTTCGCAAAAAGATAATGCAGTGTGTCAACCTGACAGAGGCATGTCCTTGAGTACCTCTCGTTGTTCTGGCCTATGGGATAATTTGATATATCCAAAAGTTCATGATCTCTTACCATCACAGGACCGAAAGCCAGCGAGAAATCCACTCCGTTATCTTTTACAAATTTCTCGATATCTTCTTTTGTGGTATCCGTATCCCTGTCGTAATAGATGAAATCGCCGTTTTTATCAATGAACAGAACATCCAGAGATTTGTCAAATCGGTGCACCTCGCCGTCATACACAGTAATGCCAAGGTTTCTGAAAGCATAGAAATCCGCATTCATGGTGACCACTGAATTCACCTGTTCATCCAGCTGGGTACAGAAATACTGAGTAGGCGATCCGTAGGTGTCATCCGCAAGTTTTCTCCTGAACTGGCTTTTGTCCCTGACCTTTATCTCACCGTAGGTCATGTATCTGCCGTCCTTCATCTCCTTCCAGACAACCGCAAAAATAGAATCATCATAATAATATCTGACGTCGCCCCAGCTCACAAATTCAACATCCGGTGAAAAGATAACTTTCTCATCTTCCGATAACAGTCCCTTTTCTCTGGCGTCAGCTATAACATCCATAACCTTGCCTGCATCGGCGTTTGACAGCTTTACAAACTTATCCTGATCAGGCTTTGGAACATTGTCGCCCTCTATCCTGTAAACCGGTCCTTTTGCCTCTTCCACGGCGTTATCGGACACACTGTCAGTCTCATCCGACGATCCTGCAGAACCGGTACCAGTATCAGTTTCTTTTACGTCGGATGGGTCCGTACCTGTTACCTGATCCGTATCCTTTTTTTCAACCTGATCTTTTGTGATATCCTTATCTTTTCCGCCATTCTCATCCGTATTTGCCGCGGCAATATACGCCTCATCCAGATATAAACTGTTACGGGAATATGCCCTTACCACAACGAGCAACGCCGCAACAACGGACACCCAGGCCAAAGCCCCCAGGATAACACCGGTTATAAATCGCTTTTTTTTCATATCAATGCGTTCCGTTCATTTTTTGTTTGGTATTCCGCTCCCAGAAAATGCCGTCGGAATATCCCTGGATGGTTCTGTCAGTCTCTGCCATCTCAAGTCTCTTTTCAGCCCATACGCAGAACTGCTCATTCATCTCTATACCGACGAAATGTCTTCCAAGTTTTTTCGCGGTGACCGCAGTTGAGCCGGAACCCGCAAAAGGATCGAGAACAATATCTCCTGCATTGGAACTTGCCAGGATAAGCTTAGCTAAGAGTTTCTCCGGCTTTTGGGTGGGATGGGCCGTATTTTCCGGCATTGACCAGTATGGAATTGATATGTCGTCCCAGAAATTTGACGGATGGGTATTCCTGTAATTGCCGTCATCAGTCTCTTCCCAATCCTTGGGTTTTCCGTCGACTCTGTAGGGCGCTATGACCTTTCTCCTGACCTTGACATCCTCTACATTAAAAGTATATTTTTTTGACACCGTAGCAAACCATATATCCTCCATGCCGTTCTTCCAGTTGGTCATGGCGCCTCTGCCCTTTTCACGCTGCCAGGTGATCCTGTTTCGAATGTTAAAATATTTTTTCAGCACCCTCTCGATGGAAGACGCTGAAACCCAGTCACAGCATACGTAAACAGAAGCTGTATCTTTCAGGAGCGGGAGCACCGCACGCACCCATTTTTCCGTGTACTCCTCATACAACTCATCGGAAGTCTTTTTGAATTTTTTTCCGTTGAAATCCTTTGACAGATTGTAGGGCGGATCCACTATCAAAAGGTCCGCAAAATCTTTCGGAAGGTGCGGCAGGACTTCAAAAGTGTCGCCCAATATGGTTCTGTCACATATATCATCACAGGTGACATCCCCGTCTATTCGAAGACACCTGTCGAGATATTTTTTTCCGGCTTCCACCGAGATATCTATTGTCTTATTTTTCGGAGATTTCATGGCTGTCGCTCCCTGGTGATATTGGCTGTGAATATTTTAAATTTAGCATATCGTTATTTTCTTTTCAAGTTTGCTCATGATTATGTACACGTTACATATGGACAATACCGGTGCAATGTGGTAAAAAAATGATGTATGCAAAAACGCATCAAGATCCGCATACTGATGAGGAGGCATTATTATGGATTGTCCGATCCTGATACCGGCCTATGAGCCGGACGAAAGACTCATCGCTCTCTTGGAGTCGTTGGAAGATGCAAACTTTAAAAACATCATACTGGTAAATGACGGCAGCGGTCCGGAATATGACAAGCTGTTTTCAGACTGCGAGGAATACCTCGAGGCCATGGGCGGAAAGCTCCTGGTCCACGAAAAAAACAGAGGCAAAGGCGCCGCATTAAAGACAGGTTTTTCCTATATTCTGGAAGCCTATCCCGATGCAGTGGGCTGCGTAACCGCAGACTCGGACGGCCAGCACGACAGAGACAGTATAAGCGCTGTCATAAACAGTCTAACGGAAAACCCACGCGACCTTATCCTGGGCGTCAGAAGCTTTGACTCCGACGACATTCCCTGGAAGAGTGTGTACGGCAACAAGATCACGGCAAACGTCATGACGTTTATCACAGGGCTTAAGATATCGGATACACAGACAGGTCTTCGCGGTATCCCTACCGAATTCATGCGGGAACTTTTGGATGTAAAAGGTGACCGGTTCGAATTCGAGACCGAAATGCTGTTATGCACCATCGACAAATACAAAATAACCGAGGTCCCAATCCCTGCGATCTACGATTCAGTTACCGATCATAAAACGCATTTCAACACCTTCAAGGATTCGATCAAGATATATAAGATCCTGTGCAGACATTTCATCCGGTATACTGCCGCATCCTTAACCTCTGCACTGGTGGATATCATATTTTTCGTGATATTCTGCCGGGTGTTCGCAAACTTAAGTCTTTACGTCGAGATCTCTACTGTTGCGGCAAGACTTATTTCCGGCACCTGCAATTATATCATAAATCATATATTTGTCTTTAAGAGTAAAAACAAAAAGAGAACGACTGCCGCAAAATATCTGCTGCTTGCGGTTATACAGATGGGCCTTAGCGCAGGCATAACAGGCGCCGGTGCAAGGCTGTTCACCAAGGTGCCCGAATTCATCATCAAGATGATAACCGATACGGTGTTATTTGTATTAAGCTACAAGATACAGCAAAAATTTATATTCGGAAGCCGCAAAAAAGAAAAATAAACGCAAACAAAACGGAAGCCATAGATAAGGATCCTATCTGTAGCTTCCGTTTATTTTCTTGAATTCCTGTTTTCTGGCGTACATCGCCTCGTCCGATCTCTTGAATACAGCGCTTACACTGTCATCCGGACCGGCGCAAACGGCTATACCCACCGAAGCCGAGTATCTTTCGTACTCCTGTTTTTCCGTCTCAGCGTAGGTTCTCTCAAATTCAGCCTCCACCGTCGCCATCAGATCGTCTCTGTTTTCGTAATCATCGTTTTTCAGGATTATGACAAATTCATCGCCGCCGATCCTGAATACCGGCGAATGCTTGAACACTTTGCATACTATGCTGCAACAGCCTTTGATGTAATTGTCACCGCACTCGTGACCGTAAGTATCGTTGACTTTCTTGAGGTTGTTGATATCGGCCATAACAAAGGCGTAAGCCGTGTCACCTGCTGCCTGTTCTTTTTCTATCTTGTCTATCTGCTCGTTAAATGCCGCCTTGTTGCCGACACCGGTCAGTGCATCCCTGTACGCGGTACGGCTCATCTTACCGAGTTTTTCCTCCGTGTCTTCCATGTCATGTTTTACACGGGTAAGATTCGTCATATAGAACATGCTCTCCTTCATGGAGAGAAGATACATATGATACAGTTCCTCGATCTCATCCCCGGAGGTGATATTCAGTTCCTCCATGGAACTTACATTGTAGAACCTGTCGTTTTCATTTTCATATTTGAAATTGGATGCACAGTCTATGATGCGGTTTATGGGGCCTGTGACAACCTTGCGGATAAATCTCACATAAAACAGTATGAACACAAGCACCAAAAAGATCAGCGCCAATGTTATATAGATCGTGAATCTTATGTTTTTCCAGAATAACGAATCCATGGAAAAATCGACACACACATGGTACTGATATTGTCCCTTGCTGTCAAATACCGGCTTAACATAGGTCAGCAGATATCCGTCGGACGTGTTACTGGTCATCGCTGGTATCTGTTCGCCGTTACACAGTTCTTTTTTGTACTTTGTAAAAGAATAATCCAGCTCATATATACCGCCGACGTCATATCCGTCGCCGCCTTCCTCGCTGTCCAGATCGAACAGTATGATACCGCCCTCATCCACAAACCTGTACACATACATGTACATAACATCAGGATAATTATCCATCAGCTCATAAAGTTTTTTCTCTGCCTCAACGTATTCCGGCATATCGTAGTTTTTGTTCAGATAATCATCCGCAAGATCAGGATCCAAAACATAAGACATAAGCGTTGTCGCACCTTCCGCCAGTCTTACGTACTGGTCCACCATGTTATTCTGAAAATGGATAAATACCACCACTATTACAGCGACAACCATGAATGCAAGTCCAGACACAAAAAACATAGGAATGCGCATAGACAAAGATTTCCCTTTGCTGCCATTCCATGTATTGGGCATTATGTTGTTTTCGTTTGTCTTTCCGGCTTTTTTCTTCATGTAGATTCCATCCTGCCGCAAGTAAATTTTTAAGTCGATTTCTTCTGCAAATAAACGAAATAAACCCATTTGCTATATTATCATTTTTTCATGGATATTTCAACAATCACTTTTTATCATACCTCAATACCGGTCCTGCGCAATCCCTTGGGATAATGGTTTTTTATCATACCGCCGGCTGCCTTCCCCCAACCCAAAGGCAGTCCTTTGTAAGTCACCAAAACCCATCCTTTGAGGTCGTTATCGCAGGAATACGTATTTCCCTCCAGAAAAAGATCCGGACGGTCTGTTTCAAAAAAATTCTGCACAAGGCTTCCGTCAAGCGTCATGGCAAAAGCCTGTTCCGGTTCAAAGCGGTCTTTTTTCAGAACGCCGAGTTCGATCCCGCACCTGAGTACCCTTACCTGCGACAGAATACTCACGGGTACATCCGGCAACAGCCATGCCGTCTCCCTGATCATGCGTATCCTGTCTTCATCAATATCAAAAACATCCGTCTTCACACAATCCGAAACAAATGCGTTCACCGCAGTAAGCTCATCCTTTGCCGGCATCCTGAACAGCGAAGCCGAAGCATGATTCCCGGATTTTTTCCCGGATCTTTTCCCCTGCTTCTTTCTGTCGGCAGAACTTTCATTTCCGTCTTCCGAACCTTTCACATAAAGGTCAGACTCCTTGTCGATAAACATATTTTCCGTTGTTTGATCAAATGCCGCAGATCTTACCAGTCTTGCCGCGAAATGTCCCTCGCCTTTCTGAATATGCGGCCAGATACGAAACACTGCGCCCTCTCCTCCGTGTGCTTTGAAATAATCATTTTCGCATACAGGAGCCGACAGTTCAGAAAACAGTTCTCCTCTTTCAGGCGGCTCGAGTTTCATAAACGGATATTTTTCTAATATATATTTTATGATATATTCGTCTTCTTCCACCGCAAAGGTGCATGTGGAATAAACCATCACGCCTCCCGGCGCCAGCATTTTCACCGCCTCGTCAACGATGGTTTTTGAGCGCTCTGCGCACATTTCAACATTTCCCCGAGACCAGTTCGAGACCGCAGCCTCCTCTTTTTTGAACATTCCCTCGCCGCTGCATGGAGAGTCCACAACTATGCGGTCAAAAAAAACGCCGAACACAGATGACAGCTCATCCGGAGAATTGTTGGTCACAATGCAGTTTTTGATACCCATACGCTCCACATTGCGGCTCAGTATCTTTGCCCTTGCCGCATCTATCTCATTGGAGACCAGAAGCCCCTCACCGCCTAAACATCCTGCAATATGAGTGGTCTTTCCGCCGGGTGCCGCACAAAGATCCAGCACCCTGTCACCGGGCTTTGCTTCCAGAAGGCTTCCCACCACCATCGCGGACGGCTCCTGAATGTAGTAAAGTCCCATCTCATGCAGTGCATTGCGCCCGGGATGTTTTTCGTTGTCGTAGTAATATCCGGTCTCACACCACGGAACTCTCTCTTCACAAAATGCGCCTGTGATCCCGTCCTTCATAGCGTCATCACATTTTAAGGGGTTCAGCCTTAAGGCATGGACATTCTCGTCCTCATAGCTGCTGTAGAATTTGTCAAAATCCTCACCCAATATGTTTTTCATCCGTTCCCAAAAATCCGAAGGTATAGTTTTCTGTATGTTTTCCATATTTCACACTCTCTGTGTTTTTCCGTCATCTACGCCGGTTTGCAGACACCGCAAAAGATAAATCGGGCAGGGAATGATCCCCACCCGACCGTAAATCGCTATCGCGAAAAAGTAATCTTTTTACAGGAACTTATCAATAGATTTAACGCTCTCTGTCAATGCGCCCAACAGATCCTTGGTCTGGGCAGATGTCTCGTTGCAGGCATCTCCGAGGGAAACAGCCATTGATGCGGAAGCCGCAACCTCTTCGCTGACTGCGGAGATCTGAGTGATGCTGTCAACGATACTGTTGTTTGCGGTATAGATCTCGTCGATCTTTTTGTTGATACTCGTAACATCTGTGTTCAATTCCTGCATGTTGCCGCCGATAGTATTAAAGTTATCGGAAGCCTTGGAGATAAGTTCTTTTTCCTCATTGGAAGCTGTGATAACATTATCAACGGAGTTCTTGGCTCTGTCTGCGTTTGTCTGAAGCTGTGATACGATATCCTGTATGCCTTCTGTAAGACTTCTGGTCTGATCCGCAAGACCTCTGATCTCATCCGCAACAACCGCGAATCCGCGGCCTGCTTCTCCGGCACGTGCACTCTCTATTGATGCGTTCAAAGCCAACAGGTTTGTCTGTGATGAAATGTCGAAGATCTGTCCTGTGATCTCCCCTACCTTCTTGGCATTGGCGATAAGCTGCTCAACAGATGTAACAACCTGCGCATTTGCATTGCTTATGATCTGTGTCTGCCTGTTGAGGATCTCCATTGCCTCCCGGCCACCGTCTACTGCAGATTTTGTCTCTGCGGACGAAGAAGCCATCCTGTCGGAGAGTGTCTTTGCATCCTCCAGCATCTCCTGAATACCCTGAGTCATGGTGGTCTGCTGCTCGATGGACAATGTGTTATTATTGTTGCCCTGTGCGATCTCATTCAAAGCGCTGGCTGTTGACTCAATGTTTTCGCTGAGGCTGTCCATGCAGGCATCGGCTTCGGTAGTGTTTTTCTTTACGATCTCAACTACCGTCAGAACTTCCTTGAGCAGTGCTTCATTTTTTTCTGCAGCTTCATTGGCCTTTGCTATCTTGCTGTCGTTATTGTCATTTGAGATTCGTGTGGTACCCCAGAGCACGAAACCGAAGACACAGGCAGCCGCTGCCTGGAGCAAAAATGTTGTGGTATTGATGGGATCTCCGGAATGCATGGATCCTTTTATAAGAACACAGTACAATACATCCAGCACGTTGGCTGCGCCAAAACCGATGGCAGTCATTGTTGCAAGTCTCATATCAAAATACAGTATAAACAGGATCGAGATCGGGAACATGATGGCAAAGACCGCGTCATTCTGTGCTCCCAGCAGTTCCACAAAGTAACCGATGAGGTAACCTATCATGGACACATAACCGAACTTCTCCGGCAATTTAATGTATGCAAAAACATCTGCTGCCAGCGAAGCCAATAATAATCCGATGACTAAAACCGTGAAACCCAGCGTGATGTTCTGTTTTGCGAAATCCCCGATATATCCCACCAGCATTAATGAATCAATGATAGCGATAACTATCAGCGCAAATTTGTTGGTCCGTTTTGTAAGCATCATCTCTTCAGTCATAAAAATCACCAATCCCTTTTTGAGCAAAATACTATATCTAGTAAATCAAAAGTACATACACCATAAATATACCAATTTTACAAGCCCGTGTAAACAGGAAAATACAAAAAAATACTGTCCGTATGGATCATACGAACAGTATTCTGATTCTACTGAAAATCTTTTAGATCGAAACACCTGATATTGGTCCACATCTGCATGATGCGCATATTGGCATCCCTGTCAAAACACTTCATTACAGCGCAGCGCTCAATGACATCCTCGGTCGGATACTGGGCGAACAGCTGACGGTTAATCTGCTCCTCATCGGCCCACAGAACGTGATCCTCTCCAAAGAAGTATGAAAGATCGTAATCAACGCCCTCGCTTTCATCCTCAGCACCATAGCAATAATCGACATACTCATATATCAGATCACTGTCTCCTCCGGAAATTGTGGAAGTATAGCCGATGTAGTACATGTTACGGATAACGTTTTCCGGCATGGATATGAAGTTTAAGAAAGCCTCTGCGGCATCCTTTTTCTGCTTGTTGCCGGCTATGCCGTCAGCCATCATGACCCATCCGTCGAACCAGATGTTTGTACATTCCTCAGGCACCGAATAATTGAGATAATAATCATCTTCCTCAGCCTGGTCCATGGTGTAAACGGCATCTCCCGACCACTGCATGTTGACCAGGACCTTGCCTGTTATCATATCCGCTTTTCCGGAATCAGTCTCCATGGAGTAGCAGTTCCTGCGCATATCCGACAGTATCTCTTCCACGGAATCCACCGTTTCAGCCGAAGTATCATTCAAAACTTCGGCGAGATTATCATGATAATCCGGATCGTTCAGAAATGTATCTGTGGTAACCGCTGTCCGGTTTAATATGGCATTTCCCACAATATATGAATCCCTGACGGAATCTTTCATCGTAACTCTCTTGAAATACGCCGGGTTCGTCAGCACATCCCAATGTGAGACAGCTTCATCGCTGATGCCTTCCGGGTTGTATACCAGCCCCATGGTTCCCCACATATATCCGGCAGAGTAATCGTAAATACACTTTCCGCCGTAATCCAGCGACTTAAACACATCGTTTATATATGGCGAAACATTCCTGATGTAGTAGTTGTCCTCTTTCTCCTCGTCAAAAAACTCCGCTGACAAAGGCTCAAGCCTGTCCTCATCCATGAACTTCATGATCATGTATTCCGAGGGACAAACCAGATCAAAAGTTGATCCAAGGCTCATCTGGTTGTAGAGTTCCTCGTTTGTACCGTAGGTCGAGTATTCAACCTCTACATCTATTCCGTAAGTATCTTTGTACCATTCACAAAAATCGTCCACCAGGGCATTTTCGCCAAACACCGTGGCATCTTCAAGTTCAATGGCCTCTTCTTCGTCCCAGCCACCCTCGTCAATGTACTCCTCGCAGTTTGCTATGCGGAGGACCAGCACATTTTCATCTTCGGAATTTCCGCAGCCTGATGAAAAAAGGGCTGTAAAAGCCGCTACGCCAAGCATTGCGGCAAATCTTTTCTTTTTCACCGGCTTTCCTCCTTTCTCAAGGGTCTGATGTTTACGGCAATGCATCCCACCATCACTATGATGAATATAATGGTGGAAAGTGCCCACAACGCAGTCTTTATCTGTGTCTGCGAACCCCTGGTGGCATTTACGACATAAGTCGATATGGTATCAAAAACAGCCGGCTTTGTGTAACTAGTTATGAAATAATCGTCCAGAGACAACGTAACCGCCGTCATAAATCCCGATAAGATTCCGGGGATCAGTTCCCTGAAAACAACCTTGACAAGCGCCTGTGTGCTGTTTGCGCCAAGGTCCAAAGCCGCCTCATAAAGGAATGGATCCATCTGTGTAAGTCTCGGCATTACCGAAAGATACACGAAGGGTGTACACAGCGCAGTCTGGCCTATAACAAGCGGGATGAATGTATTCTTATCGATATGTAAAAATACGATCAGCAGGATACAGATGGAAAAGCCGGTCACAACATCGGCGTTTACCACCGGAACCTGGTTGGCAAGCTCGATAGCCGTCTTGAATTTCTTTTTGCTGTAGAATGCGCCCACCGCCCCTACAGTACCGAGGATGGTTGATATGATCGCAACACCGAGAGCCAGCGAGAAGGTTCCCACTATCATGTTCCTGAGCTCATCCATCTCAACAAGCGTCTTATAGTTTTGCAGTGAAAAACCTCTTATGGCACCTATCTGCGTAGACTCGGTGAAGCTGTATATCGCCAGCATCACGATGGGAAGATACATGAATATCAGCACAAGGTATATCCAAAGGAAAGAAACTGTTTTCTTTTTCATATAGCAACCCCCCTTCCCTCTTCACCGTTTCCGGCCAGGCGGCTGCCGCATATGGTCGCTAACATTATGAGTGCCAGCAGTACAGCTGATATCATGGAACCGTTATTCCAGTCGTACGCTGAGAAGTAGCTTCCGATAAGGCTTCCCATGATATAGGTTGAGTTGTATATCATATCCAGCACGACGTAGTTTGTCATTGCGGGAAGTAATACCATTGTTATACCGCTGATAATACCCGGCATTGAAAGCGGAAGCGTGACATCCAGAAAAACACGTACCTTTCCGGCGCCGAGATCCAGGGCCGCCTCGCCGTACTGACTGTCTATCTTTTCAAGACAGGTATATATGGGCATTATCATGAAGGGGAGGAAATCATAGGTCTGGCACAGTATGGTGTTTATGAATGTGTAATACGCTATGTTTCCCTCGATAGCTGACAGTATCTCCTTAAGCGCAGTGATACGCAGCGTGAAGTTGATCCACATGGGCATGACCAGCAGTATCAGGTAAACGCCGCCTCTTTTGATGGGACCCTTTGCCAGAATATAGGCGGTGGGGTATGCGATCAGAAGACAGCATGTCGTGGTACACAGCGATATCATAAGGCTGTATACCAGCGTTCCAATGGTCTTTGTATTCGTGAAAAATCCAAGGAAGTTATCCATGGTAAAGTGACCGCTGCCGTCCGTAAAAGCGTAGTAAAACACTACCAAAAGCGGCAGGATCACGAAGATCACCAGAAAAATGGCATATGGAACGGAAAGCATCCATCTCTTAAGCTTCATGTCACTCTCCTCCCACTTTCTTGTATGAAAGTTTGTCGTCCGGTATCACTACGCCGACAAAGTCTCCGGTATTCCAGAGATAATCGTCATCGATGTAGTAGTCAACTTTGTTCTCGCTGCGGACGATGTAACTGTAGTGATCGCCTTTGTATATGATAGAGATGATATGACCGCAGATGTCCACAGAATCCGCATCATCCGTGAGATCTCCGTCATGAGGATCAAAGTAGGCGCTGACTTCCACTCCTTCAAGCTCCGCAGGTATGTTTTCCCCGAATATGAGAGAAAGATCGGGAGTGCGCACATTGTCGGCAAACTGAACGCTGCCGTCACTCTTAAGAACACCCTTGAAGTGGTTTTTAGCCACGTCGTAAGGCATGACATGAATACCGTCGGGGATGATATTGATACCCTTCTTTTCACCGATGCGTGCTATCTCAGTGCTCTTGGCTTCGAACTCGTATTTGCCGCACTGCAGTGTTATCTCATAATATGTTCCCTTAAAGATGCATGAGATGACCTCTCCTGTCACCGCTCCCTCGGCGGGATCGCACAACAGCACATCCTCCGGTCTTACAACGGCCTC
>JAEEGL013867129.1_pt1 | contig 15261 bp, 7 predicted proteins | sample 9134231 | NCBI WGS metagenome assembly JAEEGL01 (sample SAMN16246548, study PRJNA631951) | gut metagenome | biome: gut microbiome; feature: rumen; material: fiber-attached | host: Bos | place: Iran: Karaj | collected 2018-10 | reverse complement strand
CGGACGGATCGTCTTGCTTCCGTCCGCGGAACTGACGGTAATCTTGTCCCCGTCAAAGTCCAGCCGGAGGGATCCGGGACCGTTGCCTAGGCGGGATGTCCTGACGGCGTAAGGTCCTTCGGTCTTCAGTTCATAGACACGGGCATCGTCCTGCGGAACGGCACCGGAGTAGTAATTATCGCTGATGACCGTTTCTCCCTGCTTTACCGTCGTCCGGCCGCCATGGTACCAGTGGCCGAAGAACTTGTTCTCGATCCGGACGGCGATTACCTCGAAACGCTTGCTCAGGAGGACCGTGTCCACATCCGCTTCGACAATCCGGAAGCCAATAGCATAGAAGGGCCTGGCAGAAATGTTCGGATCGGCGAGGAGGGCGGTCGAATCGGCCTGGATCGAGATCGTTCCGGTATGCTTGCCTGCCGGAATGAGGATTTCGGAGGTGGAACTGGCTGCGTACAATTCTTTGGGGAGGGGGGTCAAGGCCGTGATGCCGGCACCGGCGACGCTGGTCTTGACGTAGTCCTGGCTGACGCTGCCGTATGAGGAAGTGCCGGACATGACCTGGCATGCGGTGAAACTCTCCGCTCCGGGAACATATCGCGACAGGTCTCCGTCGACGAGTTCGTCGTCGATGGCGATCATGACCTTCCGGTCTTGCGTATTGCTCATGACTCCGCCCAGGGAGACACCGACTTTGAAACGCATCCCTTCACCCACGACGAAGGAGCGCAGGTCGTACTGGAAGGCGATATAGGCGCTGGAATAGTCGTAATCCTTGAGGTAGTCTTCATAGCACCCGCAGACTGACAGGGCAGTGAGCAGGATCAAGAAGGAAGTGTGAATGCTTCTTTTCATAACTTCTGAATTGTCAAATTACTGCCAGGAATTCCATCCTTCGTTCTGTTCCAGGGACGAGGCGCGGATGACCTCGTGGTACGGGATCGGGAGGAAAATGGAACTGTAGTTTCTCTCGTAAACGATTTCTTTCCTGTAAGACAGGGAATTGTCCTCGTTCCGGGTGATGATCATCGCATGGACCGGGGTATTCATCTCGTTCGCCGGGGTATCCCAGCGGGCCAGGTCATACAGCCGCTTTCCCTCGAAACAGGTTTCGATGCGGCGTTCGTTGCGTACGAGGGCTTCGAACGCTTCCCGGTTCTGGGCGCATTCGTCCAGATAGGGATCCCCCTTGCTCCCGAGGCCGGCGGCGCCGTCTGTGGTCTGCCGGTTCCTCAGGTATGCGATGGCCTCCTTGGCTGTGAGTCCATAACTCGCATCCGTCGGTCCGACAACCCTGTTGGCTGCTTCAGCGAAGGCAAGGCACATGTCCCGCCAGGTGATGAAGAATACGGCGCGCGGCATCTTCTGGATGGTCATGTCGGATGCATTCCAGCCCGAATACAGGAATTTTTTCAGGTAATACCCCGTCACCGAATTATTCGAAAGACCAGGAGCATCCTTCCCTTCGACAGTGGTATCGAACGTGTACATGACGTCGGAAGAGGAACCCGCCCGGAGCGCTTTGTCGCCGTTGCAGAAGATGGTGGCGTACAGCCGGGGATCCCTGCCCGCGAAAGGATTCGCCTCGTCGTACCCGCTCCGCGGGTCCGTAATGGGATATCCGTTCGCCATCGGGAAGGCGTCCACCAGTTCCTGGGTAGGGCCGACGAGACCGCTGCCGAGGAATCCGTTCGGGTAAAGCAGTTCCTCCATGGTGCTGTTCGCTGCTGCGAAGCGGGAGCACCAGTAGATCTCGGGACTGTTCGGATCCGTCCAGGCGAAGGACTTGGCAGGATTGAAGCCGTGCGCCCCGTCTTCTGTCAGTTTGTACTGGATGGCCTCCGCCGCGAATTCGGCGGCTTTCTGCCAGCGGGTGATGTCCTTGTCAGGGTTGTAGGCATCGGAAGCCCAAAGCAGGTAAGTCAGTGCCTTCAGCGCCTTCACGGAGACCTGGTCGTAGCGGCCCCACCGGGACGATCCCTGGACCGTCGGGTTTTCCGCCAGCCAGTTCCTGTTGGCAAGGGGGAGATAAACCAGCGCGGAGTCGCAGTCCCTGAGGATCTGCGCCACGCATTCGTCGTAAGACTTCCTCGGATAGTCGTCAGGCGAAGCATCGGTCTTGCTGAAGTCCTCTAGGATGATCGGAGTCCCGAGCAGCTTGCCACTCCTGGAACGGCCGCCGAACTTGAGAAGGAGGTCATACTGGTACCAGGCCCGGATGGCGAAGGCATCCCCCTGGTAATTATGCCGGAGCAGGCTGTCGGCCTCGGCATCGAGGAGATACTGCGTGCTGATCCCGATCCGGTCCTTGAGGAACTTGTTGACCAGGGCAATACCCGTGTAGTCCCGCTCCCAGAAAGTGTAGAAAGGATCCTCCGTCATTTTGAGCGTATTGGTCGCATACTGCCGCATGGCGTTGGTCGAAGCCGACGCGACGCCGTTGTCGGCGGCACAGTCCAGGTAGACGTACTCATTCGATCCATAGGTCGTTCCCATCAGGGTATGGGCGCGGTCTACGAGACCCCGGATCACAGACGGATAATCTGCATAGTTCTCCTCCGTATAGTTCCCGTTTTTCATGGGATTCAACGCGTCCTGGCAGCCGGAGAGCAGCAGGAGAAGGGAGATCGTATAAATGGTCTTTTTCATGGCGTCATACCTTAAAAAGTGAATGTGAAACCGCCTGTGACGGTCCTGAACAGGGGATAGTCCGTGACGCCGGAATCGGGGGATTCCGGGTCGATGTCCTTGATCCCGGAAAGTGTCAGCAGGTTGGCGCCCCGCGCAAAGAAGCGGATGCCCGAGGCTCCGATCCTTCTTGTAAGGCGCTGCGGGATGCTGTAGGCCAGTTCCACGTTCTGGATCTTGAAGAAACTTCCGTTCCGCATCCAGAAGTCCGAATTGATGAAGTTGTTCGTGGACTTCTCGTAGGACAGGCGCGGATACGCTTCGCCCAGGTTGTCCCGGACGAACGCGGAATAGTTCCCGTCGCCCCAGCCGTTCCAGAAGTATTTGTTGCTCAGCATCAGGTCGAAGAAGGCCTTTCCGGTCCCGACAACGGTCAGCTCGAGTCCCTTGTAGACAAGTTGGAGATTGACGGCATACTTGAGTTTCGGATTGTTGTCTCCGATCACGTGGACGTCGTGTGTGTCGATGACGTCATCGTTATTGAAATCCAGGTATTTCAGGTCTCCCACCTGGACGTTGGCGTCATAGGTCTGGACCGGGGAATCGGCGATTTCTTCCGCTGACGCGAATTTCCCGAGGCATTCCATGCCCCAGATATAGCTGCCGATCTTTCCGTTCCGGTCCTGCCACTTGTCAGAATAGACGGCGTTGACCCGCACGTTCTTTACCTGGTCATGCATGAACGAAGTACCGATCCGGTAGCGGAAGTCGCCCGCGCCGCCGCGCCAGGAGATGTTCAGTTCTTCACCCCAGTACCGGAAGATGTTGTAGTTGTCCATCAGGGTTCCGGGACCGAAGTAGCCGGGCTGGATGGCCGACACGTTCGCGACGACGCCGTCCCTCAGCCTGTCGTAGTAGGTGAATGCGATATCGAGCCGCTCGAAGAATTCCGCATCTAGACCGACGCTGTACTCCTTGTTCTTCTCCCAGCCCAGGTTGTCATTGGCATATCGGGCGATTGTCGTCGAATTCGTGGTGATGGACGCGGTGGACCCGAACCACTGGTTCGTGGTATAAGGACCGAAAGTATAGCCGCCGCCTTTGGTGTACTGGCTCTGCCAATAGTACTGGCTCTCGTAGGTGTCATATCCCAGAATCCCGGCCTGTGCCCTGAGTTTCAGGAACGTGAGTGCCCGGGAATCCTTCAGGAAAGGCTCCTGCGAGACGACCCATGCCAGTCCGGCGGAGGGGAACATCTCATACCGGTGTCCCTTCTTCAGGGCAGAGGTGCCGGCATAGTTTCCGACCAGTTCGATGAGATACTTCCCACCGTAACTGTACGAAGCGTTGGCGACCAGGTTCTGCTGGTTGTGGTAGCTGTCACCCATCGAATAGGCCATCCGGGAACGGTAGTAGGTCAGGGAAGAGTGGATCTCATGGGGACCTTTCGTCCAGTCGTGATACACTTTCTCGTGGAACTGGAGGTTCTGGAGATAACCTGCGCTGAACTGGGACTTGTCCGTGTCCTTGGTCCCAAGATGGGAGGTCGGGGTACGCAGTTCGTTCACCGGGTCGTAGATTACGCCCAGGTAATCCTCTTTCTGGCCGATGCGGGTAGAATGGAAGACGTTGAAACTGATCTGGGTTTCGGACTTCAACTGCGGAACCAGGGCGGAGAGGTCATAAGTCAGCCGCGCCTTGGTGATGCCGGTCCGTCCCGTTTCCGTGTAGGATCCCCGCTTGGCGAGCGAGGCATACGGGTTGTTCGGATACTGGGACGAAACGACCCAGTTGTTCTCACCGCTTTCTTCATCCTGGTCCAGATACAGCGGATAGGCAATCGCCGGGACATCCGTGACAAGGGAATAGATGGACGGGAACTCGTAGGCATTGGTCACTGTCCCACTTGTCAGGGGGCTCCTGCGGAGAGTATAAAGGGCCAGAAAGCTGAAATCCGCCGTCAGGCGCGGATTGATCCTGACATTGAGGTTCATCCGGGCATTGAAGCGGTTGTAGTCGGAGGTGCTTCCGAGTTTGTAGATGTCGTCGTTGTTTACCCATCCGAGGGCGGCGCTGTAGCGGACATTCTCTCCTCCGCCCCGGACCTGCATGGATACCTTGTTGAAATTACGGAAATCCCTAAGCATCAGGTCTTTGTAATTAACAATGGGATGAAGCAGGTCCAGTTCGTTCGAGGTCCCGTACAGGGTGAGATCTTCTTCGGTATAGTTCACGGGATACCCGGCATTGCTTCTTGCCAGGTTGTTCAGGTTGGCATATTCTACGCCGCTGACCCACTTCGGCATCCGGTCGATGAACTCGACGCCCTTTTCTACGTTCACCGCAATCTGCCGTCCTTTGGAAAGGCCCCTGCGCGTGCGGATGTAGATGGCCCCGCGTGCGGCTTCCGGGCCGAACCGGGCCTTGTCCAGGATGTCGGAGACCAGGGTCACCGACTCGATGTCATCCGGATTTAATTGCAATTCAAGAGGTTCCGAGAGGATGACATCGTCGATGATGTAGGTCATGTCGGTGTGTCCTCGCATGAATAGTGTGGCATTCGGCGTATGGTATCTCAAGCCCGTCGCACCGGTATTTTCTGTTACGAACAGGCCCGGAATGACCCCCGTAAAAGAGTTCATGAGGTCCAGTGTGGGATATTTCCCGAGCACATCCCCGCTGTAGGTGCGGGCACTGCTGGATGAAACGGCCCGGACTGTCTCCAGGTTGATCGGGAGAAACAGGGTATCCGGGACTTCCGTAGCAGCCTTGCAGGGAAGGGGTGCCGAGAGGCAGCATGCGGCCATGCAGCTGATGGCAAGGTATGAAAGATGGGTTCTCATGCTGTTCTGTTGTTTCATTACCATGCAGGATTATTGACATAAACGAAGAGCTTGTTCGCCTCATCCGTCGGCAGGAAGAGGGTGTACATCTCGTCTTTCCAGGTGCACTGGCGGTCGGAAGAGAGTTCCCTTCGCGTGTAAACCCTTCCGGCCGGATACTCATTGCTCGGGGTGCAGGATTCGATATACATCCCGTACAGGGTCTGCCGCATGCGGATCGGGGAGAGTTCCCAGCGCTTTTCATCGATGAAGTAGTGGTGCCCCTCGTCCATGAGTTCGATCGTCCGCTCGTTCTGAATCCGCTCCCGGAGGGATTCCTTGGAACCTGTGAATTTGGTGAGGACATCCGGCATTCCGGCCCGGTGGCGGATGAGGTTGACCGCCTCGAGGGCCGATATCTGGCCGGGAACGCCGCCATTCGGCCCGTAGGCCTCATTGGCTGCTTCCGCATAGTTGAGGTACAGTTCGGCGAGCCGGATCAGCGGGTCCGTATGATAGATCTTCGGACCGGTGTAGTTGCCGCTCCAATGCTTCCGGCTGTAATAGCCGCAGTTGGTGACACCGTACCCGTCCATCGAGCCCCAGGCGACGCCGAAGGAGCGGGACTTGCCGCTCAGGGAGGTCGCCGGCCAGCTCTTCTTGACGGGGTCGTAATAGATGTTGATCACCTTGGCGCCGACGGAAGACGCCCCGTCGAAAATCACGTTCTTGTAGAAGCGCGGATCCCGATTGGCATAGGGGTTCTGCTCATAATAATGGTGCAACTGCCCGTCCGGACCGATGGAGCCCTCACCCGTGATGTTGTAGGCGGCTTCGCGGTCGCTTTCGGTGTACAAGGGATCTCCCCAGACCGTTTCGTACATGTCGACTGCGTTCTGGGTGGGTCCGATGGCGCCGCCGTTCTTGTTGTTCGTGATCGGATAGCTATTGCAGCTCAGGACCCAGGCGTCATTGTCAGCCCCGTTGCAGACATTCCATGCCCAGATCTGCTCATTGGTGTACTTGACGTTCATCCAGTTGTTTTCCCAGGTCTCGAACGGCTCCAGGGAATACCCGTACTCCAGGGCGACTTTCAGGGCTTCCGAGGCCGCTTCCGCAGCAGTGACCCAGGCCTGCGGGTCTTTAGCCGTGTTGTTATGCGGGCTGGCGGCGTACAGGAGCAACCGGGACCGGAGGGCGAGCGCCGCCATGCCGGCTGCCACGTTCTGCTCGGAATTGGAGAGGTGTCCTTCCTCACCGGGCGGGGTGTCCCTGCGGACCTTGCCCGCTTTCACGAAGCATTCATAAGCCGTTTTTGCATCCTTGGCGGCCCGGGTATAGGTTTCATAGGAACTCAGGCGAGGCAGGTCGGTCTGTTCATTGCCCTGCAAGGCATGGTCGACGTAGGGAACCCCGCCATAATAGTTGCACAGGGTCATGTGGCCGAGGGCCCGGAGGAAGTAAGCCTGCCCGAGCAGGTCTTGCTTGTCTTCCTCCGTGCAGTCCTGCAGCATGTCGATGTGCTCGATGCAGCGGTTCGCAATCCGGATGATGACATACATTCCTTCGAAGATGGGGATGCGGCCGGTACTGAATATGCTGGCGTTGTCGTTGCCGCAGCTTCCGCTCCTGAGGACATGGTTCCGCAGGGGACGGCCGGTGTCGGTCAGGTCCGTCATCGAGTTGAACGAGAAGCGGTAACTCGTCCTGTCCATGCCCATAGGAAGATAGCAGTACTGCAGGTTCCTCGGATAGTCCTTGTTGATCTGCTGTCCTCCGTAATAGGTGCTCATCAGGTAGTTCTTGAAGTTGGCGTAGTTGGAAAAGACCTCTTCGGACGTCATGCCCATCTCCGGAGCAATATCCAGGTAGTGGCAGGAGGTCATCGTCGCCAGGGCGGCAATCATGTATAGGAATCGTTTCATGGTCATTGTCTTTTAAAAGCCCAACTTGAGGCCCATCTGCACCGTCCGCATCAGGGGATAGAATCCGCTGACGAAGGAGGATGCCTCAGGATTCCCTTCGATAAGCGTCGTATAGTAGAAGAGGTTGTTCCCGCTGGCATACACGTTCAGGGAACGGATCCCAAGGGTGGATTTCAGCTTCTTCGTATTGAAGGTGTAGCCGATGTGCACGTCCCGCAGGTTGATGTAGTCCGCCCGTCTCCAGGACCTTCCCTCCAGGCCCATGTCCATCTTGGAGGCGCTGGTGATGCCGGCGAAGGTGTACATAGGGTGGCCCGAAGCACCCCGGTAGACCATCGTGGCGTGGCTGGCATCCTGGTGGTCGGGCCGCCAGTAGTCGGACATGGACTTGCTGAGCCGCATCTCGTTGTAGACGAAGTCCATTTCGTAGGCGCCGTTGTAGTTGACGAACTTGTCCAGGTTGCCGTAGAAGAGGAAACTGAAATCAAAGCCCTTGTACCGCAGGCTTCCGCCGAATGAGAAGAGCGTGGAAGGATAGACACTGCCCCTGACAGAGTGCATGTCATTGGTGTCAATCATACCGTCCGCGTTGTAGTCCAGGTACTTGTAGGCGCCGACCGGAACATAGTCCCAGTTGGTGTTGTAGGCGATGTAGTTATGGATGTCATCGACATTGGTGTAATGCCCGCTGTCGATGACCGACTCGCCATAGCTCTGGCCGGCATAAGGCTTACCGGCAACCTTCTGGTATTCGGGCGTGTAGAGGGGGTCTTCGTAGTTGACAATCCGGTTCTCGTTGAAGGAGTACATGGCATTGACCGAATACTCCAGCCCGTTTGAGAAGCGGTCGGTCCAGCCCGCCTCGACCTCGAAACCGTGTTTCTTCATCTGGCCGCGGTTGGCTTCCTTGAGCGTGGAGCCGACGAACAGGGTGGTCAGCGGCTGGACCAGGATCTTGTCCCGGAACTCGTCAAAAAGGTCGACGTTCAGGCTCAGCCGATCCTTGAACCATCCCCACTCCACGCCGAGGTCTTTCTTCCGGGCGGTCTCCCACTGGGCCGATTCGTTCGCAGCGGCGGATTCGTAGAGGTACCCGCTCGTCGCCGTGTTGAAGGTGCTGATATACAGCCATCTGGCTGCGGTTTGGTCATTGCCGACGAGTCCGTCGGAGTAGCGGATCTTGAATTTGCTCCACCAGGGGAGGGCTTTCTTCCACCATTTTTCCTGGGAGATGACGTAGCCGACGGCGACCGAAGGGAAGAATCCGAAGCGGTTCGACGGGGCGAACTGCTCGGACCCGGTGTAACCCACGTTCCCCTCGAAGAGGTATTTCTTCCTGTAGTCGTACGTGAGGCGGCCGACGAGTCCTTCGGTCCTGTAGGGAAACTCTACCTTGCTGATGTACTGCCGCTGGTTGAACAGGGCTAGGGCGGTGATGTGGTGGCCGCTCCAGGTCCTGTCATATTCCAGAGACCCTTCCCAGTACAGGGTGTTGTGGTAATTTGTGACGGATCCCATGGTCTCGGCGAAAGGCGCCTCTTCCAGCACGGTGATGGAGGTCTGGTTGGGCACCCAGGGATTGTCGAGTTTCGCGTCAAAGGCATGCCAGTCGATGGAGAAGGTCGAGAGGCTGTTCGTAGCGGACTCCGACAGGCGCTTCATGTACGTGTTGAAGGAGAACTTGCCCTTGAGCGAGAGGCCCATCGTGATGAAATCCAGTTTCTGGTTCAGGAGCAGGTCGGTATAGAGCCGCGTATCCGTGTACTGCGAATGGGTGTCCAGGGCGAGGTTGTAGTAGGGGTTGCCGTAGGACGACCCGTAGAAGACAGGGTTCGAAATCCGCTCTCCGCTTGCATTCGGATAGTCCGTGTCGGGGATCTGTTCGAGCACCCACGCGGGGTAGTAGGCGGGGAAGAGCATCGTCGAAGTCGCATACATGCCCGAAATCGGGCTGGACGGACTCTCCTGGACGCCGATGCTCCCGCCGACCCGGAAGGTCAGGATGGTGTAGCGTGTCAGGTCGAAGTCCAGGTTCGACCGGTAGTTGAAGCGGTCGAAGGAAAAGTTCGCCCCGTCGTTGAAGGTCTTGAAAATCGAGCCTTCGTTCTTGTAGCCCATGGAGAAGAAGTAACGGACCCGGTCCGTGCCGCCGGACACATTCATGTTGGCGTCGGTGTTATGGGCACAGGTGCGCATCAGGAGCTGATACCAGTCCACGTCCGGATACCGATAGCGGTTCAGTTCGGTCGAAGGGTTCCGGAACTGTTCCAGGTCGTAGTCGGAATACAGGCTCGCGAAGGCGCGATTGTTCTTCTGCGCGACGTTGTAGGCCCTGGCGACATCGTAGGAACTGATGTGTTCGGGCGTTCCGGTCGGGAAGTTGAAACTGTGGGAGACCGAAACGGAGAATTTAGGCGCTCCCTTCATTCCCTGCCGGGTAGTCACGAGAATGACGCCGTTCGCTCCCTTCGCACCGAAGACGGCCGTCGCGGAGGCGTCTTTCAGGACCGAGATCGTCGCGATTTCATTCGGATCCAAGTCCGTGAAAGCCCGTTCCACGCCGTCCACCATGATTAACGGCGAACTGCCGTTCCAGCTCGATACGCCGCGGATCAGGATGGAAGCATCGTTGGATCCCGGGGTTCCGGCCGACTGCATCGTCAGGACGCCGGAGAGCTTGCCTGCGATGGCCTGGGTGACATTGGACATGCCGGAATTGACGATCGTCTCGTTGTCGATCTGGGATATGGCCCCGACGACGGTCTCTTTTTTCTGGACGCCGTAACCGACGACCACGACTTCGTCCAGGAACTGTTGGGAATCGGCCATGACAATGTCCAGCCGCGCCGCAGCGGCGACTTCTACCGTCTCGTAACCGATGCAGGATGCCACGAGAGTCGAACCCGCGGGAACCTGAAGGGTGAAGTGACCGTTCTCATCGGTCGAGACGCCATTGGCAAGGCGGTCCTTTTGATAGACCGTGGCAGCGATAAGGGGCTCTCCGTTGCCGTCCCTGACCGTACCCGAGACTTTGACCGTCCCGTTGTTCTGGGCAGGGGCCGGAAGGGAGAGCAGGAGGATCCATGCCCAAAGCATGATCTTCTTTGCGATATGCCAGCGTTGCTCCATTTGTTTAATATTTAAGGTATTGTTTTTCAAAACCAAATTTCTCATTGAAATGCCTGAGCGCATTCCGGCCCCGCAGGACGAAGGGTTTTTCCACGGTCTGGGACTCGATTTCCCGCCGACTGTCCCTGTGGGTCTGGTCCAAATAGTCAGGGTATTTATGCACGAGGCCTTCGGTCGGCCTGGCGTGGTACCGGCAGAGGGTCCGGCTCCGGACGGTCCATTCGTTGTCCTCCATGGTGATGGACCGATACCAGGCGTTGAACAGCCGCATGCCACAGTCTTCGGCATGGCCGAAACGGTTGCCGCGGATGATGAAGCCGTCCGTCTCCGCCGTGGAATCATAGAACATCAGGTGGGAGGCGTTCGGATTCCAGCGCTGGACATGTCCCCACCCTTTCCCGGCGTCCCGGCAGATGTTGTCCTCGAAACGGATGTTCACCGTCCGCGCCCCGTCACCCTGCTGCCAGTATTCATAGGAATACTCGCAGTTCCAGATCTCGTTGCCCCGGAAGGTGACGTTCCGCTGCAGGGAGCCCTTTTCACTCGACTGGTTCGTCAGACCGGCATCCCAGCACTCCCAGATCCGGCAATGCTCGACGAGCACGTCTTCCGCGGAGCCCCAGAACTCGATCCCGTTCCCATATCGGATGCTGCGGCCGTCGTTGTCATGGTAGAGGGCACTTCCCCCAATCCAGGAGATGTCGCAGTTCTGCACAGTGACGCGTTTGACGCCGCCTCCGCCAATCCCGTGCGCCGCACCGTAGCGCAGCCACAGTCCGTCATAGACGACGTCATGGCATCCTGCCTCATCGATGACATGCTGTTTTTCAGCCAGTTCGATGGATCGGAAACGCAAACCGGGATTCATCCGGCTTTTCAGGTACACGGCCTGTTCCTCCTTCACCCAGCAGAAATGGAGGTCTTTCTTCAGGAGGTCCGTGCGGTCCACACGGACGGCGCATCCGGCCTCTCCGTTGTTGAGAATCACATTTCCCAGTTCATCGGAAGAAGGCTGGACGCAGCGCCAGAGCCGTTTCCCGGCGGCTTCCCAGCGAGAAGGCGAACTGGCATCATGGGACGGCTCCAGCACGGGTTTTTCCCCTACTCCAAAACTCCCATAGAATACCGGATCGGAGGGTTTCCCCGAAGCGGCCTTCAAGGCGCCACGGAACACGTCCCCGCAGCGGAACAGGACCTTGTCGCCGGGAGCGAGTCCGGCCCCGTTTACGCGCCGGAGGGTTTTCCAGGCTCCGGCGGGGGAGAGGCCGGAGGCATTGTCGTCCCCGTCGGCGCTTACGTAGTAGGTCTTCTGGCCGGAAACGGTCAGACACAGCACCGAAAGGACGGTCATGGCAAGGATCTTTCTGATCATACTGATCATACGCGCGTGAATTTATAGATGCAGGTCTGCCGGTAGGTTTTGCCCGGCCGCAGGACGGTCGAGGGGAACTCCGGTCTGTTTGGACTGTCGGGAAAGTGCTGGGTTTCAAGGGCAAATGCACAGTGCTTCCCGTAAGGGAGACCGTTCTTCCCTTTCATGCCGCCGTCGAAGTAGTTGCCACCATAGAATTGGAGGCCGGGTTCGGTCGTCCAGACTTCCATCCGGCGTCCGCTTACCGGATCCTCCACCACGGCGGCCTCCGTGAGGGCACCTTCATAGGGTTTCGAGAGTACCCAGTTGTGGTCGTACCCCCGGCCGATACGGAGCTGTTCATCCTTTTCCCCGAGTCTGAGACCGATCTGCGTCGCATGGGTGAAATCGAAGGGTGTCCCTTCCACCGGGGCGATCTCCCCGGTCGGAGCGAGGTTCTCATCCACGGGCGTAAAGAAGCGGGCATTGATCCTGAGGATGTGGTCGTTGACGGACCCTTTCCCTTCCCCATGGAGGTTGAAGAACGAATGGTGCGTGAGGTTCACGACCGTCGGGGCGTCCGTAACGGCGGAATAGTCGATCACCAGGCTGTCTTCCGTCAGCATATAGGTCATCCTTACCCGCAGGGTCCCTGGATAGCCTTCTTCTCCGTCGGGAGACACATAGGAGAACACAATCCTGTCGCTCCGGACTTCCTCGACCTTCCAGTATACCATGTCGAAACCCTTCCGGCCTCCGTGCAGGGAGTTCGTTGCCTCGTTGAGGGGGAGCCGGTACTCTTTCCCGTCCAGGGTGAACCTTCCCCCCGCAATCCGGTTGGCGAACCGGCCGATGGCGGCTCCGAGGAAACGCTCCCCACTGCCGTAGTCCTCATACCGGGACTCTTCTTTGGCCCCGAGCACGATGTCGTCGGCCACACCGTCCCTTCCCGGCACCCACAGTTCCATGATCCGTCCGCCAAACGAAGTGACTTTCAGGGATATCCCCCTCTGATTGGTCAAGGTGTAAATCATTCTGCTACAATCTCTTTCTGGATGGTTTCCAAGGATTTGCCCTTCGTTTCGGGCATCCACAGCGCAAAGACGAGGGATAGGGCTGCCATGATGGCGAAAAAGCTGAAGATATACTGGCCACCGATGGAAAGGCACAAGGGGAAGAACCAGGTCAGCAGCGCCGACCAGACCCAGTGCGTCGCACTTCCGAATGCCTGGCCCTGAGCCCGGACGCTGTTGGGAAAGACCTCCGCGATCACGACCCAGATGGTCGCTCCGAGCGAAACGGCGAAGAAGGCGATGTATGCGCAGATGCAGAAGAGCAGCATATAGCCCTCAAACTGGCCTTTGTAGAAGCCCCAGGCGACAAGGGCCTGGGCGATGACCATCCCCACGGCGCCGATTGCCAGGAGGGGCTTCCGCCCCAGCTTGTCGATGAGCACCATCCCGATCATCGTGAACGTAAGGTTGGTCAGCCCCACGATGATCGACTGCAGCATCGCTCCTTCCCGGAAACCGGACATCTCGAACAGGCGTGGGGCGTAGTACAGGATAGCGTTGATCCCGCTGAGTTGGTTAAAGGTGGCGATGATGAATGCGATGAGGATGGGTTTGGCGAATTTCTTCTGGAAAAGCTTCTCCTTTCCGCTCCGGGAAACGTCCCGGAGGGATTCCCGGATGGCCAGGACCGAACCCTCCACGTCGTTTTCCCCCGTCCGGAGGAAAACGGCCTTCGCCCCTTTCACATCATTCCTGGAAACCAGCCAGCGGGGGCTTTCCGGGACAGTGAACAGGAGGACCGTGAACAGTAGGGCGGGGATGCTCTCGGCTAGGATCATCCACTGCCAGTCATTCGGGATCCCGGCAATGAAATAATTGGAGAAATAGGCCAGGACGATGCCCAGGACGATGTTGAACTGGAAGAAGCAGACAAAGCGTCCGCGCCAGCGGGAAGGCGAGATCTCCGCGATGTACATCGGTCCGATGACCGAGGATGCGCCGACGGCAAGCCCGCCGATGAAGCGGAAGAACATGAAGGCATACCAGTTCACGACGGCGCCGCTCCCGATGGCCGAGACCAGGTACAGGGCGCCGATCCATTTGAGCGAGGTGAGCCGCCCGTACCGCTGGGCGGGTGCACCGCAGGCGAAGGCGCCGATGATGGTCCCGATCAGGGCTGTCGCCATGGTGAAGCCGTGGGCGAAATCGCCGAGAGCATATACCTGCTGGATGGCCTTTTCGGCGCCGGAGATGACCGCCGTGTCGAATCCGAACAGCAGCCCTCCGAGCGATGACACGAAGGCGATCCAGAACATGTAGGGTTTTGGAAGTGTATTCATATCCTGTATTTGATCCGTTCGATGATATGGTCCTGATAGCAGGCGTCCAATTCCACGAAATAGCCGCTCCAACCCCACACGCGGACAATCAGGTTCCGGTGGTTTTCCGGATGGATCTTGGCGTCCAGCAGTTGGTCCTTGTCGAGGGTGTTCAGCTGGAGCTGATGACCGCCCATGCGGATATAGGAGCGGATCAGCATGGCGAGTTTGTCCACGCTTTCCTCGTTGCGGAAAATGCTGGCGTCCAGTTCGATGGTCAGCGGCCCGCCGTTGACGGCGTCCACCAGATGCGGCTTGGAGAAGGAGCGGAAGACGGAAACGGGGCCTTTCTGGCGGAGGAACATGCTGGGCGTGAAGTTGGCCGGAATCACCTCTCCCTCCAGGCGGCCGTCGGGAGTCGCAGGCAGGTCCTTCGCGTGGAAGATGTAGTACATGGCCGTTCCGGTCCCGGCACGCCAGCAGCCGCCTCTTTCGTTGCGGCGGCCCTTCAGTCCCTCCGAGAAGGCGTCCAGGAGGGCGGTCCCGATCGAGTCGGCGTAGTCGTCGTCGAGTCCCATCTTGGGCGCTTCGTTCCGAAGCCTGTCTTTCAGCGCGTCATGGCCTTCAAAATTGTGCGAAAGCGCATCCGAGAGTTCTTCGAGGGAAACGCTCTTTTCCTCGAAATAGTATTTCCTGACCGCTGCGAGGGAATCGGCCGCCGTCGAAAGCCCGGTGCCGTGAACCCCGTAGTTGTTGGAATTGCCGCCAAGGGAGATGTCGCGAGCCCGCTCGATGCATCCACCCATCAGGACAGACATTAGCGGAGCGGGAACGATGTAGAGGCGGTCGTGGGCGGAGGTAATCCGCCGGCATTCCTCCCGGATCAGGCTGACGACATGGGCAAAGAGTTCCCCGTAGGTCTTGAAGCGGGCCAGGTCTTCCAGGGCGCGGCTCACGACTCCGGCGAAAGAGAGTGCGTCGATGTTTACGATTTCCATCCCGTTTTTCGGGATGATGAATTCCCAGCAGGCGGCGACAACATAGTTATAGGCGTCTTCCGGGCTGTATCCCAGT